>Ga0335083_10003784_pt1 | contig 19454 bp, 17 predicted proteins | sample Lox_Sample_42_FD_206716 | JGI IMG/M metagenome (GOLD analysis project Ga0335083, IMG submission 206716) | Soil microbial communities from Loxahatchee National Wildlife Refuge, Florida, United States - Lox_Sample_4.2 | ecosystem: Environmental > Terrestrial > Soil > Wetlands | place: USA...
CTGCTGCTCCGCCAGGAGCAGCACAAGCTGCGAACGGCCGTGGGTTCACTGCTGGTGGGGACGAGGAGCACCACTCTCGCCAGACTGCTGTTTGGACGCGAAGGAGAAGGCGGTGGCCGCCGGAAGACCCCACGGGCGGCCCTGAGGGCGCACACCCGCGTCCCCGACCGCACGAAGGCTTTTGTGATCTCGCCCGCTCCGGTTCTGCTGCTGCTTTGGCGACATCTGAATCACGCCGATCGCCGCGTCCCCGCCCCGGCTGCACGAAGGCTCCTATGTCAAGTTCCTCCTTGGCGGAAGGGTGGTGCTCGGGCACCGACCGCCGTCAAGGATGCGGCTGCGCGGCTCGCTGCGCTCGGCCCTGTCGGGCCATCCTTGACTGCGCGGCGCCCGCGCACGGGTTATGCGGCCAGGAGGGGTTGATCGGTGAGCTGGGCGTGCAGGTCGCGGATCATGCGTCGGTAGACGACGTCGGAGAGGTGGCGCTTGAGCACGCGACGGGCCTCCTTCTTGGTGTGCCCGGCCGTGCGCGCGTTGGCGTAGATGCGCTGTGCACGCGGTTCGTGGCACAGCTGGGTGACCGCCATGCGGTGAAGGACCGCGTTCACTCGCCGGTTGCCGCCAGGGTTGTAGCGGTGGCGGACGGGCTCGCCGGGCCCCTCGGCGGTCGAGGCGGGCAGCGGCGCGGTGCCGTTGAAGCGGGCGAACCCGCCCTCGGTGAACCGCCGTGGGTCGCCGACCTCGACCAGCAGCTCGGCGACCGACCGAATGTTCAGCCCGCACAGCTCGCCGAGGGTCGAGCCGCTCTGGTCGACGAGCGCCTTGAGCTGCGCGATCGCCTGCTTCTCCTCGAGGTCCAGCGCCTTGATCTGCGCGTGATAGCCGTCGAGCAGCTCCAGGCGCAGCTTGGTCGGCGCGTCGTAGCGCCGGCGGCGGTTACGCCGGGTCACCGCCGCGAGGCGCGGCTTTACCGCCTTGGTATCCGGCAGCTGCTCGCGTAGCTGCAGCGGCAGCTCGCAGAGCAGGTACTCGGCCTCGCCGACGAGATGCTGGCGGCTGGTCAGGATCGAGCGACGCCGGTTGTGCCACAACGCCAACAGCTGGTGCCGCTCATCCGGGCCCTGCTGTTGCCCTGAGCGTTTGAACGCCTTGGGCAAAAGCGGGTGAGCGAGCACCTCCCGGGCGATCCGCTCGGCATCCAGCGTGTCTGACTTCCCACGCTGGCGCGCGCGATCAGACCGGGGTGTGCGATTCGCGCACACATCACGCACGTCACACCCCCGGCCGATCAAGAACATCGCCGTATGCCGGCCCCAGCTCGCCGACCCCTCGATCCCCCAGCGGGCGATCTGACCGAACTGCCGCGCCCACGCCTCGAGCTCGCGATGCCCCTCACCCGAGACGCGAAAGTGAGCCGAGGCCAGGATCCCGCCGCGCGCATCGGCGACCGAGGCGGTCAACGTCCGCTTATGCGGATCGACCCCGACCACATTCCCCGCATGATCGGGCGTCATCAACAAGCTCGACGGTCCCGGACCACGCTTCTTGACTGTTCCCATCGACCAGACCTCCAGCGAGTATGTTGTTGGCGGACCGGCCGACAACATCCCGGTAGACGCCCCACAAGGCGAACGCTCCTATCAGGTCAGGCCGACCCTCGAAGGCAAGAACCGAGGCCGACACTTCGTGCGCAAGACACCCTTGGCGAGGTCAATCGCATTCTGAGCCAGACCTCGGTTCAGCCTTCGACCCTACGCGAACCGTCGCCCGCGAGGGCAGCGAAATTCAACACCGGGATCGCATTCGCGATCTCGAGCGACGGGCTCGGCCCCCCCTGCTCATCGCTCGAGCCGATCAACGCGCGCAATATCGGCTGAAGCGCTGGAGCTCAGCGCGAACCGCCGTGACCCGCGCGGCGAAGCCCGCTACCCCGGCCGAGGTTCGAGAACGAAGATCTCGAACGTCCGAGGCGGGTCGAACACGATCTGGCTGTGATAGGTCAGTACCCGTCGGTTCAGAAGCTCCTCCACCGCGGCCTTTACGGTCGGACCCATCGTCTCCTGGAAGCTGAGCCGGTAGCTCCGCACGAGCTCTGCCTTGCCGTCGGCCAGCAGGGTTTCCTCGTTGCGGGTCAGGCCATCCTCCATCGCCACGAACACGTAGTCGTCGAGGACCCACGCCTTCGCCGCCGTCGGCCCGCGGCCGTAAAACTGCTTTTGCATACCGACCATCGCGTTGGCCAGAGCCGTCCGCACCGACCCACCCGGTTCCTGCGGCATCCGCCCGCCGGCCGATTCGACCAGCTCCTGGGCCGAGCTCAGACTCTGAGGATCGGGCGATTCTTCCACGACCGTAAGTTACCGCCACGGGCAGTGCTCCAGCCGTACTGCAGGCCAACCAAACAAAATGTCCCTCCTAAGTGGCGTGACGTACGCCACCGGCGACCCGCCAGACGAGACGCCGATGACGGTCTAAGCTGTCGCGCCTGCCGGGTGCTCCCCTCGGAAAGCACTCGGCCTGCAGTAGCCGGGGATCTTACCTCGCTCGCGGCCATCCGGCCTTCGCTGGCAAACCGTCAGCGGCCGAAGGGATGAGTCAGGCAGCCGTTGCCGGTTCCGCTGAGTCATCCAGATGCTGCAGCGATCGCCGCAGCAGCCTGGACACATGCATTTGCGAGTATCCGATTCGTCGGCTGATCTCGCGCTGTGTGAGCCCGTGCAGCAGCCGCAAGCCGAGCACTTCCTTTTCGGTGTCGCTCAGCGTGTGCCAGTTGGCCACGATCGCCTGGCGCTCGTCGGCGAGGCCGAATCCGTCGTCCTCACCCCCGAGCGTGTCTGCGAGCGCGCTGGCGTCCTCATCCTCGACCACGACGGGAGCATCGAGCGAAACCGGGTGGTAGTTGTGGGTGGCGTCGAGCGCCTCGACTGCCTGCTCGACGGTGCACCGGAGCGCAGCGGACAGCTCGTCGACGGTTGGTGACCGGCCGAGCTCGGAGGAGAGGCGCTCGGTGTGCCGGCTGACCGCCAGAGCTCGCTCCTGGAGGTCCCGGGGGACATGCACGCTCCAGCCCTTGTCGCGAAAGTATCGCTTCAGCTCCCCTACGATCGTCGGCGCCGCGTAGGCGGTGAACTTCTTGCCGCGGCCGGGCTCGAACCGCTCGATCGCGTTGAGCAGTCCGATGCACGCGACCTGAACCAGGTCAGCCATCGGCTCACTCGTGTGGATGTAACGAAGTGCCAGTTTCCGGGCGAACGGCATGAATCGTTCGACCAGTTCGTCACGGGCCCCTAGATCGCGGTCCTCATAGTGCATCTGAAGCAACTGGTCGTCGCTGAGTCGCGCGAGATCGCGCGCGGGAGCAAGCATTAAACTCATGGGACCTCCATTAGGCGGTTGCTAACGCGAGGTCCGTGCGGGGGCCGCTGCGGGGCGTCCCGGGCGTCGTCCGACGCTTGTGCTCGGAACCGGCGTGACGGGTGAGTCACGCCGGAAACCGACTCGACTCCATTCTGTCCTCGCGGCTGACAGCCGAAACTCCGATGTCCGTGTGCGTACGTCCGGCCGCGGACGTCACCGATCGGGGCTGTGCGCTCGCTGGCGGTCAGAACGCACGCTTGGCTGTTAACAGTCGCGCCTTCGGGGTACGCGCCGTTATATGAGGAACTAACGAGCTAGGAGTGAATCGTGAGCAACGGCGACCAGAAGCAGAGAGACATCGAGCGCGATCGCGTCACCAACGAAGGCGCCCACCTGACGACGGATCAGGGCGTCCGGGTAGACCACACCGATGACTCGCTGCGTGCCGGCGACCGCGGCCCCACCCTCATCGAGGACTTTCACTTCCGCGAGAAGCTGACCCGCTTCGATCACGAGCGCATCCCGGAGCGGATCGTCCACGCACGCGGCGCCGGCGCGTACGGCACGTTCATATGCACCGACTCTCTGGCTGACGTGACCCGGGCGGAGTTCCTATCGGAGGCCGGGAAGGAGACGCCGGTGTTCGTGCGCTTCTCCACGGTCGGCGGGTCGCGCGGCTCGGCCGACACTGTACGCGACGTCCGCGGGTTCGCGACGAAGTTCTACACGCGCGAAGGTAACTTCGACATCGTCGGCAACAACATGCCGGTGTTCTTCATCCAGGACGGAATCAAGTTCCCCGACTTCGTGCACGCGGTCAAGCCCGAGCCGCGCAACGAGATCCCGCAAGGCTCCTCGGCGCACGACACGTTCTACGACTTCGTCTCGCTCCAGCCCGAGGCGATGCACATGCTCATGTGGCTGATGTCCGATCGCGCGATCCCCAAGAGCTACCGGACGATGCAGGGATTCGGCGTCCACACGTTCCGGTTCGTCAACGCGGAGGGTAAGGGCACGTTCGTCAAGTTCCACTGGCGGCCGAAGCTCGGCACGCACTCGCTCGTGTGGGACGAGGCTCAGAAGATCATGGGCACCGATCCGGACTTCAACCGGCGCGACCTGTGGGACGCGATCGAGTCGGGCAACGGTCCTGAGTGGGAGCTCGGCGTGCAGCTGGTCGAGGAGGAGCGCGAGCACGACTTCGACTTCGACCTGCTCGACGCGACCAAGATCATCCCCGAGGAAGAGGTCCCGCTTCGGATCGCCGGGCGGATGGTGCTGAACCGCAACCCCGACAACTTCTTCGCCGAGACCGAGCAGGCCGCGTTCCACGTGGCGAACGTGGTACCGGGGATCGACTTCACGAACGACCCCTTGATGCAGGCGCGTCTGTTCTCCTACCTCGACACCCAGCTGATCCGGCTGGGCGGTCCGAACTTCGCGCAGCTGCCAGTGAACCGCCCGATCTCCGACGTCCATCACCACCAGCGGGACGGCTACGGTCAGCACCGGATCGATACCTCGCCGGTGTCGTATCACCCCAACTCGATCGGCGGCGGATGTCCGGCGCTGGCGTCCGTGGACGAGGGCGCGTATCGCCACTACCAGGAGCGCGTCGACGGCACAAAGATCCGTAAGCGCAGCGACAGCTTCAAGGACCACTACACCCAGGCGACGCTGTTCTGGAACTCGATGAGCGAGTGGGAGCAGCAGCACATCGTCGACGCGCTCCAGTTCGAGCTCGGGAAGGTGGAGCGTGAGTACATCCGCGAGCGGATGGTTGAGCAGCTCGCGCACGTGGACCACGGACTGGCGAGCCGGGTCGCCGAAGGGCTCGGCATCGAGCCGCCGCGCGAGACGGAGGCGAACCACGGACGGAGCTCGCCCGCGCTGAGCCAGGCCGAGCAGCCCGGCGCTGTCGAGACGCGCAAGGTCGCGGTACTCGCCGCCGACGGGGTCGACGCCGAGCCGCTCCAGCACGTGCTCGAGTCGCTTCGATCGCGAGGGGCGATCTGTGAGATCCTCGCCCCGCACGGAGGCAGCCTCGATGGCTCGATCGGCGTCGACCGCCCGCTGACGACGATGGCGTCCGTGCTGTACGACGCGGTGCTCGTCGCCGGCGGCGCCGCCAGCGTCGACACGCTCCGCGGCAACGGTGCCGCCGTCCGCTATGTCGCCGAGGCGTACAAGCACGCCAAGCCGGTGGGCGCGATCAGCGATGGAGTCGAGCTGCTGCGCGACGCGCCGCTGAACTGCGCGAAGCTGTCCGACAACGGGCTCCTGGACGAGAACGGCGTGGTCACGCTGGCGTCCCTTGGAAACGGCAACGGGGAGCTCGACGGGTTTATCGAGGCGTTCGCGGACGCGATCGCCGCGCATCGGCATTTCGATCGAGACGTGGCGACCGTTCCAGCCTGAGACTGCCGGCAGCGCGGGGCGCGCCGGCCGGACCCAGGCAGGGGACGGCCGGCCGTGCCGCGGATGTAGCGCGCCGCGTTGCGGCTGTTCCGGGTCCGGCCGACCGGGTCAATCGGCCGGCAGCAGTTTGCCGACCGACAGTGTGGGTAAGCGAGCGGTATGTGGTTGTACCTGGTAGCCGCTTTCCTGCTCGCCGTCGGGGTGATCGGCGCCATCTTTTCCGGTGGCATCTTCACGATCATGGTGCTTCCGCTCGGAGTGCTCGTGCTCCTCGTCGCGCTCGCGGCCGGCATGTGGGCGCGAGGGTCCGGCGCCAGCGCTCACGGCGACATGGCTGATATCGAGCCCCGCCCGCTGCCGCACACGAATCGGCCCCAGCCGGGCACCCACGGAACCACCTCGCCGGAAGAGCTCGTGGACGCTCGGCGCGAGGCTCAGTAGCACTCAATCCGAGGCCTCGCGCCCGGACGTGGTGCCAACCGGTGGCTCCGTCGTCCCTGGTTCGAGCCGGTCGGGACTCTCCACGATCACGTCGACTGCGCCGTCAGGCCGCCGTCGTACGACCTCCCCCTGCCAGGCTCGCAGCGGGTGCGCGCCGCTGCGCTGCAACGATCGGCAGGCGCTCCGGGTGAGCAGGAACACGAGAATCGGGATCACCCAGACCCCTACACGCCACACGTGGATCTGGGTGGTGTAGGAGATGCCGAGGCGGTAGAAGATCCGGTCGGTCGACCCGACCGCAAACACGATCACGACCCAGCTGAGAAACGCGGCTCCGATTGCCGTGCGGATCGGGCGGTCGCGCGGGCGGTCGAGCAGGTCGTGGCGGCGGACGTCTCGGGTGAACCGGCGCTCGATCGCCGGCCAGGCGAACATCACGCCGAAGACCAGGAGCGGAAACGCAGCCCCGCCCCAGAACGGATTCGGGATGATCGTTCGCCCACCGATCACGAGCTCCCAGTTGGGCATCAGGCGCAACGCGCCGATCAGCCAGCCGATGTACCAGTCGGGCTGGGCGCCGTTCTCCGACAGGTACGGGTGGTAGGGCCCCCACTGCCAGATCGGGTTGATCTGGACGAGGCCTCCGAGCAAGAACAGTACGCCGGACACCGCCAGCAACAGCCCGATCGAGCGCAACGCATACGCAGGCCACATCGGGGTCCCCACCACGTTGCGCTCCCGCCGGCCCGGACCGGGGAACTGCGAGTGATGCTGGCGCATGATGATCCCCAGGTGGATCGTCATCAGCGCCGCCAGGGCGACCGGGATCAGCAGCACGTGCACGATCTCCAGGCGCGGCAGGAAGCTGCCGCTCCCCGGGAACGGACCGCCCCAGATCAGGGTGGCAAGCTGGCCTCCGATCAACGGGATCGACATGGCTACGGAGTAGGCGATCGCCAGCCCCATGCCGGAGAGAAGATCGTCGACGAGCGAGTACCCGGCGAAGCCCTCGAGGATCGCAAGCATCAGCATGGTCAACCCGATGAAGTAGTTGAGGTCGCGCGGCTTGCGATAGGCACCTGTGAAGAACACCCGCATCAGGTGGAGCACGATCGCGGCGATGAACACGTCCGCGGCCCAGTGATGGACCTGGCGGAACAGCAGGCCCGCCGGCACGGTGGTCGAGAGGTCGAGAACCGACCGGTAAGCCTCCGACATCTGCTCGCCCTGGAGGAGCGGGTAGGAGCCGTGGTAGATGACCTGTGAAGCGCCGGGAACGTAGTAGAGCGTCAGGAAGATGCCGGTCCCGACGAGCACCATGAACGAGTAGAGCGCGATCTCGCCGAGCAGGAACGACCAGTGGTCGGGGAACACGTAACGCATCGCCCACCTGATCGCGCCCATCGCGCCGAGTCGCTCGTCGCCGGCCCGGGCGGCCCGCTCGAAGCGCCGGTGGACGTGGCGCTCGACCGCGTTCATGACTGCGCCCGGTGGACGCCCCACCACGATGGGCCGATGTCCTCGCGGAACGGTCCGGCGGCGCGCAGGTTGCCATCGGCGTCGATCCTCAACGGCAGCTGCGGCAGCGAGCGCCCGGCGGGACCGAACACCACCCGCCCGCCCTCGCCCGGCAGAAACGTCGAGTAGTGACAGGGGCACGTGAACGCCGGCTGCTGGCTGGTGGGCGCATAGGTGGGGTAGCGATACAGCGAGATCGCGCAGCCGGCGTGAGGGCAGATCTTCGAGTAGGCGAGGATCCCCGAGGGCGCCCAGGCGCGGCGGGCCGCGGGCAGGTGGAGGAAGCTCGCCGGCAGCCGCACGACGAGCAGCCCCGCCCCGAACGCCTCCGGGTCTGAGTGCTCGGGCAACGCGGTGTAGAACGAGCCGATCTCGATCTGGTCGGCCGCGTAGGGACGTCCCTGATCGTCGACCAGGCGGGTCCCGCGCGCCCACGGCGTTTCGTGGAGCCGGCTCAGGGTGGGGCCGAGCGATGCCAGCGGGGTAGCCGCCGCCGTCACCAGCGCGGCTCCGGCGACGCCGCCCGCGCCGATCAGCAGCACACGGCGGGAGACCCCCTCGCCGCCTGCCTCGATCATCTCGACGACGGTGTCGGTCTCCGCCTCGTCGAGCAGCCGCCCGCGCTCCTCCACCGCCGTCTCCTGGGGCACGACCAGCTTCCCCGCGACGATCGCGGCGGCGGCCAGAAGGCACAGGGCGCCGCCGATCGCGATCCCCAGGAGCTGCGTGTCGGCGTCGAACGCTACGTACACGACCGTGAAGCCCAGCCCGAACAGCGCCACCAGCGCGAGCAGCGCCGCGACCGCGGTCTCCGCGCGACGGTTCGCGGGCACGACGCGGCGGCGCGGGTCGAAGTCGGACTGGGTTTCGCTCGCGTCGGGCGGCGCGGTGCGGGTCCGCGCCGCGCGTCTGACGGTCAAGAGCGCGACCAGGAGTCCGAGCGCCTTTCCCAGTCGCGAGACCGGTCCGCGATGCTCGGGGGTCATCGATCGGCCTCCCTCGGGTTTGGTGTTGGTACGGGCTCGTCCATGCGCTCGCCTATGAGGCGCGCCACGATCACGAGCGCAGCCAGACCGATGAACCAGGCGACGATGCCCTCGGGAATCGGCCCTATGTTGTAGATACCCCAACCCCCCGAGTCGGCCGGGTGTCGAGTCCACACGATGTAGCGGGCAATCGAATCGAGGTCGTGCTGGTCGATCTGCGCGGAGTCGAAATGCGGCATCAGGTATGGCCCCATCCGCACCGCCTCGGCGATCTGTTGCGGGGTGGTCTGCTCGAGGTCGGGGACCTGGGCGTCAACCGTGATCCCGCCGCGGGCGACGATCTGGTGGCAGCCGGCGCAGTTCAACGTGAACTCGTGAAAGCCGAGCGCGAGATCGCCGGCGGATGGGTTCGCGGTCGGCGCGGGGGGACCTCCAAACGCGCTGACGAATGCGATCAGCGCGTCGATCTGCGCGCGCGTGAACGCCGGTGGGCTCCGCATCGGCTCTTCGCGCGGCTGCTCGAGCGGCATCCGGCCGGTCGAGAGATAGAAATCGAGCGGGCCGGCACCTACCGCCCGCAGCGACGGCGCTACCCCTGGGATTCCCTGGGCCGCGATTCCGTGGCACGAGGAGCAGCTGCCCTGATACAGGGTGAACCCCTGAGCCCGGAGCGCCGCCGAGTCGGGAAAGGTCTTGGTCGGGTTGTCGGCGCCGGGCGGCTCCGGCGACTTGGTCGGCGGGTTCGGTTCGGGCGCCCGTCCCCCGAAGGTGGTCGCCGCGCCAGTCTCTCCGCGGGAGCTCGGCGCGGCCAGCCCGACGATGGCGATCGTCCCAAGCACGAGCGCGAGGGTCGCTCGGAGGATCCGAGGCACGCGCGAGCGCCGGGTGAGCCAGCGCACGAGCAACGATCTCACGCCGCCGGCCCTCCGTCGCCTGCGGCGAGCGATGCACCGCGGGAGTCGCGCGCGATCTGCCGTCGCTCCTGAGCGACCATCGCCGCGATCGCCGCCCACAGCCCCACCGCGACCATGATCGTGTTACCGACGACCCACATGATCGCCCCGGCCTGGGCCTGATCGTCGAGCGCCGAGATGCCGAGCGCGCGCGCCGGCGGGCCGTAGGCCGAGTACACGAGCGTGGCGTGCCGGTTCAGATATGCGCCCACGAGCGCCATCGGCAGCATCGCCACGATCAGGTAGGCGAGCTTGCCCAGACCACCCAGCCTGCGCCCGGGGGCGGGGTCGGCGTCGAGCAGCGGCGACCACATCAGGAGTCCCGCGAGCAGATAGACGGCATGCTCACAGTCGTGGAGCGCGGCGTGCCGGAGGGTCGCGTCGTAGAACGCGGGAAGATGGGTGAGCACAACGGCCGCGCCGAAGATCGCCACCGCCGGAACCGGGGCCGTGGCGGCGCGAGCGGAATGCACGGCCTTGGCCAGCGAGCTCCGGCGGTGTGGCGGCAGCGCCCGGAGGGCGAGGATCAGCGGCCGTCCTCCCAGAAGCAGCGGCGGCGCGACGAGCAGCAGCAGCATGTGCTGCACCATGTGGACCGAGAGCATCCGGTCGTCGAAGGCGTCGATCCCAGACTGCAGCGCGAGCACGACGCAGCCGATCCCGCCGAGGAAAGATGCGGTCCGGCGAACCGGCCAGCGCGGGCCGGCGCGGCGCACGCCCAGCGCGTACAGGCCGACGGACGCCACCGACATGACGAGCACCGGGGAGCTCGGCGCCCAACGAGAAACCAGGAGCGAGAACAGTGACGGGGCGCTCATCGCCGCTCCCGGTCGGCCGCCGTCCGCTGGCGCGTCGACCGCTCGGAGCGCAGCTCGATCACGAGGCGAGCCAGCGACAGCACGAGCATCGCTGCACCGAAGTACAGGAGGAACTTCGACCAGGCCAAGCCGAACAGCGCGCACCCGACCGACAGGCCGATCACGACCGCGGCCACGCTCGCCTCCGGTACTGATTCGGGTTCGGACGCCGGTCCGGGAGGACCCCGCCGGATCGACTCACGGCGTGCAAGCCAGAGCGCGGCGCCGAACGCGTAGACGGTGATCACGGCGGCGGTGGCGGCAGCCCCGCTGACCGGCTTGTCGTTCCACACCCAGTTGCCGATGCACAGGATCAGCAGAAGCGTGCCCCAGGAGAGGATCGGGATGGCGCCGCCCCTCATCGGGTCGCGTTCACCTCGCCCCGCGGGCTTCGGCGGTCGAGCCCTCTTGGCGCGGGTCGAGCAACGGCGCGTAGGAGCGAATCGGCGGCAGCGGCCGCTCGAAGTTGAGCGGCGGGGGCGGCGAGGACGTGGCCCATTCGAGCGTGTGACCGAGCCAAGGATCATCGCCCGCGACGACACGCCGGCGCAGCGAGACGACCACGTTGACGAGAAAAATGAGCACCCCGAGCGCGATGACTCCCGCGCCGACCGACTCGAGCAGGTTCAGCGTTCCCCACCCCGGGTGCGTCGGATACCGGGAGATCCGGCGCGGCATCCCGTCGTTGCCGAGGAAGAACATCGGGAAGAAAGTCAGGTTCGTCCCGATCACCATCAGCACCAGCTGCAGCTTCCCGAGCGATTCACGCAGCAGCGCTCCGGTGAATTTCGGGAACCAGTGGTAGACCCCCGCGAAGAAGCCGAAGATGCTGCCCGCGAACAGCGTGTAGTGGAAGTGAGCGACGACGATGTACGTGCCGTACGCCTGATAGTCGAGCACCGGCGAAGCGACGAAGATCCCGCTGAGCCCGCCGATCAGGAACTGGATGAAGAACGCCAGCGCGAACAGCATCGAAGTGCGCAGGACGATCGAGCCCCCGATCAGCGTCGCCACCGCGTCGAAGTACTCGATCCCGGCTGGCACCAGAAGGAGCGTCGAGGTGAACGCGAAGTACTGGTTGGTGACCCCCCCGGTCACGTACATGTGGTGTGACCACACTGCCATCGACAACGCGGCAAACGCCATGATCGAGGCGACGAACGGTATGTAACCGAACCAGCGCTTGTTTGAGCACACGGCGATCGTCTCGGCGGCCGCCCCCAGGTACGGAAAGAACATCACGTACACGACTGGGTGCCCGAAGAACCAGAACAGGTCCTGGTAGTCGATCGCCCCGGCGAATCCCGTGTAGATGTGCCCGCCGTGACGGTCGATGTAGAGCAGCACCATCGCGAACACCAGGATCGGGAACGCGGACACGACCATCAGCACGCTGACCAGCGCGGTCCAGGTGAACACCGGCATCCGCAGGAGTGACATGCCAGGGGCGCGGCGGCGGGCGACGGTGGCGAGAACGCACGCGGCGATCACGGTCATGCCCGCGGCCGCGAGGATCACGCCGATCACCCACAGGTCTTGTCCCACACCCGGCGTATTGGTCCCGTTCGACAGCGGCGCGTACGACGACCAGCCGTCACGGCCGGCACCGCCCGACGCGAACCAGCCCTGCTGCATGACCAGCCCGCCGCATAGCCATGTCCAAAGCCCCGCCAGCGCCAGCCGCGCGGCCGACAGGCCCACGGCTCCGATCTGGAGCGGCACGAGATACAGCGCCAGCGCGATCGCCATCGGCGTGACGAACAGGTAGATCATCGTCGAGCCGTGCATCGAGAACAGCTGGTTGTAGGAGTTATCCGAGACGAACTGCATATCCGGCTGCGCCAGTTGCGTGCGCATCAGCAGCGCGAACACCCCGCCGAGCAGGAAGAAGAACAGCGAGCAGACGCCGAGGGTCAGGCCCATGCGCTTGTGATCGGTGCTGACGGTTGCGCCGAGCCATCCCGTCATGCGCGGGACCCGCGCCGTCCGGGCGCTGGCGACACTCACGGTCTCGGCCCTCTACCGCGGCTCCGGGCCCATGCGGCAAACGCGGAGGGGGCGACGGCGTGCGCGGTGAAGATCATGTCGGCGTGGCGGAGCCCGCAGAACTCCGCGCACTGCCCCGGAAACACGCCCCTGGAGAACACGAGCGTGAACACTTGGGTCGAACCCGGTATCGCGTCGTGCTTGTAGCGAAGCGCGGGGATCCAGAACGAATGGATGACGTCGGCCGAGGTGAGGTCGAAGCGAACCGCCTCGCCCGCCGGCACGACCATCGGCTGGCGTCCGACCGCTCCGCTGTGGACACTGAAGCCGTAGGCTGGATACGTGAATGTCCACTCCCACTTCGATGCGGTGACGTCGACGATGAGAGCGGGACGCTCCCGGTCGGCGACCGTGTCCACCCGATGCTCGGTGGTGAACGTCAGGTACAGCAGGAACGCGGCGACACACGCGAGCAACAGGGCATACGCGCCCTCGAGCCGGTTGTGCTCATGCCACCGGGCGGCGCGCTCCACCGGCCGCCGACGGAAGACGATCACGGCCCCGATCATGGCGACCACGATCACGAGGAACACGCCGATCGCAAGTGGAACGTAGATCGAGAACAGACGGTCGTACTCGCCCCTGGTGCTGACCAGCGCTTGCACAACCCGAAGCTGGCTCCACGACCACACGGCTTTTGCGTACCCGCGAAGCCGGCCTGTAACCAGCGGCCAGGCCGCGTTCAGCGCAGCGCCGAGCGGATTGTCAGGAGGCGAACAGCTCCACCGGCGCTGTTGCCGGCGAGCCGCGCGCGGGGTCGGGATTGAGTACCCTCGACTGCCGGCGTGCGGCGCCGCGGGCCTCGCCGGCCTCGATGCCGGCACGCTGAGGCCGGACCACGTACGCTGGGTTTGCCGCCGACCCGAAGCCCGCCTTGAACACGCTCCAGCGGGCGCTGAGCGCGCCCGCGGACAGCAACGCACCCGCGCCGATCGCGGCGCCGCGCGACCGTCCGCCGCGGGTCGCCAGCAACGTCGCTCCCGCCGCGATGCAGGCCTGGCCGATCCGACCGAACCTCGCCGCCGCCCCGTGTCGGTACGGCTCGCCTTGCTCCGCGAGCCGGCGCTCCATCAACTCCTTCACGGCGACCTCGAGCGCGGCGCTCACGAGCGCGAGCCGGCGCGCGGGCGCGGCGTGATTGGGCGGGGCGGCGATCACGCCCGCGGAGCCGGCGCTCAGGGCGGCTCCCGATGCGAACACGAACGGGAGGAGGCGGTGCGAGTCGTGCCACACGGGCACCGCCGTGTTGGCCACGAGCGCCGCGGTGTAGGTCGAGAGCGGGAGGCCGAGCGCCGCCGCCGCCGGTCGTGCGGCTCTGCCGGCGCGGGGGAACCAGCCGGTCCAGACGCTCGCGGTCGCGAGTGCCGTGGTCGCCCCGCTCGCGGTCAGGATCCACGAGCCGACGGACATCGGCGAGGTGACCTTGAACATCCGGAGCATGTTGAGGAATCGGAACGGCCGGCCGAGGTCCGAGGTCAGCAGCGCCGGACTCACGCCGATGCCGAGCATCGCCGCCGACCACGCGCGCCGAGCGAGCACCTCGTTGCCTCGCGACTCCGACAGGTACGCGAGCCCGGCTGACGCGCCGGCCAGGCCCCCGGCGTAGAAGTAGCACGGTATCTCCCAGGTCCAGACCGGCTGCTTGAGCACCGGCCGGCCGTGATATGAGTCGCTCGGGCTCACCTGCTGCCCCCAAACACGGCGGCCGCGAGCCCGGCACCGAGCGCGACCGCGGCCGCACCCGCCGCCGCCCAGATCGAGGCGAGATCCCGGCGCGTGTCGACCGGGTCCGGCGGGAGCCCGTACACCTCGGGCTCGTCGAGCAGCAGGAAGAAGGCGCCGCCGCCGCCGATGCCGTCGTCGGCATCGGCCAAGTACAGCTGCGCCGTGTCTTGCCCGGCGCGTTGCAGTTGGGCGAGCCGATGCTCGGCCCGCGCGCGGAGCGCGTCCAGCTCGCCGAACTGGATCGAGTTCGTCGGGCATGCCGTTGCGCACGCGGGCTCCATGTCGTCTTTGAGCCGGTCATAGCAGAGCGTGCACTTCCACACGCGGCCGTCATCCTCGCGCTGATCGATCACGCCGAACGGGCACGCGGGCACGCAGTAGCCGCAGCCGTTGCAAACGTCCTGTTGGACGACGACCGTCCCGAACTCGGTTCTGAACAGCGCCCCAGTCGGGCAAGCGTCAAGACAGGCAGCATCCGTGCAGTGCTTGCAGACGTCCGAGGCCATGAGCCAGCGAAAACCGTCGCCCTGTTGATAGGTGGCAACGCCGCCGTCGATTGCCTCCCCGCGCGCAGCCGCCTCGACCAGCGACGCGCCGCCGGTGGCGTCCGCGGGCACCCGTTGCTCGATGAACGCCACGTGGCGCCAGGTGTCAGCATCGAGCGCGATCGTGTTGTCGTACGAGTTGCCGGTGAACCCGTGGAGTGACATCGGGATTTGGTTCCACTCCTTGCACGCGACTTCGCACGCCTTACAGCCAATACACACTGATGTGTCGGTGAAGAAGCCCATCCGAGGCTTCGCGAGCTCGCCGTAGGATCCGGGCCACACGTGCGTGTCGAGCTTCACGCTTTCACTCCCGCTCGGCGGCGATAGTCCTCGACGAGCGCTAGCCGCGCGCGCCCGCGAGGGCGCCGGCCAGGCCTGATGTCACACGTGCACACCTTGTACTCGCTGATGTGCACGTTGTTGTCGAGCGCGATCGGGAGCAGTTCGTTAGCGGAGTCGCCGGTCACGATGCCGACGCCGCCCCAGTGATACGGCGTCCCCACTAGGTGCATCTCCCGGCCTTGTACTCGCAGCGGCCTGATGCGGTCGGTGACCATCACACGCGCCTCCACCGCCTGGCGGGCCGTCACGATGGTGACCCACCCGCGGTGCTCGAGACCGCGCAGCCCGGCGAGCGCGGGGGAGACCTCGCAGAAGAACTCCGGCTGCAGCTCCGCGAGATACGGCACGGTTCGAGACATCCCTCCGGCGGTGTGGTGCTCGGTCAGCCGGTACGTGCTGAGCACGAACGGGAACGCATCCGCGCCCGCGTCGCCACGGGCGGGGTGGTAGGGGTTCTCACGGCGGCCGAAAAGCTGACGCGTGGGGTTCTGCTGCTGCGTGTAGAGAAGGTTGGCGAAGGGTGACTCCTCGGGCTCGTAGTGCGCCGGCAGTGGTCCGTCGACGAGCCCAGACGGGGCGTACAGCCAGCCCCGCCCGTCCGGGTGAAGGAGGAACGGCTTGTCGCCGGCGATCGCATCCATCGCCTTGGCGTCATCGTCGGGCTTGAAATCCGGAGCCTTCGTCGGCGGGAAGTCGGGCGGGTCGCCGAGGCTGGTCCACTTGCCCACGGCGGCGTCCCACCAGACGTACCGCTTGCGCTCGGACCACGGGTTGCCCTCGGCGTCGGCGGAGGCGCGGCTGTAGATGATCCGCGTGTCCTTCGGCCACGCCCAGCCCCATTCATGCGCGATCCAGTTCTGGTCGGCGCCGGGCTTCTTGCGCGCTGCCTGGTTGACGCCGTCCTTGTAGACGCCGCAGTGGATCCACGATCCGCACGCGGTCGACCCGTCCTGTTCGAGATCGTCGTAGCTGGATAGGAACGACCCGTCGGCCTTTCGACCCGACACCTCCTGGAGCACGGATTCCGCGTCGGGCTCGTCGTGCGGACCGACGAGCGGGTAGTCCCAGGTCAGATCGAGCACCGGCCGGTCCCTGGCGTCCTCGGATGCCGCCAGCTTCTCGCGGATCGCCTTCCCCAGGTGATAGATCCAGTGCAGCTCGGAGCGGCAGTCCCCTGGCGGCTCGCATGCCTTCTTGTGCCACTGGAGCAGCCGCTGCGTGTTGGTGAACGAGCCGTCCTTCTCGGTGTGCGCCGCGGCGGGCAGGAAGAACACCTCGGTCTGGATGTCCTGGGCGCGGACCTCCCCGGAGTCGTGCTCCGGAGAGTCTTTCCAGAACGTCGCCGACTCGATCGGCTGAAAGTCGCGGACCACGAGCCAGTCGAGCTTGGCCAGCGCGAGGCGCATCAGCTTCGAGTTGGCCGAGCCGACGGTCGGGTTCTGCCCGACGCAGAACATGCCCCGCACGCCCCCGTCGAGCATCCTGAGCATCATCGCGTAGTGCGAGTGGTCGCCGTTTATTCGCGGCAGGTAGTCGAAGCAGAAGTCGTTCGCCTCGGTGGAGGCGTCGCCCCACCACGCCTTCAGCAGCGACACCAGGTACGGCTTCAGGTTGCCCCACGCCCCAGTGCTCGGGCCGTTGAGCTCGACAAACGTCTCGAGCGTCGGATGCGACTGCGGGTGGGGCATCGGTATGTAGCCCGGCAGGATGTCGAACAGCGTCGGGATGTCGGTCGAGCCCTGGATGTTCGCGTGCCCTCGCAGGGCGAGGATGCCGCCACCCGGCCGGCCGATGTTCCCGAGCAGCATCTGCACGATCGATGCAGCTCGGATGTTCTGGACCCCGACCGTGTGCTGCGTCCAGCCGACCGAGTACACGAACGCCGAGGTCCGCTCCCGGCCGGAGTTCTCGCACAGCGCCGCGGCCACCTCGAGGACGTCCTCCGCGGTGCAGCCGCAGATCTGCGAGACCACGTCGGGCGTGTACCGCGAAAAGTGCCGGCGGACGAGTTGGAGCACGCAGCGGTCGTCCCGCATCGAGTTGTCGATGTCCGGAGGGTCGCCGCCCTCGAGGTCGATCCCATGGGCGCCGTGAGCCTGGTCTCCGGACACGTCGGCCTGCTGTTCCGACTTGCCCGCGGCGGCTTCGCCCTCGGTCTTGTTGTAGCTCCAGCTGCTGATGTCATACGCGCTGTGCTCGGGGTCCCAGCCCGAGAAGAACCCGCTCGCGTCTTCGGTGTCCTGGAACCCCGGCTTGATGATCACCGGGCCGTTGGTGAAGTGCATGACGTACTCGCGAAACCACGCCTCGTGCTCGAAGATGTAGTGCACGATTCCGCCGAGGAACGCGACGTCAGTGCCGGGGCGGATCGCAACGTGCCGGTCGGCCATGGCGCTCGTGCGCGTGAACCGGGGGTCGACGTGGATCACCTTGGCGCCGCGCTCCTTGGCCTCGATCACCCACTGGAATCCGACCGGGTGCTGCTCGGCCATGTTCGAGCCCATGATCAGGATGCAGTCTGAGTTCTGCAGATCCTGCTGGAACGTGGTGGCGCCGCCGCGCCCGAACGACGTCCCCAGACCGGGGACCGTCGAGCTGTGTCATATACGCGCCTGGTTCTCGATCGAGAGCGCCCCAAGCGCGGTGAACAGCTTCTTTATCAGGTAGTTCTCCTCGCTGTCGAGCGTCGCGCCGCCGAGGAAGTGGATCCCGAGCGTCCGCTTGAGCGGCTTGCCGTCGTCGGTTTCCTCCTCCCACGTCTGCTCGCGAGCGCGGAGGATGCGCTCGGCGATCATCTCGTTGGCCTGATCGAGGCTCAGGTACTCCCAGTGGGTGCCGCCTGGCCGGCGGTACTTGACGCGTGTCTCGCGCATCGGCGAGTTCACGAGCTGTTCCGACGCCGAGCCCTTCGGACACAACCTTCCGCGCGAAATCGGCGAGTCCGGATCGCCTTCGATCTGGATGACCTTCTCGTCCTTGACATACACGCGCTGGCCGCACCCGACCGCGCAGTACGGGCACACGGACTGCACCACCCGATCCGCATTCTCGGTCCGTGGTCTCAGCCGCTCGGACCGGCGCGACTGCGCCGAGCGCCCGAGGCCGAGCGGATCGCCCGCCAGTTGGCGAAAGAACGGAGCAATCAGTCGGCGGCCGGGCATCCATCGGGTCAGTACCCGAGCGATCTCCCGAAAAACCCGCCGCCGTTTCCCCCGTAACGATGCGGACATCTGATTGCCCAGCCGGTGCTCGGGTACCGGCAAGGGAGGGACCCGCCGCCGTCAGGCGATCGAAGACCCGATGTCGATCGAGCTCGTCCGGACTCTCCGGCGGCGCCGGAGTGGCCCGCCGGAATTGCTCGCCTACCGGGAACGGCGGAGGTGGCGCGACGTGCGCTCGGATGACATCAATGATTACCTGAAGGAGCACCTCGGCGACGAGGTCAGCGCCAAGGACTTCCGGACCTGGAACGCGACGGTGATGGTCGCCGTGACGCTCGCGTCCGATGGACACGAGGCCGAATCGAAGACCGCTCGCAAGCGCGCGATCAACGAGGCGGTCCGGTCGGTGGCGGAGTTGCTCGGCAACACGCCGGCGGTGGCGCGCCGGTCCTACATCGATCCGCGCGTATTTGACCGGTACCTGTCCGGATGGACCATCGCCGGAGCGCTCGAAAGGATCCCCTCGCTCGACGTCGCCGACGACCGCGTGCGGATGCGCGTCGAGCGCGCCGTTCGCGACTTGCTGGACAGGAACACGGAATCGTCCGCGCTCGAACTCAGCGCAGCCGTGTCTCGTCGAGCTTCCGGCAAAGCTCGATGACCGACTCGAACACGGCCGCAGCGCCGGCCTCCTCGAGCTCGGAGATCGCGAACCCGCCGGTGCGCACGGCGAGCGTCGACACGCCGGCACGGCGCGCCGCCTCGACGTCCCACGGCGTGTCGCCGACCATCACCGCGTCGTCGGGCGATCCGCCGGCGCGCTCGAGCGCCGAGCTCACCAGGTCCGGCTCGGGCTTCGTCGACTCGACGTCCGCGGATGTCGTCCAGTCGTCCGCGAGCTCGCGCGCGTCGAGCAGGTCGAGGTAATGGTCGACCTCGTCGGCCTTCGCCGAGCTCGCCAGCACCACCACATGCCCGCGTCGCTTCAGCTCCTCGATCAGCTCGCGCGAGCCCTCCATCGGCCGCACCTCGTCGATCAGCTGGTTGTACAGCGTCGTCTCCGAGGATCGGATGTCGTCGCCCTGCTCCTGCTCGGTCCGAT
>Ga0335083_10003786_pt1 | contig 19448 bp, 12 predicted proteins | sample Lox_Sample_42_FD_206716 | JGI IMG/M metagenome (GOLD analysis project Ga0335083, IMG submission 206716) | Soil microbial communities from Loxahatchee National Wildlife Refuge, Florida, United States - Lox_Sample_4.2 | ecosystem: Environmental > Terrestrial > Soil > Wetlands | place: USA...
CCGACTTCGACAAGGCGATTCAACTTAACCCTGAATTTTATCCTGCATATTGTAATCGCGGTTTGTGCGAATGGGCCCAGGGCGATTTTACCAACGCCATTAAGGACACTACTCGGGCCATCCAAATGGCTCCCCATAACGGGCTCCTTTATGGCATCCGAGCATGGGCGCGTTATTCCAGCGGCGATGTTTCAGGGGCACTCGACGACTGCAAAAAATCCATTCAACTTGAAGGCCCCGATTCCAAAGAAAACTATGACAACCTGGGATTGTTTTATTTCATCCAGGGAAAATATGCCAAGGCCATGGCGTCATGGGAAAACGCCATCCAGCATGACGAAATGGAAACCGGACTTCTCCAACCATGGATTGATAAGGCAAGGGCAAAATTGAATTCGCCGGCGTCTTGAAAGCTTAAAGGATATCGCACCACCATGATTTAGTTTTCCAGGTCCTGCTCTTTACCCTGGTAAAGGCCGAACTGCACGAGCTTGGCTTTCATGGTTATGCGCGAAACGCCGAGCCAGCGGGCAGCCTTGGCCTGGTTGCCGGCGGCCTGCTGGATGGCGCGCGCGAACAATTCCCGTTCCGCCGCTTCGAGCACGCACGCATGCGCATCGGCCACGTCGCCGCGCCGCGCTCCGGCCAGCAATTCATCCACATATTCGCCAAACGGTTTGGCCGGGGAATACGCCGCGCCGCTCGCTTTGTTGAGCGCAGCCTGCACGTGATCGGTATTGACAGAATAACTCCGCGCGTGCAAGAGCGCCTTGCGCACGATATTTTCCAGCTCGCGCACGTTGCCCGGCCAGGTCTGCGCCTGGAGCAGTTCCATGGCTTCGGGCACGATGCCCGGCTGCGCGTTGCCCAGTTCGGGCCCATGTTTCTGGAGAAAATAATGAACCAGATCAGGAACGTCCTCACGCCGGGTGCGAAGCGGCGGGAGCGTAATCATCACTACGTTGAGCCGGTAATAAAGGTCTTCGCGAAATTGCTTCTGGCGGATAGCCGTTTCCAAATCGCGATGCGTGGCCGCCAGCACACGCACGTCCACGGGTATCGTTTCCTTGCCGCCGAGCCGTTGCAGAGTTTTTTCCTGGAGCACACGCATCAATTTCACCTGGGTGCCGGGCGACATGTCACCGATTTCATCGAGGAAAATAGTGCCGCGATCCGCTTGTTCAAAGCGGCCAATCCGCCGTGCTTCCGCGCCGGTAAAAGCGCCGCGCTCGTGCCCAAACAATTCGCTCTCCAGCAGCGTCTCGGGAATGGCCGCGCAGTTGATGGCGATGAACGGCGCGTTGGCACGGTCACTGTGCTGGTAAATCGCGCGCGCGATTAATTCTTTGCCCGTGCCGGTCTCGCCGCGAATCAGCACGTTCACCGGCTTGGACGCAATGCGCCCGATCTCTTTGTAAATTTCCTGCATCGCCGGGCTTTTGCCGATAATCGAATCGCGCCCGGTTTCGGCTTCGCCCAGCACCACCGGCTCGGACATCAGGCGGTTGCTGTCCACCGCGCGGCGAATCAATTCGAGCAACTGCGGGATATTGAACGGCTTGAGAAGATAATCATACGCACCCAACTTCGTGGCCTCGATCGCGGTCTGCGTCGTGCCAAAGGCCGTGACGAGGATGATGGGCAGGCGCGGTTGGGCCTCGTGCAATTGGCTGACCAATTCCAGTCCGCTTATGCCCGGCATTTTCAAATCGGTAATGACGACATTGAAAGTTTCTTCACCCGCGCGCGCGAGGCCGTTATCGCCCCGGCTTTCCATGACCACCTCGCAACCTTCTTCCGCGAGCACCCGTTTCAGCGTGTCGCGGATGCCCGGATCATCGTCAATCAACAATATTTTTGTGCCCTTATTCATGCTGTCAGCCGCGGCAGAATAATACCGAACGTCGTACCGTGGTTCACCAACGTTTGATACTGCAACTCGCCGCCATGCTTCTGGACAATCTGCGCGGCGATGGACAGGCCCAGGCCGCTGCCGTTTTCTTTTGTGGTGAAAAACGGATCAAACAATCGTTTTTCCACGTCCGGCGCAATGCCTTTGCCGGTGTCGGTCACTTCGAGCGCGACCACAGACATTTCTTTAGCTCCGAGGCGCTTCTGGTCCGGGCGCGCGCGCAACGTGATTTTACCATCGCGCCCGATGCTGTCCGCGGCATTTTGTACCAAATTAATTAGCACCTGCTTAATCTGCGCCGCATCCGCGCGTATTTTCATCGGCTCAAGAATTTCCATGATTAATTGGATATTGGCGTCGCCCAACTGCGGCGTAAAAAAATTCTGCAATTCGAGCAGCAAATCGTCCACGTCCAGCACTGCGGTTTCCGGTTCGGCCGGCCGCGCGAATCTAATGAAGTTATTGACGATGCGTTCCAGCCGCAAGATTTCCCTTTCCACGACATTGACGTTTTCATATTCCGCCGAGCCGGGTTGGAATTTTTTCTTTTGGATGTAGAGGGCCGCCTTGATCGCGGTCAGGGGCGTCCGGATTTCGTGGGCTACGCCGGCTGCCAAAAGGCCCAGCGCCGCCAGTTTTTCGCTCCGCTCGGCCACCGCCTGGCTTTCCACCAGCTTCACCCGCAGCGGCCCGATGAGGTCACGGTAAACTTCCACGGAAAGCGCCACGCCAAAGACGAACAACAGGCCCAATGATATAAGAATGGAAAATCGCAGTTGGGACAACGTGTGATGCGCCTGGGCCAAAAGTTCGTCACGCGATTGATAGGAAAGCGCGGAGAGGCTGCGGCTCAAATCAAACATCTTCTGTGTTTTGGCCCGGCTTGGCGCGTAATCAGCCAGGGAAATGCTGGCCTGCGGGCTCAAGGCCTGAATTTTCTGGTGGAGTTCGCCGATGGTGCGCAGGTAATCGCCATATTGGACTTCAATCTGCGCCAGGAGATTTCTTTCCGAAGGATCGCGCAACTTGGATTTTTGTTCCTCAATCCAGGACGCCAGCTCACCGCTGTCTTTCACACATCGATCCCACGTCGTCGGGTCGCGGTTAATGCCATAACTGATGAGGTTATTGTTGATATTGCGCACCGAAGTACTGAACTGGTTGGCCATGCCGAATGTCTCGACATCCAAATGGCTTAACCGCATCTGCAATTCAGACGCCTCCCGTTGCGAATTTATCGTGATAAAAGCGATCAATGCGCCCATCAGTCCCACTGCCGTGCCGAGGGCGGCCAGCCGGAATTTGATGTTTACCTTCATAAGTGCGCGCGAAATGTTAAATGAAACAGGCTCCGTCGCCACCAAAACTTTCAGAATCCTAGGATTTTAGGGTGTTTTGAACAGCATATTATTTTAGCACCAAAGCATACAAAATATGCTAAAAACCAAATGGGAGGATTCGTCAATTTTCTATTTTGCGGGCGTTTCTGGCAAATACTTATAAAACCTGACATGGCATGCTTTTTGCAATGGCGTGCAACGCTTGGGGCATAATTTGTGCCTATACCATCAGATAATTTTTCGGTGCGCGCCACTCAAACGAATACATCGTCTTCGGAAAAAAGACCGGATTTTTTAATTGTCGGCGCGCCAAAATGCGGAACAACGGCTTTAGCAGCCTATTTGGCGGGGCATCCCGACATATATATGGCGCAGAAGGAAATGCATTTCTTCGGCGCCGATTTGCAATTTGGCCCGCAGTTCTTTCGCAGGGACAGCAACGCCTACCGGGCGGAGTTCGGCAAATGGAACGGCCAGACCCGGACAGGCGAGGCTTCCGTCTGGTACCTTTATTCCCGCCAGGCCGCCGCCGAGATCAAAGCTTACAGCCCGGATGCGCGCATCATTATCCTGCTTCGCGAGCCGGTTTCCATGCTGTATTCCCTCTATCACTCGTACCTTTATGATGGCAACGAGCATTTGCCCACATTTGAGGAGGCGTTGAAGGCGGAAAAAGACCGCAGTCAGGGGCGCAGCATTACCCGCCAAACCTATTTTGTGCAAGGCCTGGCTTACCGGTCCGTTGTCACTTTCTCAGAACAAGTCCGGCGATACTTCGACGTCTTTGGCCGTGAACGCGTGCACGTAATCATTTACGACGACCTGGCGGCGGATACCATTGGCACCTATCGCACCGCTTTGGGATTTCTGGGTGTTTCCGACACGGTTGATATTCCCATTGGCCCGATCAATACCAATGTCTCGGTGAAAAGTCCGCTGATGAAGACTGTTTTGAACGATCCGCTCGTGCGCGGAACTGCCATTGCCCTGCGCTCGTGGCTGCCCAAACCCATTTTTAGTGTGATACAAAATGTCGGAATCAATATTTCTGAAATGAATAAACAGCCCGCGCCGCGCCGGCCAATCGACCCCGATCTCCGCCATTCCCTCCAACGGGAATTCGCCCCGGAAGTTGAGCGCTTGAGCGAACTATTGAAACGCGACCTTACTCACTGGAGTACATCCGGCACCTCGGCATCGTCCACTTTTCGCCCCGTCCTGCTCTCAAGCAAGCAGGCAGTTGTATGAAATGGTCGTCGGTCGTTGCGAGGATGTCCAGGGGGGGAGTCGGAACCATCCTGGTAATCCTTTGCGCCGTTCTCATCATCATGATGTACGGCGTTTTTGTGCCAGGCCAGGTCCTCTTTTCCAATGACGGCCCACTGGGCCGGTTAATGACCGAATGCCACCGCCTGCCCGGCAGGTTTTTTGGGTGTTGGATGGACCTGAACAACGTCGGCTTTAACCAGGGTTCCGCTCCTCCCGGCATCAGCTTTGGCCTCTTATGGTTATTGGGACCGGTATTGTTCTCCAAGTTTTATGCGATGATATCGCTCTTCATCCTCGGTCTCGGCGCATGGTTTTTTTTCCGGGAACTGCGTTTATCGCCAGCGGCCTGCGTATTGGGAGCCCTGGCGGCCATATTGAATTCCATTCTTTTCTCGCTGGCCTGTTGGGGTCTTGGCGCCCAGATCATTGCCGCCGGAATGGTCTTTTTCGCCATGGCAGCGTTATCGAACACCACTTCGCGCCACCGTTGGTTACTGGTAATCCTGGCCGGTTTCGCTGTTGGAATGGATGTGACTGAAGCCGCAGATGTCGGGGCCATTTTTAGCGTCCTCGTCGCGGCCTTTGCCATTTACCAATCCTTTATTGCCGAAGGCCCGCTGGTGAAAAACCTCGCCACCGGCGCAGGCCGGTTGATTCTGGTCGTCCTTTTTGCGGGCTTTTTAGCCGTGCAAACCATCCATGGCCTGATTGCTACAGACATTCAAGGAGTAAAAGGAACACAACAGGATGCCCAAACTAAAGCAGATCGCTGGGGCTGGGCGACGCAATGGAGCCTGCCCAAAACGGAAGCGCTGGGAATCGTCGTGCCGGGCCTTTTTGGTTACCGCATGAACACACCAAACGGCGGGGAATACTGGGGGATTACCGGCCAGGATCCCGGGTGGCAAAAATACCTGGCCAATGGGCAACAAGGAACGCCTCCCACGACCTTTTTCCGTTATTCCGGTGGCGGTAATTACATCGGCCAAATCCTGGCCCTGGTTGGCATCTGGGCCGCCTTGCAATCTTTTCGCCGAAATAAGTCTGTCTTTAGTCCTTATCAAAGAAAATGGGTTTGGTTCTGGGCGGCGCTCACATTTGTATCCCTGCTATTATCTTTTGGGCACTATGCGCCATTTTATCGATTGCTATATGCGTTGCCTTATTTCTCAACCATCCGCAACCCGACCAAATTCCTTTACCTGTTCAGTTTCGGATTCACGGTATTATTCGCCTACGGCATTGACGGCCTGTGGCGCAAATATCTGAAGCCCGCCGGCGCGGACGCCATGGCCTACCGAAGCGGGCTGACCGGCTGGTGGAAGAAAACCGGCTTATTCGAAAAAATTTGGGTCTGGGCCTGCGCTGTAATTTGGGTGGCCGGTTTAATCGGCTGGTATGTCTATGCCCAACATCGTTCTCAACTGGTAACGTATTTGCAATCAGCGCACCTGGAACAGCCCGCGGCCATCACCGCAGATTTTAGTATTGCCCAGCCGATATGGTTTGCGGTGTTTTTTTTCCTGGCGGCCGCTCTCCTCGTGTTGATTTTCAGTGGCACGTTTGCCGGCAAACGTGCGGCCACGGGGGTTATTTTGCTCGGCACACTCCTGGTGGCAGACCTGGGCCTGGCGGATTCTCCGTGGGTCGCATATTGGAATTATCCCGAGAAGTACACTTCCAATCCGATTATTGATATGTTGCGCGACAAACCGTATGAAAACCGCGCGGTGATTGCCCCCATTGCCTGGCCAAACCAAATGAGCATTTTTAAGATGCTTTACAAGGCTGAATGGATGGAACAGCAATTTCCTTACTATAACATCCAGACTTTCGACGTCATGGAGTTGCCGCGCGTCCCCGAGGATATTGCGGCCTTTCAGAAAGAACTGAATAAAGAGACCGGCGTGGCCGCCTTGCCGCATTTTGCCCGCTCCTATCAGTTGACGAATACCCGTTATCTTTTCGCTCCCATAGGTTTTTCCGATTTCTGGAATACCCGGCTTCCCCAATATCCTCTCCAGCTTGTGACCCGCTTCAGTATCGTGCCCAAGCCGGGCCTCCTCAACGCCACCAAAATAGACGAGATCACAGTCGCTATCGACCCTGTCGGTATCTATGGTCTTTTCTCGATTCCTTCTGTGCTGCCCCGTGCGAAGCTTTATACCCATTGGCAGGTCAACACCAACGCTCCCGATACGCTGGATGAAATGTTCAGCACCAACTTTAACCCGCACGCCAGTGTTTTGGTGGCCGGCGATGCCCCGGACAATTCCTCAACCAATGTAGCGAATCCGCCAGATGACGCTGTCCAGTATGTCAGCTACGCCCCCAAGGACATCGTGTTAAAGGCCGATGCCCCGGCGCCTTCGGTCCTGCTTTTGAGTGATCATTTTCATCCGGATTGGAAAGTGCTGGTAGATGGCGCGCCGCAAAAAGTGTTGCGCTGCAATTTTCTCATGCGCGGTGTCTATTTGTTGCCCGGGACGCATACCATTGAATTTAAGTTCCAGCCCGCGAATGGTTTATTCTTCGTCAGCCTGGCCGCTGTCATTGTCGCGCTATTAGCGCTCGGCACCCTGATTACACTGGTCATTAAATCGCAACCTGTTCCCGTTACGGCGACTGCACCAGTAGTTCCCACTCTTCCCCCGCCACCGGCTGCGAATAAGCCGGGCAAAGCTGTTTCCCGCAAAAAAACGCAAAGAAAATGAGCACGTTTGCAAAGCCTGTAGGCAGATGGCTGAAAGGTCCCCAGCGTAAATGCCTGCAAGTCCGCAATCTTCTTAATGGCATGGTTTGGGCTAAGGAAAGGCGGGTTTTATGAAAACAATCTTACTGGCAGACGATGACGCGGCGATTCGCCACACGCTCGGGCAAGTGCTGGTACTGGAACAGTATAATGTTGTTTTGGCCACCACGGGCCGGGAAGCGGCTGAGAAATTTATTTCCCAGCAGCCGGATCTGGTTCTGCTCGACTTAAATATGCCCGACCGCGATGGCTGGGATGCTTTCCTGTTGATGAACAGCACACACCCGCTGGTACCGGTTGTTATCATTACGGCCTTGCCTCACCAACATCAGCGTGCCGCAGATTGCGGCGTGGCTGCGCTTTTGGAAAAACCTTTGGATATTCAGCTTCTCCTGCGAACTATCCAGGATCTTTTGGCCGAATTTCCGGCCAAACCCGTTAAACACCTGGCTGCCTGAACTTTAAACCAACCATGAAATCAAACCGGCGCCCCTCTCCCGCATCTCCTGTGACCATCAAGTTGCGGGCGTTTCGCGCGCGCCGTTTTCAGGTCCAGATCAAACGTCCTAAATTGGTGAAAGCCAAAAGGATGAAGAAGAAATCTCCGCCGTCTCCTCTCCCTAGCTCACTTCCTTCTTCCCAGACACAAAATTACTTTATTGTGTCATATATAAATGGTAAGAAAAAGTTGCTCTATGGATGACGCACACCCAACACGGCCCCCTGCTTCCCCCAATCCTCCACAGTATCCGAAACCGAATGACCGGCCGCGGCGCATTTGGCCCTGGATTTTAGGCGCAGTCGTTGTCCTGGTCCTGCTGATTGCCCTGGTCACCCATCGCCATTCCGAACGGGCGATGTCACAGGGCCGGTTTGGGGCAAATGGGCCAACGATGATCAGCACCGCCACGGCAGGGACCGGCAGCATCGGTGTTTACGTGCAGGGTCTCGGCATCGTGACACCCGTCAATACCGTGGCCGTGGAGGCGCGCGTCGCCGGACAAATCACCAAGGTCAGTTACCAGGAAGGACAGCGTGTTCATGTTGGCGATCCGCTCGTGGATATCGATTCGCGCCCATATCAGGCGGCAGTGGACCAGGCGCGGGGACAACTCCAGCACGACGCCGCCACACTCGATAATGCCAAAATCGACCTGGGACGTTACAAAGAGGCGATGTCCAGCAACGCCATCCCACAACAGCAATATGAAACCCAGGTCGCCACCGTCCAGGAAGACCAGGGAACAGTCGAAGTGGACCAGGGCAACCTGAGCAACGCGATTGTGAACCTCGACTACACGCACATCACTTCACCCATTGACGGCCGTGTCGGTTTGCGCCTCGTAGACCCGGGCAACATCGTCCAGGCCAATGGCACCACGCCACTGGTCATCGTAGCCCAGCTCCAGCCCATCACCGTAATTTTTACCGTGGCGGAAGACGATATTCCTAAAATCGCCCCGGCCTTTCATAAGGAAGGACAACTTCCCATGGACATCTATGACCATGAAGACCAGGTCAAGCTTACGACCGGCACTCTTCAAACGCTCGATAACCAAATCAATACCGCCACCGGCACGCTCAAGCTTCGCGGCGTTTGTTCAAACGAAGACGAATCGCTTTTTCCCAACCAGTTCGTCAACGTGCACTTGCTGGTGAACACGCTCAGCAACATCACTGTCCTGCCCAACTCGGTTATTCAACGCAATTCTGATTCTGCCTACGTCTATTTGTTAAAGGCGGCCGCAGAGGGCCAAACCAATCAAACCGTCGAGATGCATACCGTGACTGTAGGCGCCACCGACGGCAATGTTTCGCAGGTAAACCTTGACCCGGGCGCAGTCGTGGCGGCGGACAACTTTAACCGCCTGAGCGACGGCGCTTCCGTTACCATCCGCCCCACGGGCGGACAGGGACAAGGGCAAGAGCAAGGACAGGAAAAAGGACAGGGACAGGGCCGCCGCCATAAAAAAGATTCGCAGTGAATCCGTCCCGACAATTCATTTTGCGGCCCGTAGCGACGTCGCTGCTGATGATCGCCGTGGTATTGGCCGGATTTGTCGCGTACTTCAAGCTACCGGTCTCGGCACTGCCCCAAGTGGATTATCCCACGATCCAGGTAGTTACTTTTTATCCCGGCGCCAGCCCGGATGTCACCGCCTCAGCCATCACCGCACCGCTCGAACGACAGTTTGGTGAAATGCCGGGATTGAACCAAATGACTTCCATCAGTTCGGATGGCTCCTCCATCATCACACTGCAATTCGTATTGACGCTGGACATTGATGTAGCCGAGCAGGAAGTCCAGGCCGCCATCAATGCCGCGCAATCTTATTTGCCCACGGGCCTGCCCAATCCGCCTATTTACAGTAAGTCCAATCCCGCGGACACTCCCATTCTCACGCTGGCGCTCACATCAAAAACATACCCGCTCAACCAAATCGAAGACCTTGCCGATACCCGGCTCGCCCAACAGATTTCCCAGGTGATGGGCGTCGGCCTCGTCACCATCAGCGGCGGGCAAAAACCAGCCGTGCGCATCCAGGCCAACCCCACTGCCCTGTCGGCCTACGGCATTAACCTGGAAACGTTGCGCAACACGCTCAACCAGGCCAGCATCAACCAGGCCCTGGGCAACTTCGACGGCCCGAAACAGTCCTACGAAATCAATGCCAACGACCAGCTCACCACCAGCAAGGATTACAGTTCCCTCGTCGTCGCCTACCAAAATGGCCAGCCGGTGATTCTTTCTGACGTGGCGCACGTGGTGGATGATGTGGAAAACAACCGGCTCGCGGCCTGGATGAATAAAACTCCAGCGGTCATCCTGAACATCCAACGCCAGCCCGGGGCGAACATCATTCAGGTGGTGGATCGCATCAAAAAACTTTTGCCGCAACTTAAGGCCAACCTGCCCGCATCCGTAGACGTTTCGATTATCACCGATCGCACCACGACGATTCGCGCGTCGGTGAGGGATGTTGAAACCTCGCTGGGCATCACTGTCGTTCTGGTCGTGCTGGCCATCTTTTTATTCCTGCGGGACCTGTGGGCCACATCCATTCCCAGCCTGACCGTGCCGGTCGCGCTGGTCGGCACCTTGGGCGTCATGTTTTTGTTTGGCTTCAGCCTCGATAACCTCTCTTTGATGGCCCTGACCATTTCTACAGGCTTCGTCGTGGACGACGCCATCGTGATGATCGAAAATATTTTCCGTTACATTGAAATGGGCGACAAACCCCGGGAAGCCGCCCTCAAAGGCGCAGGCCAAATTGGTTTCACCATCATGTCGCTGACGATCTCGCTTATCGCGGTATTAATTCCGTTGTTGTTCATGGGTGGTGTGGTGGGACGGTTATTCCATGAATTTGCCCTCACGCTCAGCATCACCATCATCTTATCCGCCATCGTTTCGTTGACGCTCACACCCATGCTGTGTTCACTCTGGCTCAAGGCCAAAGAGGATCGCAAGCCCGGCCGTTTTTATGAATCGTCTGAGCGGGTATATGAACGCATCATTAATTCCTACAGCAACGGCCTGAAATGGGTATTGCAACACCAGCCGCTGACGCTGCTCATCGCCGCATCCACTCTCGTGTTGACCATTGTGCTCTACATGATTGTGCCAAAAGGATTCATTCCGGTGCAGGACACCGGCGTGATCCAGGCCATTTCGGAAGCGCGCGAGGATATTTCTTTCTCCGCCATGGCGGAACGGCAGCAGGAACTGGTGGACGTCATTCTCCAGGATCCGGCGGTGCAAAATCTTACCTCGTTCATCGGGGCCGATGGCATTGATACCACACTCAACAGCGGGCGCATCCTCATCAATCTCAAGCCGCTCTCAGAACGAAAAATCAACGCGAGCGCCGTCATCCGCCGTTTACAATCGGCTCTCACCAAAGTGGAAGGCATTACTCTCTACATGCAGCCCGTGCAGGATTTGAGCGTGGAAGACCGCGTCAGCGCCACGCAATACCAATACACGCTCGAAGACGCCAGCGCGGATGAGTTGAACACCTGGACAGCCACACTCGTGGGTAAATTTAAAAACCTGCCCGAATTGCGCGACGTCGCTACCGACCAGCAAAACAACGGCCTGCAGGTTTCTATCGTCATTGATCGTGTCACTGCCTCGCGACTGGGCATCACGGCCTCGCAAATTGATAACACGCTCTACGACGCCTTCGGCCAGCGGCAGATTAACACCCTCTTCACGCAATTAAACCAATACCACGTCATTTTGGAAGCGTTGCCGGCGTTCCAGGCCAACCCCAAAATGCTCAGCGAAATTTATATTAATTCCAACGGCGGCCCTGTGCCGCTCAGCACCTTCGCACACCTCGAAACGGGCAGCGCTCCGCTGGCCATCAATCACCAGGGACAATTTCCCTCCGCCACCATTTCGTTCAACCTCGCTCCGGGCGTGGCTTTGAGTGATGCCACCACCGCTATCCAGAAAGTTGTGAGTTCGTTGCACATGCCTTTGAGTGTCATCCCGTCTTTCCAGGGAACAGCGGAGGCGTTCCTGGAATCGCTCGCCAATGAACCGCTCCTCATTCTCGCCGCGATCATCACGGTCTATATTATCCTGGGCGTTCTTTACGAGAGCTACATTCATCCGATAACCATTCTCTCCACCCTGCCGTCCGCTGGTGTCGGGGCTATTCTTGCACTGATTATTTGCCGGACGGAACTCAGCATTGTTGCCCTCATCGGCATGATTCTCCTCATCGGTATCGTCGCAAAGAATGCCATTATGATGATCGATTTTGCGCTCGATGCCGAACGGCGTGAAGGCAAGCCACCGCAGGAAGCTATCTTCCAGGCGTGCATGCTCCGTTTTCGCCCGATCATGATGACCACTTTCGCCGCGCTGTTTGGCGGGTTGCCATTGGCCCTGGGCAACGGCGTCGGCTCCGAACTGCGCAAGCCGCTGGGAATCGTGATTGTCGGCGGCCTGATCGTTAGCCAGGCGCTCACGCTTTTCACCACCCCGGTGATCTACCTCTTTTTCGGGCGACTGGCGGCAAAATTTTCAAAGACAGAGCCGGCGAAGGAAAAAAATGAAGGCGGCCTTCCCGCGACCCCGATACCATGAACATTTCCGCCCCATTCATTCGACGCCCCATCGGCACCGCCCTGCTGACGGCGGCCATTGCCCTGGCCGGCATCGTGGCATACTTGCAATTGCCCGTCGCGCCCCTGCCCCAGGTGGATTTCCCCACCATCAACGTCAACGCTTCGCTTCCCGGCGCCAGCCCGACCATCATGGCCTCCGCCGTGGCCGCGCCGCTCGAGCGCGAATTTGGCCACATCGCCGGCCTCACGGAAATGACGTCTTCGAGCGCCCTGGGCACGACCAGCATTACCCTGCAATTTGATTTGAGCCGCGACATTGACGGCGCAGCGCGCGATGTCCAGGCCGCCATCAATGCTGCCCGCGCCAATCTGCCTGCCAATCTTCCGGATAATCCCTCGTATCATAAAGTCAATCCGGCCAACGCGCCGATCATGATTATCGCGCTTACGTCAGATATCTATGATCGCGGCAAAATGTATGACGCCGCCGATTCCATCATCGCACAGCGCCTGCTCCAAATCCAGGGCGTCGGCAACGTCAACATCGGTGGTGGCGCGCTCCCCGCCGTGCGCGTGGATGTGAATCCCACGTTGTTAAATAGCTTCGGCCTGAGCCTCGAAGATGTCCGCGCGATGTTGAACAAACAAAACGCCAACCTCGCCAAAGGCCAGTTGGCCGATGAACACAACACACGGGACATTTCCGCCAACGACCAATTGTTTAAAGCCGCCGATTACGAGCCGCTCGTCGTCGCCTATACCAACGGCTCGCCGGTGAGATTGTCCGATATCGCCACGGTGTCCGACTCCGTCGAAAATATCCGCACTGCCGGTTACATGAACGGCAAGCCGGCCATCCCGTTGATCATCTTTTCTGCGCCCGGCGCAAACATCATTAAAACTGTGGACGGCATCAAAGCCGTGCTGCCTTCTCTCCAGGCGTCCATCCCCGTCGGGATCATCATGACCGTCATGCTCGACCGTTCCACGACCATTCGTGCATCCGTTTTTGAAGTCCAGCGCACACTCGTCATCGCCGTCATCCTCGTCATCCTCGTTGTATTCATTTTTTTGCGCAGCCCGCGTACGACACTGATTCCCGCCGTCGTCGTTCCCGTTTCCCTCGTGGGCACGTTTGGCGTCATGTATCTATTCGGCTTCAGCCTCGACAATCTCTCTTTGATGGCGCTGACCATTTCCACCGGCTTCGTGGTGGACGATGCCATTGTGGTCGTGGAAAACATTTCCCGTTACGTTGAGGAAGGGATGTCGCCCATGCAAGCGGCGTTGAAAGGCGCCCAGGAAGTCGGCTTCACGGTCATTTCTATTAGCGTTTCACTCATCGCCGTGTTCACGCCCATTTTGCTGATGGGCGGTCTCGTCGGCCGTTTGTTCCGTGAATTTGCCGTGACGCTTTCCACGGCCATCGTGATCTCCCTGATCATTTCGCTGACCACCACGCCGATGATGTGTTCCCGGCTGTTCCGCACTAAAAAAGACAATCGTCACGGGAAAATCTATAACTGGAGCGAGAACGCCTTTGCGTGGCTGTTGGAACGTTACCGGCTCAGCTTGCAGGTGGTCCTGCGGCATCCGCTCATTACTCTCGTCGTTTTAATACTCACGATTGCCGCCAACGTCGTTCTCTTTATCAAAGTGCCCAAGGGATTTTTTCCCACGCAAGACAACGGCACCATCCTGGGCGGCATCCAGGGCGACATGGACGCTTCGTATCAATCCATGCAACAGGTCACCGTGCGCTTTGCCCGCATTGCTACCAATGACCCCGCCGTGCAGGGCGTCATCGCCTTTACCGGCGGCGGCGGTCCGGCCAACAACGGCTTCATTTACATGGCGCTTAAGCCGCTTCAACAGCGAAAAGTCAGCTCGCTCCAGGTCGTCAATCGTCTGCGCCCGAAATTCGGCGTCGTCTCCGGCGCCTCGGTCTTCGTCCAGCCCGGCCAGGATCTCCGCGTCGGCGGCCGCCAAAGTGCCGCGATGTATCAATACTCCATCCAAAGCGAAAACCTCGACGACATCGATAAATGGGGCCCGATCCTTCTCGAAAAGATGAAAAAATTGCGCGGGTTCACGGACGTCAACAGCGACCAGGAAAACAACGGCCTCCAGGCCTCACTGGTTTACGACCGTAACACGGCCGCGCGCCTGGGCATTCCCGCGCAACTCCTCGACAGCACCATCTACGATGCTTTTGGTCAGGAAGACGTTTCCACCATGTACAGCCCGCTGAACCAATACCACGTCGTCATGGAAGTGGAACCGCAGTTCTGGCAAAGTCCCCAGGGTCTTAACCAAATTTATCTCCACGCCACCAATAGCTCGGCCATGGTTCCCCTGGGCGCCGTTGCCCGTTACGAACCCACCGTGGCGCCTATCGCCGTCAACCATACCGGCCAGTTTCCTTCCGCGACCATTTCTTTCAACCTCGCACCCGGCGTTTCGCTCAGCGATGCCACCCGGGAAGTGAATCAATTGGTGGAAAGCTTAAAAATGCCTTCTTCCATCCAGACTGGTTTTGCCGGTAACGCGGCCGCCTTTCAATCCGTCATCCTCATGGAAATTTTGCTCATCGCTATTGCCCTGCTGGCCGTCTATATCGTGCTCGGCATCCTTTATGAGAGTTACATTCACCCAATTACGATTATCTCAACGATTCCTTCCGCCACCGCCGGTGCGTTACTGGCCCTCATGGTGTCTAATACGGATTTAAGCATCATCGCCGCCATTGGCCTCATCCTGCTCATCGGCATCGTGAAAAAAAATGCTATTCTCATGGTGGACTTTGCCTTGTCCGCCGAGCGGGAACACCACCTGTCTTCCAAAGAAGCCATTTACCAGGCATGCCTGCTTCGCTTCCGGCCCATTCTCATGACCACGCTCTCCGCCATGTTTGGCGCATTGCCGCTGGTCATCAGCAACGGTGTCGGTTCCGAACTCCGCCGCCCGCTCGGCATTACCATTGTTGGCGGCCTCATGCTTAGCCAGATACTCACGCTCTATACGACACCCGTCGTTTATTATTACCTGGATCGTTTTCGTATTTGGCTGAGCGCCTGGTGGCAATCCCATTTTAGAAACCGGAACCCCGCCACTCTGCCGCCTCCGGCTTACGGGCTTCCGGAAGGAGGCGCGCGATGAAATTTGTGAAAACGCATCTTGGAAAAATTCTTTTGCTCATTGCCTTTGCCGCGTTCTGCGCCGGCTGCAACTTCGCGCCGCACTATGAGCCGCCTGCGGTGGAAACACCCACCGGCTTCAAGGAAAATTCCACCACGAACAACGCCGGCACCAACATCTGGCAGGTCGCCCAGCCCAATGACTCGATAATCCGCAGCAACTGGTGGGTGACCTTCAATGACACCAACCTGGATGCCCTCGAAGACCAGATCGCCATCTCCAACCAAAACGTCATTGCCGCGTTCGATGATTATCTGGTGGCACATGAACAAGTCCGGGAAGCCCAGTCCCAATATCTCCCTACGGCCAATCTTGTTCCCAGCGTCACCCGCTCGCACATTTACAGCGGTGGTTTCCAGCTCTCCAGCAGCCGCGACATTACTACCTACGACATTCCGCTCGATGGTTCGTGGCAGCCCGATTTCTGGGGTCGCGTGCGCAACACCGTCCGCTCCGCCGCGGCCACGGCCCAGGCCTCCGCCGCCGATCTTGAGAACACCAAGCTCACCGCCCAGTCCGAACTTGCCTCGGACTATTTCCAATTGCGCGGGCAGGACGATTTGATCCGGCTCTACGACGACACCATCGGCGCGTACAGTAATTCCGTGCAACTGACCACCGTGCTTTTTAAAACCGGCATTGATTCGGACGAAGACGTGGCCCAGGCCGAAACCCAGTTAAGGACCACTGAAGCCCAAGCCACCAATCTCCGCATCCTGCGCGCACAACTAGAACACGCCATCGCTGTGCTGATTGGCCGTCCGCCCGAGTCCTTTTCCATTCCCTCCACCTTGTTGGTAGCTACGAATCCCCCGGGCATTCCGCTCAGCATACCGTCACAGCTCCTCGAGCGCCGTCCGGACATCGCCTCGGCGGAACGCGCCGTCGCTTCCGCTAATGCTGAAATCGGCGTCGCCCGGGCCGCCTTTTTCCCCAACATCACCCTGAGCGCCTCCGGCGGACTTGAGGCGCCCAACACCGCTACGTTGTTTAATTGGTCCAGCGGGGTCTGGTCCATCGGCGCCAGTGCTACACAGCCCATTTTCAACGCCGCCCTTTATCCCGCCGTCAAACAATACCGCGCCGCCTACGATGCCACCGTCGCCCAATATCGCCAGACCGTCCTCTCTGCCTTCCAATCGGTCGAAGACAACCTCTCTGCCTTGCGCATTCTCCAGAAAGAAATCAAGCAACAGGACGCCGCGGCTGATGCCTCGCTGAAATATCTGAACCTCGCCACCTACCGCTATAAGCTCGGCATCGACAGCTATCTTAACGTCGTCATCGCGCAGACCAGCTACCTGAACAATCGCCAAACGCTCACCACGCTTTATACCCAGCAAATGACTGACGCCGTCACACTCATCCAGGACCTCGGCGGTGGTTGGGATACTTCGCAATTGCCGAAGGACTAATTTCTTTTCATTCTCATCCTCGCCCCTGCGAGCTTGCGAGCAGCCGCGCCGAAGCTCGGTGAAGGCGGGTCATCCTCAAGACTGCAGATCGTTCCCCTGCTACTTGACGCAACACGCAATACGCAACCCGCTTTTTCATTTTTAATTTTTCTTTTTTAACCCTAAACTATCCCCACATGAGCAATTCAAATTCATCCAAGAAACCTCTCGTGGGCATTTTGATGGGCAGCGATTCCGACTGGCCCACCATGAAACTCGCGGCTGATGCCCTCACTGAATTCGGCATCGCTAGCGAAGCCAAAGTGATTTCCGCCCATCGCGACCCGCGCGGCCTCGAAGAATACGCCGGTAACGCCGTCAAAAATGGCCTGAAAGTGATCATTGCCGGTGCGGGCGGCGCAGCGCATTTGCCCGGCGTCAGCGCGGCCTTTACCACCCTGCCCATCATCGGCGTGCCGATTGAAAGCAAATCGCTCAAGGGCCTCGACTCTCTTCTTTCGATCGTGCAAATGCCGCCGGGCGTGCCCGTGGCCACCGTCGGCATCGGCGCGGCCCGCAACGCTGGGCTCCTGGCTGTGCAAATCCTCGCCGCCGGCGACGCCCAACTTCAGGCTGCTCTCGATAAATTTAAAGTCAAACTCGCGGAAGAATCCCGCGCGAAAAACAAGAACCTGACCTAATTTTTTGTGCAACAGCTTATCGAAGGCGTCCATAAATTCCGTAACGATGAGTTCGGAAATTATAAGAAGCTTTTTCGCCGGCTGTCGCAACACGGGCAGAACCCGCATACCCTTTTCATCACCTGCTCGGATTCCCGCGTGCTGGCCGAACTCATCACGCAAAGCCAGCCCGGGGATTTGTTCGTCGTCAAAAACATCGGCAACATCGTCCCGCCGGCCTCGGCCATCGGCGATACCAATTCTACCGCTGCCGCCATCGAATTTGCCGTCGAAAACCTGCGCGTGGATGACATCGTCATTTGCGGTCATTCGCAATGCGGCGCCATTGGCGCGCTGCTCGGGCATCCGGTCATCGGCGACCGGTCGCCCCACTTGCGCGATTGGCTCAAGATCGCCCTGCCTGTTACTGAAACGTTGAAAAAAGATTACGCGCACCTGCACGACGAAGAGGCGCGCAGCACTGCCGCTGCCCAGGAAAACGTTCTCTTCGGCCTCGACAACCTGCACAGCTATCCCTGCGTGCAGGATCGGCTCGGCGACGGCTCCCTGAGCCTGCACGGCTGGTTCTTCAAAATCGCCACCGCCGAACTCTTCGCCTACGACCCTGAAACGCGGCAGTTCGGCCCCCTCGTGCAGGAGAAGTAAATCATGAGCAACCCGGAGTTGCGACGGCGGGAGAAATCTGATAAATTGCCACATATGAGACCAGTCGCATTAACAGCTCATTTTGACGGTGAGAAGGTTCAGTTCGATGAACCTTGCCAGATTGACGTCAATGCGCGATTGGTTGTAGTCGTTCTTCCACCTGAAAATGAGCGCCAAACATGGATGCAGTTTTCTGCTGGTCAATTGGCGAAGGCGTACAGCGATAACGAACCGGAATACACCGCCGCAGATTTGCGTCCATGAACGAAGGCGACATCGCCCTCGCTCCGTTGCCTCAGGCCGATGGCCAAATAAAAAACCGTCCCGTTGTTTTACTCCGCCGTCTTCCGCCCTTTGGAGACTTTCTGGTATGCGGCGTCAGCACCCAACTCCAACAACGTGTCGAAAGTTTTGATGAAATGATTACACCCATTGACAAGGAATTTGCCGCGACGGGCTAAAGGCAGCGTCACTTATCCGGTTAGGATTCCTTGCGGTACTGCCGCAATCAGTATTCCTGGGAAAAATTGGCTCACTGTCATCAGAACGTCGCTCCCGCCTGCTCACCAACCTTTGCCGGCATTTAACCACACAAAACTCACCGGATACGAAGCAGTAACTGTTTATTCCGGCAATGATTCATTGGGGTCCATTTGTGACTAATAATTTATGGACCATCTCCGCCAATTCATCATGGCCTTTTTGGGTCAAATGCAAACCGTCAATTGTGTTGCCTTTTCCGGCAAAAGCTTCGACAAGATAATTTTTAGGAATCAATGTAACGCCATATTTTTCAGCTAGAATTCTTTGGTCCCTTCCGTATGTATTCCAGAACGGAAGCAATGGAAGTTCAAACATAACCACTCGCGAATTCTTGATTTCTAAATTGGCAAGGAGCTTATCAAGCTGGATGTAAAACGTGTGACTGTCAGTATGCCCCAGCAAATCGTTGCCCCCGATTTCCACTAAGATCAGCGAATTGGTGGCAGTAATTTTATTGGCTTGATACATCGCTGATTCAAGAGTGGCACCGGGAACAGCCAGGTTTACGACCTTCAACTGGGATAAATCCTCCAGCACCGCCGGCCACGTTCGTTCCTTTTCCTGAATTCCCGCGCTGATTGAGTCTCCAATAATATAAATCGTTTGTTTTTT
>Ga0335083_10003787_pt1 | contig 19447 bp, 20 predicted proteins | sample Lox_Sample_42_FD_206716 | JGI IMG/M metagenome (GOLD analysis project Ga0335083, IMG submission 206716) | Soil microbial communities from Loxahatchee National Wildlife Refuge, Florida, United States - Lox_Sample_4.2 | ecosystem: Environmental > Terrestrial > Soil > Wetlands | place: USA...
AGCAGGTCGACACCGCGCGTGAGCGGCTCGCCGCGGCCCTGCGGCGCATCTCCGAGGCGGGTGAGGCGCCGCTGAGCGGTGACGACGAGCGGATCCGGGCTCTCTGGGGCGCGGAGGGCACGCCGGGCAGGCTGCGCCAGGCGGCCGATGACATCCGCTTCCAGCTCGGCCAGGCCGACCGTTTCCGCGCAGGACTGGTGCGCTCGGGCGCCTGGGAGACGCACATCGCCGAGACGCTCGCGAACCTCGGGCTGCCGGCCGAGCTCGCGGTGCTGCCGCACGTGGAGTCCTCGTTCAACCCGTCCGCCTATTCCAAGGTCGGCGCGGCGGGCCTGTGGCAGTTCATGCGCTCGACCGGGCGGCGCTACATGCGCATCGACTCCGCGGTCGATGACCGCCTCGACCCGTTCCGCTCCACCGAGGCCGCCGCGCAGCTGCTCGCCTACAACTACCGGCTGCTCGGCAGCTGGCCGCTGGCGCTCACCGCCTACAACCACGGCACGGCGGGCATGATGCGCGCCAAGGAGACCATGGGGACCGATGACATCACCCGTATCGTGCGCGGCTACACCAGCCGCACCTTCGGCTTTGCCTCGCGCAATTTCTACGTCTCCTTCCTCGCGGCTCTCGAGATCGACCGCAACCCGGAGAAGTACTTCGGGCCGCTGACGCGCGAGAGCGAGGCGCGCTTCCACGAGGTACAGCTGCCGGCCTACGTCCCGGTGAGCGCGCTGGCGCGCACGCTGAAGATCGACAGCGCCGCCCTGCACGCGCTCAACCCGGCGCTGCTGCCGCCGGTGTGGTCCGGCGCCCTGCGCGCGCCGAAGGACTACCGGCTGCGCCTGCCGCTGTCCGGCGAGAACTGGACGAGTGAGCTCTTGGCGCAGCGCCTGAGTCCCGCGGACCTGTACCCGGGCCAGCGCGGACCGCGCCGCTACAAGGTGCAGTCGGGCGACACGCTGGCGAGCGTCGCCGAGCGCTTCGGGGTGACGAGCGAGGCCCTGGCACGCGCCAACCGGCTCTCTGCCGGCGCGCGCCTCGCCGCCGGCCGCACGCTCACCGTTCCGGAAGTCCCCGCGGGCACGGCGGTGCTCGCCGCGGCGCCGCCGGCCGTGCCGGCCCCGGCACCCGTGGCTCCCGCTGCCGCGCAGGTCGCCTCCACCGTCGCGCCTCCCAGCCAGGGCGGCGCGATCGCTCCGGACGCGGCCGAGCGCGAGAGCGCCGAGGACGCCGCCGCCGCGGCGGCCGCTACCGCACAGGCATCCCGGCCGCGCCGCTACACGGTCACGATCGAGGTGGTCTCGGCCGCGGAGGCCGAGGCGATCAGCCCGTCGGTCGGCCCCGGGCCGGCTGCGGATGCGGAGCAGAGCGCCGATCCTACCGACTACTCGGTGGCGAAGGACGACACCATTGCCGTGGCCGCCGAGGAGACCGTGGGACACTTCGCCGACTGGTCGGGCGTGAGCGCGCAGCACGTGCGCGATCTCAACCACCTCTCCGCCAGGCGCCCGGTGCGTGTCGGGGAGCGGCTGCACCTGGACTTCAAGAAGGTGAACCGCGAGACCTTCGAGGCGCGCCGCCACGACTACCACCGTAACCTCCAGGCGAGCTACTTCGCCTCGCACCGCATCGTCGGCACCGAGGTGTACATCGCGCGCTCGGGCGACTCGCTGTGGACGCTCACGCAGCGCGCGAAGGCGCAGCTGCCGCTGTGGCTGCTGCAGCAGTACAACCCGGAAGTGGATTTCGCCGAGCTGCGGCCCGGCATCCAGATCGTGATGCCGCGCGTGGAGGAGGTGACGGGTAATGGCTGAGGGATTGCTGGGGCGTAGCCCTACCCCCGGGTGTGACGGGCGCCCATGCCGGTTCGGCCCGAGGACGCCTATAATCCGGCCAGCTTGACTGTACCTGTACGGAACATGAAGTCTTTCAGGATCTTACCGGTGGCGCTGGCACTTTGCGGCGTCGCCGCACTGGCGCAGGGTGATGCGCTGCCGGAGGTGCAGCCCGCCGTGCTCAACCCCGCGCCCGAGCGGCTGCCGGCGGTCGACCGCGTGATCGTGCACAAGGGCGAGCGGCGCCTGGCGCTGATGCACGGCTCGAGCATCGTGCGCAGCTACCACGTGCAGCTTGGCCTGAACCCCGTCGGCCAGAAGGAGCGCTCGGGGGATTTCCGCACGCCCGAGGGCAGCTATCGCCTCGAGCGGCGCAATCCGCGCAGCGACTTCTTCCTCTCCCTCAAGGTCTCCTATCCGAACCAGGACGACCTGCGCCGCGCGCGTGCGCACCACTGGGACACGGGCGGCTCGATCATGATCCACGGGCTGCCGAACTCGCTCAAGCACGAGCCGGACTACTACGCCGCCAACGACTGGACCGACGGCTGCATCGCGCTCTCCAACGCCGACATGGTGGAGATCTGGATGCTGGTCCCCGACGACACGCCGATCGACATCCTGCCCTAGAGCGTGGCCAGCGACTTCTCAGAGTTCGTCGACGCGCGCGTCGGGCCGCGTGGTTCCCTCGAAAATCTCTCGCAGAGCGAGATCGACAAGCTGCTCGATGCCGGCCAGGGCGGCATCTACCCGCTGTTCCGCCGCTGCGCGCTGGCGGTGCTCAACTCCGGTGCCCCGACCGACAACGCCAAGGAAGTCTTCGACCGCTACAAGGACTTCGACATCCGCATCGTGCGCCACCCCTGGGGGGTGAAGCTCGAGATGCGCAACGCCCCGGCGGCCGCCTTCGTCGACGGGCAGATGATCCGCGGCATCAAGGAGCACCTGTTCGCGGTGCTGCGCGACGTGGTGTACATCTCCAACGAGATCCTCGCCAGCGGCCGCTTCGACCTCACCGACTCCGCCTCGATCACCAACGCGGTGTTCCACGTGCTGCGCAACGCCCGCCTGCTCGACTACAAGGCGCGGCCGAATCTCGTGGTGTGCTGGGGCGGGCACTCGATCGACGGCGTCGAGTACCAGTACACCAAGAACGTCGGCTACGAGCTCGGGCTGCGGGGCCTGGACGTGTGCACCGGCTGCGGGCCCGGGGCCATGAAGGGCCCGATGAAGGGCGCCACCATCGGCCACGCCAAGCAGCGCATCGAGCACGGCCGCTACATCGGCATCACCGAGCCCGGCATCATCGCCGCCGAGCCGCCGAACCCGATCGTCACGCAGCTCGCGATCATGCCGGACATCGAGAAGCGCCTCGAGGCCTTCGTGCGCATGGCGCACGGCATCGTGGTGTTCCCCGGCGGCGCCGGCACCGCCGAGGAGATCCTCTACCTCACCGGGCTGCTGCTCGACCCGGCCAACCGCAGCCAGCCCTTCCCGATCGTGCTCACGGGACCTAAGGACTCGGCCGCCTATTTCGAGCACATCCTGCGCTTTCTCTCCGGCACGCTCGGCGAGGAGGCCGTCAGGCGCTTCACGGTGATCGTCGCCGACCCGCCGGAGGTCGCGCGGCGCATGGTGCGCGGCATGGACGCGGTGCGCGAGTTCCGCCGCAAGGCGAGCGACTCGTATAACTTCAACTGGCTGCTCTCGGTGCGCCGCGACTTCCAGGTGCCCTTCGAGGTGACGCACGCCTCGATGCGCGCGCTCGACCTCAGGCGCGAGCAGCCCGCGCACGAGCTGGCCGCGAACCTGCGGCGCGCCTTCTCCGGCATCGTCACCGGCAACGTCAAGGAGTCGGGCATCCAGGCGATCGAGGCGCTCGGCCCTTACGAGCTCTCCGGCGACCCGGCGCTCATGCGCGCGCTCGATGAGCTGCTCGCGGCGTTCGTGGCGCAGCAGCGCATGCGCCTTCCCGGCAGCGCCTACCGCCCGGTCTACCGGCTGGTCGCCTGACACGGCCGCCTGACATAACGCTCTCACGCACGACACAGTTTCCGGCAGCGCCGCGAGACCTGCCTCGCAGCGTATGCAGCGCGCGACATGCCTGTGAACCAGTTCCTGCGGCGCCGGGGGCGAACACGTACGCTGACTGCCAGATATTCAGGAGCTTCGCATGAGCTCGAGTGACAGGGGGCGAGACGACGCGCCCGGCGCACCACGCGAACCGGCGCCCACGGGCGCACCGACCGGTGGCGCGGATGCTTATGCGAACTGGCTCGACCGCATGCAGCGCGCCCGGGCCCGCCAGGCGGCGATCACCCGCAACCTCTACACCTGGTCGAACTACAAGAGCTGGGCCGAGCAGGTACGCGGCTCCTGGGACTCGAGCGACAGCTCCTCGGGCGCCGCGCCCGCCAAGCCGAAGAAGTAATCCCTCTCCCGCCGTCCGCTTCCCGGACCGGTGGGCTTCCCGCAACAGCTGACTGATCCTGGACCCTGAGCGAATCGCTCAGGCGTTGGATGCCGCCGCCGGCAGCGGCGGCAGCTCCGCCATCGCCTGCTCGAGGGCAGGGGCGGCATCGGCCGCGGGAGGCGCCTGCGGAGGCGCACCCCCGGCCGTGGCGCCGGGGTCGGAGGGCTTCGCCGGGGCGGGCTTGGGGCGCGACAGCCACTCCACCAGCGGCGCCCACTGCTCGGTGTCCTCGCGCGCGACATAAGACTTCATCTCGTGCAGGCCGATGCCGAGCTCGGCTGCGCGCACGTAGTTCTGCGAGTCGCGCAGGGTCGCCACGATCGGGATGCCGAGGGTGTGCAGGAAGCGGATCAGCGACTGGTAGATGAGGGTGTTCTTGCGCACCCGGTTGGCGATCACCCCGATGCGGTCGTCCTCGCGGCGGATCTTGGCGACCAGGAGCAGATCGCGGATGCAGCGCGAGCAGGTGTGGATGTCGATGTCCGACGGCAGCACCGGCACGATGATCTTGGCGGCGTCGCGCACCATGTCCGGCAGCTGCGCGGCGGTGAGCGCGGCCGGCGTATCCACGATGACGTGGGAAGTGCCTTCCGGCGGACGCAATTGGAACGCCCGCGTCGTGCGGTTGTCTTTCTCGAACGCGGCGATGACGTTGACCGGCGCCTGGACCGGCTTGCGCTTCTTCACCCACCGGAGCGAGGACCCCTGAGGGTCATAATCCATGAGCAGGGGCGAATGCCCACGGGAGGCCAGATAGCTCGCCAGATTGATCGCGATGGTCGTCTTGCCGGACCCGCCTTTGGGGTTCAGGACGACGATGCGCTGCATGATGTCCTTCAGGATGCGCGTGACGGGCTTCGCAGCCAAGCCTACGCACGCCCCGCATCCCCTGCAAGCCGAAGCGCGACTGTGAGCGCGAGCACGCCGCATGCGCAGTGGCCATCGTAGAGTTTCGACCGCGATGGAAGAATCTTTTCTGCACCTCTGGGACGAATTAGACGATGTCTGGCACGCCTGTCGCCATGTGGCGACCTGGACCGCCGCCGAGACACTCGCCACCGCCGCCCCTTTCATCGCCGGCCTCCTGGGCGCGGCGGCGACGCTCCTGATCGCCCACCACGCCGGCACCATCTTCGCCGGCTGACGCGCCGCCGCACCTGCGTGCGGCGCTTGAAAATTCCGCGCTGATTCCCAAGATCGCTGCTTGCGGCACGCGGCCGCGCCCGCGGGCGCCGCGCCGTACGCGTTTTTACCCACAGCAGGCGAGCCCCATGGCCCAGGACAGCACCCAGACCGAAACCTCGCGCCGCGAGACCCACGGCTTCCAGGCGGAGGTGCGTGAGCTGCTGAAGCTCATGATCCACTCCCTCTACAGTCACCGCGAGATCTTCCTGCGCGAGCTGATCTCGAACGCCTCCGATGCCTGCGACCGGCTGCGCTTCGCCGCGATCGCCGACCCGCAGCTGCTCGCCAGCGACGCCGAGCTCTCGATCCGCATCGACGCCGACCCCGCCGCCGGCACCCTGACCATCACCGACAACGGCATCGGCATGACGCGCGAGGAGGCGGTGAGCAACCTCGGCACCATCGCCCGCTCGGGCACGGCGGAGTTCTTCCGCTCGCTCTCGGGCGATGAGCAGAAGGCCTCGGCCGTCATCGGCCAGTTCGGCGTCGGCTTCTACTCGGCCTTCATCGTGGCCGACCGTGTCGAGGTGCGCTCGCGCCGCGCCGGCCGCAGCGCGGAAGAGGCGGTGCGCTGGGAGTCCGGCGCCGACGGGGAATTCACCGTCGAGACCATCACCCGCGCCGAGCGCGGCACCTCGGTCACGCTGCACCTGAAGGCGGACGCGAAGGAGTTCGCCGACCCCTACCGCCTGCGCACCCTGATCCGCCGCTACTCGGACCACATCGGCTTCCCGGTGCGCATGCCGAAGGAGGGCGAGGCGTCCCTGGAGTACGAGGTCGTGAACCAGGCGAAGGCGCTGTGGACGCTGCCGCGCACCGAGATCAAGGACGAGGAGTACCGCGAGTTCTACCAGTACCTCGCGCACGACTTCACCGACCCCCTCACCTGGAGCCACAACCGGGTCGAGGGCAAGCGCGAGTACACGAGCCTGCTCTACGTGCCGGCGCGGGCACCCTTTGACCTGTGGCAGCGCGAGGGCGCACGCGGGCTGAAGCTGTACGTGCGGCGCGTGTTCATCATGGACGACGCCGAGCAGTTCCTGCCGCTGTACCTGAGGTTCGTGAAGGGCGTGGTCGACTCCGCCGACCTGCCGCTGAACGTCTCGCGCGAGATCCTGCAGCAGGAGCCGGAGGTGGAGGCCATCCGCGGCGGCCTCACCAAGCGCGTGCTCGACCTGCTCGCACGCCTCGCCAAGGAGGACGCGGACAAGTACGCCACCTTCTGGAAGGAGTTCGGCGCCGTGCTCAAGGAGGGCGTGGTGCAGGACCCCTCCAACCGCGCCGCGATCCTCGCGCTGCTGCGCTTCGCCTCCACCCACGAGGCGGGCAACACCCCCACCGTCAGCCTCGCGGACTACGTCGCGCGCATGCAGCCCGGCCAGGACCGCATCTATTACGTGATCGCCGAGAGCGTCGAGGCCGCCCGCGGCCACCCGGCCATCGAGCGCCTGCGGGAGCGGGGGATCGAGGTGCTGCTGCTCGCCGAGCGCATCGACCCCTGGATCATGGGGCAGCTGACCGAGTTCGAGGGCAAGCGCTTCAAGGACGCGGCGCGCGGTGAGCTCGAGCTCGGTGGCCTGGCCACCGAGGCCGACCGCAAGCAGCACGACGCCGATCTCAAGGAGAGCAAGGGGCTGCTCAAGCGCGTGAAGGACGCCCTCGGCGAGCGAGTCACCGAGGTACGCGTCAGCGAGCGCCTCAAGGAGTCCCCGGCGTGCCTGGTGCTCGGGGAGCAGGAGCTCGGTGAGCCGCTGCGGCGGCTCCTGGCAGCCGCCGGACAGGCCGCCCCGAAGGCCCGGCCGGTGCTCGAGCTCAACGTGACCCACCCGCTGGTGAAGTACCTCGACGGCGTGCGCGAGGCGGGGGAGTTCGAGGAGCTCGCGAGGCTCCTCTTCGAGCAGGCAGCGCTCGCCGAGGGCACCCCGCTCGAGAACCCGCCCGAGTACGTCGCGCGCCTGAATCGCCTGCTGGTGCGCCTCGCGGCGGCTCCCGGCGCGGCCGGCTGAGGTGCTGAAGCCCCCGCGCGCCGAGCGCCTCGCCATCGGCGGCCCCGCGGGCGAGCTCGAGGCGCTCATCGAGACGCCGGTGAGGCAGGAGGGGGCGGCGGGCCCGGTGCGGGCCTTCGCGGTGGTCTGTCACCCGCACCCCCTCTACGGCGGCACGCTCGACAACAAGGTCGTCTACACCGTGGCGCGCGCCTTCGAGCAGCTGGGCGCGCCGGCGATCCGTTTCAACTTCCGCGGCGTCGGTCGCAGCACCGGCAGCTACGACGAGGGACGCGGCGAGACCGAGGATGCGCTCGCGGTGATCGCCTACGGTCGGCAGCGCTGGCCGCAGGCGGCGCTGTGGCTCGGCGGCTTCTCCTTCGGCGGCGCGGTCGCCTACCTCGCGGCCGCGCAGGCACAACCCGAGCGCCTGGTGCTGGTGGCGCCCGGGGTCACCAAGATCGACGTCACGCACGCCCCCGTGCCACACATCCCGTGGCTCATCGTGCAGGGCGATGCGGACGACGTCGTGCCGCAGCAGTTCGTGCTGGGGTGGGCGGCGCAGCTCGTGCCGCCGCCGGCGATCCGCGTGCTCGAGGGCGCCGGACATTTCTTCCACGGCCGCATCGCGGAGCTGCGCGATGCCGTGCTGCAGTTCATGGCCCCCGAGGCACCGCCCGTCGCCCGCGGCGGGCAGGGCGAGGCACGGAACCGCTAAACTCGCCGCTCGTCTTAACGGAGGAGACCTGATGACCATGAAGAAGGCATACGCACTGGCCGCCGCTGCCGCGGTCGTGCTCGTCGCCGGCTGCGAGCCCGCCCAGCAGGTGGCGACCAGCCCCGACTACCAGAAGACCCGCACCGGGGCGGGCATCGGCGCCGCCGCTGGCGCCGTCATCGGGCTGCTCACCCACGGCAACAAGTTCGACAACGCGCTGATCGGCGCGGCCATCGGCGGCGTCGCCGGCGGCGCCATCGGCAACTACCAGGACCGCCAGCAGGCACAGCTGAAGCAGCAGATGGCCGGCACCGGGGTCGACGTCGTGCGCAAGGACGACAACATCACCCTCGCCATGCCCGGCAGCCTCACCTTCGCCACCAACAGCGCCGACCTCAACGCCGCCTTCTACCCGGTGCTCGACAAGGTCGGGCAGACGCTGCTGCAGTACGATCAGACCATGGTCGAGGTGGCGGGCCACACCGACTCCACCGGCACCGCGCAGTTCAACCAGGCGCTCTCGGAGCGCCGCGCGCAGTCGGTGGCCGCCTACCTCGTGAGCCGCGGGGTCAACGTGAAGCGCCTGATCGTGGTCGGGGCCGGGCAGAGCCACCCGGTGGCCTCCAACGACACGCCGCAGGGGCGCGCCGCCAACCGCCGCGTCGAGCTCACCATCGTGCCGGTGCAGCAGGGACAGCCGGGCACCAGCAGCCACGCGCCGGCCGGCTGAGCGGCCGCCGGGGAGCTTTTTTCCCCCGCAAAACAAAGGGCCCGGAAGGTATGACCTTCCGGGCCCTGCGCTTTTGCCTGCAGCGCTAGGCGCGCTGCCTCGGATGCTTCAGGAGTTGACCATGCCCTTGAGGCTCTTCAGCGGCATGACGCGGACCTTCTTGCTCGCCGGCTTGGCCTTGAACATCATCTTCTCGCCGGTGAAGGGATTGACGCCCTCGCGCGCCTTGGTCGCCGGCTTCTTCACGACCTTCATCTTCAGCAGCCCCGGCAGGGTGAACAGTCCGTTGCCGCGCAGGCTCTTCTTGATAACGCCTCCCAGGGATTCGAAGACGCTGCTGACCTGCTTGCGGGAGAGTCCCGTGTCTTTGGAGATGTGTGTCAGGACTTCCGACTTCGTCGGTGCGCCACCCTTTTTCGCCATTTTTAGCTACTCCTCGAGAATATAGTTTGCATGTGCGTGGTTCGTCAGCCAACCGCGCGAAGAGAATCGGCGCGGAAAATAGCACATGCGCACACTTTCGCAAGACCTTTTTTGTATGAGGGTGTTGCGAAAGTGCCTTTATTCTCAGGGTTTCCGATGCAGGGGCCGCGTATCGCGGGCGCGAACGTGACCGCGACGAGCTGGTTCCACGTTGAGCAAATGCTGCGATTTACGGTGCGAAGTCGCGGCTAAGCGCTGATTTTCCCAACCCGAGAATGAGTCCACGCGTGCACCGCGATGGCGCGCGGCGGCGCTCTTCAGATCTCGCGCAGCAGGATGAGCAGCGCCTGGATGATGATCCCGGCCCACAGCGGCGAGAGGTCGAGGCCCGCCACTGCCGGCAGGATGCGCCGGATCGGCCGCAGCACCGGCTCGCACAGCGTCGCCAGGAGCGACTGCAGCGGCGAGTAGCCGCCCGGGGCGATCAGACTCAGGAGCGCATACAGCACGATGGCGTAGAAGTAGGTCCACAGCAGCGTGCGTGCGATCTCCCCGAGCACCGCGCGCACCCACACCACCGGCGACGCCGGGGCGACCGCGTCGGCGAGCGCCAGGAGCAAAGCCACCTTCACGGTCGCGACCAGCACCACCGCGACCACGGAAGCGGTATCGACCTTGCCGATGGGCGGCAGCACGCGCCGCAGCGGCATGATGAGCGGGTTGCTCAGGCGCACGATCGCCTGGCACAGCGGGTTGCGGAAGTCGGCGCGGGTGAGCTGCAGCAGCAGGCGCACCATGACCACGAACAGCGCGAGCCACAGCAGCGTGTCGACGACGTAGATGAGTGCGCTCATGGTTCGGTTGACTCTCTGAAACCTGCAGATCCTGACTCTAGGTACGCGGCAGGCTCGCGAGCTCGCGGCCGCGCTGGGTGGCGGCGGCGAGCGCGCGGGCGATGAGGCCCCTGAAGCCCCCGGACTCGAGCACCCGCAGCGCCGCCTCCGTGGTACCGCCGCGCGAGGTGACCTCGGCGCGCAGCTGCGCGAGCTGCGCCCCCGGGGCGTGCGCCATGAGGCCCGCGCCGTGCAGGGTGGCGGCCGCCAGGCGCTGCGCCAGCGCGTGCTCGAGCCCGAGCGCGCTGGCCGCCTCGGCCATGCACTCCGCCAGCAGGAAGCAATAGGCCGGGCCGCTGCCGGAGAGCGCGGTCACGACATCCAGCAGGTCCTCGGTGGGCACCCACGCCACCTCGCCGACCGAGCGCAGCACCTCCTCGGCGATCGCGCGCTGGGCGGCGGGGACCTTGAGGGGCGCGTACAGGCCGCTCACCCCGGCGCCGAGCAGGGCGGGGCGGTTGGGCATGGCGCGCACCACCGCCAGCTCGCTCCCGCACCAGGCCTCGAGGTCGTGCACCCGGGTGCCGGCGAGCAGCGAGACCACGAGCGGCTTCTTCACGGCGAGGGCGGCCGCGAGCGGCCTGAGCACCAGGGCGGCGTCCTGCGGCTTCACCGCGAGCACCACCACCTCCGCGCCGCTCACCGCCGCCTCGTTGTCGGGACTTGCGCGCACGGCGAGCTCGCGCTCGAGCGTCGCGCGCGCGGCGGCCTCGGGCTCACCGACCGCGAGGAGCTCGGCGCGGGTGCCCGCGCGCAGCAGGCCCGAGACGAGCGCGCGCCCCATGTTGCCCGCTCCGAGGATGCACAGTCGCCGGTTGCTCATGTTGGGCGGCTATTGTACGGGTCTTGGGCCAAACAACACGGTGCCGAGGCGCACGATGGTCGCGCCCTCGGCGATCGCCGCCTCGAAGTCATCGCTCATGCCCATCGAGAGCGTGTCGAGCCCCGCTCCCCTGGCATCGAGCCCCTCCTTGAGCGCGCGCAGGGCCGCGAACCAGTGGCGCTGGCGCGCCGGCTCGCTCTCGGCGGGCGGCAGGCACATGAGGCCGCGCAGCTTAAGGCGTGGCAGGGCGGCGACCGCGGCGGCGAGCGCGGGGAGCTCCGCGGCGCTGACGCCGCCCTTGTGCGCCTCGTCCGCGAGCTTCACCTGCAGGCACACGTTCAGGGCCGGCGCGTGGAAGGGGCGCTGCTCGCTCAGGCGCGCGGCGATCTTCAGGCGGTCGATGGCGTGCACCCAGGCGAAGTGCGCGGCGATCGCGCGTGTCTTGTTCGCCTGCAGGCGCCCGATGAAGTGCCAGGTGAGCTCGCGTTCCTGCAGTGCCGCAATCTTCGGCAGCGCCTCATCCAGGTAGCTCTCGCCGAAGTCGCGCTGGCCGAGAGCGGCGAGCGCGGCCAGCGCGGCGGGCGGCTGCGCCTTGCTCACCGCCAGGAGTGTGACCGAGTGCGCATTTCGTCCCGCGGCGCGGGCCGCGGTTTCGATGCGCTCCCGCACCTGTGCGAAGCGCGGCGCCAAATTCTGCGGACCCATTAACATATTGGACGTGTGACCCCTCCGCTATACTTCCCGCGCGCTCAAGCGTGCCGCGGGCGGCGCTCCTCGCCCGTGCCGCCCGCGCGCGCCGCAGGGAGATTCAATGGCCGTCGATATCGCGCAACTCCTGGCATTCGCCGTCAAGAACAATGCCTCGGACCTGCACCTCTCCTCGGGGGTGCCGCCGATGATCCGTGTCGACGGCGACATGAAGCGCATCAACATGCCGGCGCTGTCGCACAAGGAAGTGCACTCCATGGTGTACGACATCATGAACGACAAGCAGCGCAAGGCCTATGAGGAGTTCTTCGAGACCGACTTCTCCTTCGAGATTCCGAAGCTGGCGCGCTTCCGCGTCAACGCCTTCAACCAGAACCGTGGCGCCGGGGCGGTGTTCCGCAACATCCCGAGCACCATTCTGTCCCTGGACGACCTGAACTCGCCCAAGATCTTCCGCGACCTGTGCATGCTGCCGCGCGGCCTGGTGCTGGTCACCGGGCCCACCGGCTCGGGCAAGTCGACGACGCTCGCCGGCATGGTCAACCACTGCAACGACAACCGTCCCGACCACATCATCACCATCGAGGACCCGATCGAGTTCGTGCACGAGTCCAAGCGCTGCCTGGTGAACCAGCGCGAGGTGCACCGCGACACCCTCGGCTTCAGCGAGGCGCTGCGCTCGGCACTGCGCGAGGACCCGGACGTCATCCTGGTCGGCGAAATGCGTGACCTCGAGACCATCCGCCTGGCGCTTACCGCCGCCGAGACCGGCCACCTGGTGTTCGGCACCCTGCACACCTCCTCCGCCGCCAAGACCATCGATCGCATCGTCGACGTGTTCCCGGGCGAGGAGAAGGACATGGTGCGCTCGATGCTGTCCGAATCGCTGCGCGCGGTCATCTCGCAGACGCTCATGAAGAAGAATGGCGGCGGGCGCGTCGCGGCGCACGAGATCATGATCGGCACCCCGGCCATCCGTAACCTCATCCGCGAGGGCAAGATCGCGCAGATGTACTCGTCGATCCAGACCGGCGGCGCCCAGGGCATGCAGACGCTCGACCAGTGCCTGACGGAGCTGGTCGCCAAGGGCGTGGTCAGCAAGGAAGAGGCGCGCTACAAGGCGCAGAACAAGGACGCCGTCTAAGGCGGACCCAAGCAAGGGCCAGACCATGGATCGCGATCAAGCCATCAAGCTGATGCAGGACCTGCTGCGGCGGGTCACGGAGAAGAAGGCCTCGGACCTCTTCATCACCGCCGGCTTCCCGCCGGCCATCAAGGTCGACGGCGAGATCCGTCCGCAGTCCGAGCGCGCGCTCACGGTGGAGCAGTCCGCCACGCTGGTGCGCGCCATCATGAACGACCGCCAGACCAAGGAGTTCGACGCCACCAAGGAGTGCAATTTCGCCATCGCACCCCCGGGCATCGGCCGCTTCCGCGTCAGCGCCTTCGTGCAGCAGGCCGCGGTCGGCTGCGTCATCCGCCTGATCAACGCCAAGATCCCGACCTTCGAGGAGCTCGACCTGCCGCCGGTCCTCAAGGAGGTCGTGCTCTCCAAGCGTGGACTCGTGATCCTGGTCGGCGGGACCGGCTCGGGCAAGTCGACCTCGCTCGCCGCCATGGTCGGCTACCGCAACGAGAAGACCCGCGGCCACATCGTCACCATCGAGGACCCGGTCGAGTATGTGCACACCCACAAGGGCTGCGTGATCACGCACCGCGAGGTGGGGGTGGACACCGACAGCTGGCAGGCGGCGCTCAAGAACACCCTGCGCCAGGCGCCGGATGTGATCCTCATCGGTGAGATCCGCGACCGCGAGACCATGGAGTACGGCATCCAGTTCTCCGAGACCGGCCACCTGGTGCTCGCCACGCTGCACGCCAACAGCGCCAACCAGGCGCTGGATCGCATCATCAACTTCTTCCCCGACGAGCGGCGCGACCAGCTGCTCATGGACCTGTCGCTCAACATCCGCGCGCTCATCTCGCAGCGCCTGATTCCGCGCGAGTCCGGCACCGGGCGCATCGCCTCCATGGAGATCATGCTCAATTCGCCCCTGATCCAGGACCTGATCTTCAAGGGCGACGTGGCCAAGATCAAAGAAGTCATGTCGCGCTCCAACCGCCTCGGCATGAAGACCTTCGACCAGTCGCTGTACGAGCTGTACGAGACCGGCTACATCTCCTACGAGGATGCGCTGCGCAACGCCGACTCCAAGAACGAGCTGCGGCTGCGCATCAAGCTCGAGAGCAAGCGCGAGCAGAAGCAGATCGAGGACGGCGGGGCGCTCAAGATCGTCGAGGAAGAGCAGGGCCGCAGCCTGTGAAGGCGGCGAAAGAGCAGCTCGCCGCGAGCGAGCCGGCCGCCACGGCGGCCACGAGCACGACCGCCGAGCAGGTGGCCGCGGCGGTCACCGGCCGTCACCCGACGCTCAACACCAAGCCGCTGTTCAAGCTGATGGTGGAGAAGAAGGCCTCGGACCTGTTCTTCACCTCCAACGCGCCCATCAAGATCAAGATCGAGGGCCAGATCCTGCCGGTCAACAAGCAGGTGCTGACCCCGGAGACCGTGCGCCAGACCTCGTTCGCGCTCATGTCGGTCGAGCAGCGCGAGCACTTCCAGCGCGAGTGGGAGCTCGACTTCGCGGTCTCCGAGCCTGGGCTCGGGCGCTTCCGCGTCAACGTCTTCATGCAGCGCGGCTTCCCGGCCATGGTGATGCGCTACATAACCGCCGACATGCCGCGCCTGGACTCGCTCGGCCTGCCCGAGACCATCGGCGAGCTGATCATGCTCAAGCGCGGCCTGATCCTCATGGTGGGCGCCACCGGCTCGGGCAAGTCGACCACGCTGGCGGCGATGATCAACTACCGCAACGAGGGGTCCTCGGACCACATCGTCACCATCGAGGACCCGATCGAGTTCCTGCACACCAACAAGCGCTCGATCGTCAACCAGCGCGAGGTGGGCCTGGACACCAAGAGCTACGCGCGCGCGCTGCGCGGCGTGGTGCGCGCCGCCCCCGACGTGATCCTGATCGGTGAGATCCGTGACAAGGACGGCATGGAGGCGGCCATCAACCTCGCCGGCACCGGCCACCTGGTGCTCGCGACCCTGCACGCCAACAACTGCGCCGAATCGCTCGACCGCATCATCAACATGTTTCCGCGCGAGCAGCACAACCAGATCTTTCTCGACCTGTCGCAGTACCTGCGCGCCATCATGGCGCAGCGCCTGGTGATGGGTAAGGACACCCGCCGCCTGGCGGCGGTGGAGATCATGATCAACACCCCGCACATCGCCACGCTCATCAAGAAGGGCGACGTGGTCTCGATCAAGGAAGCGATCAACCTGAGCGGCGACAAGGGCATCCAGAGCTTCGACGCCGCGCTGCACGAGCTCTACAAGAAGGGCCGCATCAGCCTGGAGGAGGCACTGCTGCACGCCGACTCGCGCGCCAACCTCGAGGCGAAGATCAACTTCGGCTGAGGAGCGCGCGCGAGCGCGGTGTGAACCGCGGCTGCAAGCGCCCCGGCAGCCCCGCCGGCCCCGCCCGCCCTGTCATCCCTTTGCGGATTGCTTCGTTGTGTAAGCCAACAGCGGAACACTTCCGCGTCTACGCAAGGCAGGCATGATTATGGTTAAGCACATCCTCGGCGCCGCTCTTCTCGCCGCCGGCTTCGCCGCGGGCAGCGCGTCCGCGCAGACCCGGGCGATCGACGACCAGCAGCGCGACCTCAACCAGCAGGCGCGCATCGAGCAGGGCCTGCAGTCGGGCCAGCTCTCGACGCGCGAGGCCGGCCAGCTCGAGCGCGGCCAGCAGGCCATCGACCGCCAGCAGGCCAAGGACCTCAGGAACGGCTCGATCAGCGCCGGCGAGCAGGCGCAGCTGAACCGCATGCAGAACCGCGAGAGTGCCGCGATCTACGACGACAAGCACAACGCGGTGACCGGCAACCCCGGCTCCGCCTCCTCGCAGCGCATGCAGGAAGACGTGCAGCGCAACGTCAACCAGCAGCAGCGCATCGACAACGGCATGCGCAACGGCTCGCTCACCAACCGCGAGGCGGGCTCGCTCGAGCGCGGCCAGGCGCACGTCGATCGCCGCGAGGCGAACGCCGCGGCCAACGGCCACGTCAGTGCCGGTGAGCAGGCGCGCATCCAGCGCTCCGAGAACCACCAGAGCAACCGCATCTTCAACAAGAAGCACAACGCGCGTACCAAGGCCTGATACGGCGACCTGAGGAGCAGGGCGCGGGCGGCTGCCGCCCGCGCCCGCTCTTTTTTCAGAACACCTGCTGCGCCTCGAACACCGGCCCGTCCACGCACACGCGCTTCATGGCCGGGCCTTCCGGGGTGCGCACCAGCACCGTGCAGCCGGCGCAGCCGCCGACCGCGCAGGCCATGAACTCCTCCAGCGACACCTGGCAGGGGACCCCGAAGCGCCGCGCCAGCTGCGCGCAGGCTTTCAGCATCGGCGTCGGCCCGCAGGCGAAGATCTCCACCTGCGCAAGCTGCGCCTCCCCGAGCGAGCCGAGCCACTCGGCGGCGAGCTCGGTGACGAGCCCCGGGTGGCAGCCCGGGAAGTCCGCGCGGCTCGCGAGCCGGCTCGGCACCCCCCACTCCTCCAGCAGCGGCATGCAGGCGATGGTGCCGGCGGGCAGGCCCGCGACCACGAGCGCGGACGGGCGGGTGCGGAACGGGAAGGGGACCTCCGAGCCCATGAGCACCAGGGGCTTGAAGCGCGCGTCGGCCTTCAGGCGCTCGGCGAGGAACACCATCGGCGGGATGCCGACACCGCCGCCGAGCAGCAGCGCGCGCGGGCGCTCGGGATGGGCGAGGAACGGCTTGCCGATCGGGCCGAGCACGCTCACGGTGTCGCCTGCCTGCTTCGCTGCGAGCGCGTGCAGCCCCGCGCCGACGACCTTGTAGAGGATCTCGATCCAGCCGGCCTTCGCGTCCGCGCGCATGATCGACAGCGGCCGGCGCATGGGGATGCTCTCATCGCAGGTGAGGTGCACGAAGCTGCCCGGCGCGGCGCGCGCGGCGCACCGCGGCGCCGCGAGCCGCAGCACGAACTGCTCGGCGTCGTAGGCGAGCTGGGAGATGACCCGCGCGCCCTCGAGGCTGATGCTGCCGCGCTCCTCGCGGCTCACGTCGTGCCCGCGCGCGAGGTGAGCACTTCCGCCAGCACCGCCATGCGCACGGCGACCCCGTTGCGCACCTGGTCACGGATCACCGACCGCGGCCCGTCGGCGACCGCGGAGGCGATCTCGACGCCGCGGTTCATCGGCTGCGGGTGCATGACGATGGCGTCGGGGCGCGCGAGGCGCAGCCGCGCCTCGGTCAGGCCCCAGGCCGCGAAGTAGCTCGCGCCATCGGGCAGGTCGGCCTCACCCATGCGCTCCTTCTGGATGCGCAGCATCATGATGACGTCGCAGGCCTCGAGCCCCGCCGCGAAGTCGCTGTAGCGGGTGGCGCCCGAGAACTCGCCGGCCTCCGGCATCAGGGCCGGCGGGGCGAGGATGCGCAGGTCGGTGACCCCGAGGGTGCGCAGCGCCGCCCAGGCCGAGCGCGCCACGCGCGAGTGGCGGATGTCGCCGACGATGGCGACCGCGAGCCCGGCGAAGCGCTGCTTGCGCTGGTAGATGGTGAGGGCATCGAGCAGGCCCTGGGTCGGGTGCGAGACGTGCGCCTCGCCGGCCGACAGCACCGAGACGTGCGCGGCGGCGTGCGCGGCCACGAGGTCCGGCACGCCGACCTCGGCGTCGCGGATGACGAAGGCGTCCACGTGCAGCGACTCGAGCGTGTAGACCGTGTCCAGCATGCTCTCGCCCTTGACGCGCGAGGACAGCTGCACCTCGAGGTTCACCACCTGCGCGCCGAGGCGCTTGGCGGCGAGCTCGAAGCTCACGCGCGTGCGGGTCGAGGGCTCGGTGAAGAGGTTGGCCACCGTGCTGCCGGCGAGCAGCTGGCTCATGGCCGGCCGCGAGCCGAGCGGGCGCACGTAGCTCTGCGAGCGCTCGAGCAGCCGCTCGAGCTGCGAGCGCCCGAGCCCCTCGAGCGTGATCAGGTGGCGCAGCGAGCCATCCGCGCGCAGCTGTTCAGTCATCGTTTCTCACCCGGATGCCTCTCCCGCCCCTCGCCGGCGAACCAGCGCCCGAGGATCACCGCTGCGGCGGCGCTGTCGATGTCCTCGCGCGCCACGCGCCGCCGGCGCGCGCCGCTCGCGCGGCGCTCCTTCAGCGCCGCCGTCGCTTCCAGCGAGGAGAAGCGCTCGTCCACCAGGTGCACCGGCAGGGCGAAGCGGCGGGCGAGCTCGGCGGCGAAGGCCCGCGCGGCGCGTGCCAGCGTCCCTTGCGAGCCGTCGGCATTATACGGGGCACCGACCACCAGCCGTGCCGGCGCGAGCGCGCGCACTTCGCGGGAGATCGCCTCCCAGTCCGGTCCCTGCGCGCCGTGGCCGGCGGCCGCGCGCGGCGCGGCCGAGCGCGTGAGCGAGTCACCGGCGGCGATGCCGATGCGCTTGAGACCAAAGTCGAAGGCGAGGACGGTTTCCGGGGCGGTCATGCCCGCTCGAGGGCCGCACGCTCACGCATGGCCGGCCTCGGGGCTCAGGCGCTCGACGTCGATGCCGAGCAGCCGCCAGGCACCCGCCCAGCGCTGCTCGAAGGGCATCTCGAACACGACCCGCGGGTCGACGGCGACCGAGGCCCAGGCGTTCTCCTTCATCTCCCGCTCGAGCTGCCCGGATTCCCAGCCGGCGTAGCCCAGGGCGATGAAGGCGTCCGAGGGGCCCTCGCCGCGGGCCATGGCCGCGAGCACGTCGCGCGAGGTGGTCACCTGGATGTCGTCCGAGACGCGGTGGGTGTGGTCCCACTGTCCGCCCGGACGGTGCAGCACGAAGCCGCGGTCGGTATGCACCGGCCCGCCGCGCAGCACCGGCTGCTCGGCGATGCGCTCGGTGGAGGGCTCGAGCTTCATCTGCGAGAGCACGTCCGAGAGCTTCATGGGCAGGGGCTTGTTGAGCACGATGCCGAGCGCACCCTTCTCGGTGTGCTCGCAGATGAGCGCCACGGTCTGGGCGAAGTTCGGGTCCGAGAGCTGGGGCATCGCGATCAGGAGGTGATTGGTGAGGCTCCCGGCCGGGCCCTCGCCCATGGGCTCCTCGGCCTCCGAGGCTTCGCTCGCAGGCTCGTCCTCAATCCCGGGACTGTGCTTGCCGCCCATGCCTCACAGTATGGGCATCCGCTGGGGCACTCTCAAGGAACCGATACCGTGCCGCCCGCCGCGCGACCCCCGGAGAACTGCCACTCGTAGGCGAAGCGCAGCACGTGGTACTGGCGTGCGAGCTCGGGGGGGAACGGGTCAAAGGGGCTCGCGAGCTTGAGGATCTCGAGCGCTGCCTGGTCCAGCTGCGGGTTGCCGCTCGAGCGGCGGATGAGGGCGCGATCGAGCTTGCCGTCGGCGCCGATCCCGACCTCGACCACCGGGCTTGCCGGGGAGCCGCCGACCCGCGCCACGGTCGGGTAGTTCAGGGTGCCGATGCGCTCGACCTTGCGCCGCCAGGCATCGAGGTACGGAGCGAGCGTGGCGGCGCGCGTGTCCGGGGTCACCCACAGCTCATCGCGCTTCGGCCCGCGCAGCTGCGCCGGGCCCTCATCATCGGGACCCGGATC
>Ga0335083_10003788_pt1 | contig 19435 bp, 20 predicted proteins | sample Lox_Sample_42_FD_206716 | JGI IMG/M metagenome (GOLD analysis project Ga0335083, IMG submission 206716) | Soil microbial communities from Loxahatchee National Wildlife Refuge, Florida, United States - Lox_Sample_4.2 | ecosystem: Environmental > Terrestrial > Soil > Wetlands | place: USA...
TGGTATCCTATGGGAGGTCGGGAGGGGGAGCGGGCTGGTGCCGCCTGTCCACGTGAGTGGACACGGGAGTCAGTGGACATGATGCGATCCTAAAGCGACGGCCTCGTCGCCGACCAGCTTCACGGTCCCGCCGCGCCGCCGCTCCAGCAGCTTCAGCCAGTCCGGATGCGCGAGAATATCGCGCACAACCGGCGGCGCGACCGTCAGGACGGCCGGGCCCGCGCCTGCCCGCTCCGCTGTGCGCAGCGCCACCATGGCCGCCGCCCGCACCGGATCGGCGCGCAGCAGCTCGATCAGCGAGGCGCGCTCCCGCTTGCGGACGATCTGGATGAAGCCATAGCCGTTGACGGCGGTGCGCTCGAAGGGCTGCGGCAGATATTTGTCGATCTGGGCGGCGGCGACCGCGCGCTCGTCCTTGTTGTTCAGGGTCGGCAAATCGATGCCGATCGAGCCGGCAATCCCCATGCGGCGGATCGCCTGCGCGGCGAGCTTGGCGCCCTTGGGGCCGAGCTTGGCTGGTTCCAGGCTGCCGTCGACATCGATCAGCGTCATGGCCGGGGTCGGGAAGATGCGCAGCGCCGCATCCTCGGCGCCGACCGCGCCGGTCACGGCCTCGAACAGAAGCTCGCTCCAGCCCGCCGCTTCCAGCCGGTCCTCTTCATGCGCCGGACAGGGAATGACCGACAGTCCGCTCGCGACGATCTGCTGGTAGAGGCTCGGCCCCGGGCCGGCCTGCGTGCCCGCCACGGCAATCCGCCCCTTGGCAAGCTTGTCGCGCTCCCCGTCCAGGCCCGGCTCGCCGATGGCCTCGCGGGTGATCTCGACCCTCACATTTGCGCCCTCGGCGACCTTGGGCGGAATCGGCTCGATCAGCACATGCTCGCCGCTGTCGAGCCGGACGATGCCGCGCTTGCGGACGATGAGCGTGCGGACGAGCCGGCCGCCATGGACACCACCGGCGCGGACATGCCTGTCGTCGCGCTCGATCCGGCCCTCGAGGATGCGGCCGTTCTGAACGAGCGCGGCGCGCGCCTCGCCAATGCCTTCCTCATAGAGCCAATGCGGCCCGTTGGGCGTGTCGCTCATTTGAGCAACCCCGACGCGACGAGCAGCGCGCGCGTCTCATAAAGCGGCAGGCCGACAACGCCCGAGGGACTGCCGGTCATGGTGCGGATGAGCCCGGCGGCGCTGCCCTGAATGGCATAGCCGCCCGCCTTGCCGTGCCATTCGCCGGTCGCGAGATAGATCTCGATCTCATGCGGATGCAGGCGTTTGAAGATGACCAGGCTCTCCGAAAGGCGATGGCGTCCCTTGCCGTCCGGATCGATCAGCGTGATCGCGCTCAGCACGCGATGACGCCTGCCCGAGAGCAGCATCAGGCAGTCGCGCGCGGTCGCCTCATCCTCGGCCTTGGGCAATATGCGCCGTCCGCAGACCACGACCGTATCGCCACCCAGCACATGCGCCCCGGGATGACGCGCCGCGATGGCCGCGGCTTTCTCGGCGGCCATACGCGCGGCATAGCGCGCCGGCAGCTCGCCCTTGCGCGGTGTCTCGTCGATATGGGCGGGATCGATGGCGTCCGGCTCGATGCCAAGCTGCGCCAGCAGATCGAGCCGGCGGGGCGAGGCGGACGCGAGGATGAGCGGCAAGTCGGCTCCGTTCAGACGGGGCCGGGGCCGCCGCGACCGGGCATGTAGCGATAGGTGATGCGCCCCTTGGTAAGGTCATAGGGCGTGAGCTCGACCAGCACTTCATCGCCGACGAGCACGCGGATGCGATTCTTGCGCATCTTTCCGGCCGTGTGGCCCAATATCTCGTGGTCATTTTCGAGGCGGACGCGGAACATCGCATTGGGGAGCAACTCCACAACTTGTCCACGCATTTCCAGCAGTTCTTCTTTGGCCATAAACTTCCAATTGTTCGCGAATGGCGCCCCATAGACCCATTCGACGGAAATGAAAAGCAAAGGGCGCTAGCGATTTCGGGGCGCGAGATCGTCTGCGGCATTGCCGATTGCATCGAAGGCGCGCGCGATTTCGGCGGCGCCAGTGCAATAAGGCGACATGAGATAGATGGTGTTGCCAAGCGGCCGGATCAACAGGCCCTCGGCAAGGAAACGCGCGCGCAAGGCCGGCGCGACATCGGACAGATAGCCGGTGTCGGACACGATGAGGTCGATCGCGGCGATCCCGCCGATGCGGCGGGCGTTTTCGAGCGCGCGATGGCTGGAGAGGCTGGCAAGTCCGGCATCGAGCGCACTACCGAGCGCCGCGATGCGCCCCGGCACATTTTCCTCGCGCCAGATCGCGAGATTGGCATTGGCCGCCGCGCAGCTGATCGCGTTCGCGGTAAAGCTCGACGAATGGTAGAACATGTCGGCGCGGTCGGTGCTGTAGTGCGACGCGAAGATCGCCTCGCTCGCCAGCGTCGCGGCGAGGGGGACGGCGCCGCCGGTCAGGCCCTTGGCGAGGCACAGGATATCGGGATTGATCCCGGCCTGCTCGCAGGCGAACAAGGTGCCGGTCCGGCCCCAGCCGGTCATCACCTCGTCGGCGATGAACAGCACATCATGCCGCGCACAAATATCGCGCATCTGCCGCAGGATTTCGGCCGGATAGACCATCATGCCGCCGGCGCCGAGAATGAGCGGCTCGACGATGAAAGCGGCGGGCTTTTCAGGCGCGCGGCACAGGGTCTCCAGAGCATCGAGCGATTTTTGCTGCACCCCCTCTCCGGGGAAAGGCACGGTTTCCACATCGAACAGCAGTGGCGCATAGGCGCGATTGAACACGCCCCGCGCGCCGACCGACATCGCACCAATCGTGTCGCCATGATAGCTATGCTCCAGGACGAGGATACGGTGGCGGGCTTCGCGGCGATTGTGCCAATGGCCCAGCGCCATCTTGAGCGCGACCTCGACCGCCGTCGAGCCGCTGTCCGAGAAGAACACATGGCGCAGGCCTGGCGGTGCGATCTCGATCAGGCCCCGCGCCAGCGCCTCGGCCTGGGGATGAGTATAGCCCGCGAAAATGAGCTGATCGAGCTCACTCGCCTGCGCAGCAATGGCCGCAGCAATACGCGGCTCGCAATGGCCGTGGGTGATGACCCACCAGCTCGAAATCGCATCGAGCAACCGCCTGCCATCGGCGCAAAACAGCCATTCTCCGCGCGCCGAGACGATCTCGGGGATCGGCTCCTTGAGGCCATGTTGCGTGAAGGGATGCCAGACCGGTGAGTTCATGCGGGCATGCCCATGGCGGCGCGGATCGCGGCGAGGTCGATGCTCGCCATGGCGCACGCAAGCGACGCTGCGTCGAGCGGGTCGAGCGGCGGGATACGACCGAGATTGCGCACCTCGCCCAGCATCGGGATGACGCGCTCATTCTCGCTGTGCGCCTCGCCGACGAACAATATGCCCATAATGGCGATGCCCCGCGCGCGCAGTGCCTCGACGCTGAGCAGGCTGTGATTGATCGTGCCGAGCGCCGTGCGGGCGACGAGAAGGACCGGTGCCCGCCATGCAGCAAATAGATCGATCATGAACCAGGGCGGATCGGCGCGGAGCGGCACCATGAGGCCGCCCGCGCCTTCGACGACTAAAGGCCGCTGAGGCGGGAGGGCAAGCCGCGCCGGATCGATCTCGATGCCGTCATGTTGCGCAGCAAAGTGGGGACTCGCGGGCATCGACAGCCGATAGGCTTCGGGCGGGACATGATCGGTCGGAACGCCGAGCGATTGCGCCGTCTCGGCGTCCGTGCCGTCCTCGATCCCGGCCTGCACCGGCTTCCAATAGTGAGCGCCCAGCGCCGCAGCAATTCCGGCCGCGGCGACCGTCTTGCCGATGCCGGTATCGGTGCCCGATACGATGAGAACACCACTCATGCCGGCTCGACGGCCAGTGCATGCTGGAGGGTCTCGCCCAGTGCAGCAATGATCGTCTCGTCGACATTGAGCGTCAGCGAGATGCGCAGCCGCGCGGTGCCGCGCGGTACCGTTGGCGGACGGATGCCGCGTATATCGAAGCCCGCCTCCTGCAAGGTCGTCGCGACCCGCATCGTTCGCCCATCATCGCCGATAAGCACAGGTAAAATCTGGCTTTTCGGCGGATCGATGCCGATCGGCGCGCACAAATGCTGCGCAGCATGCTCGATCAAAGCGGCCAGCTGAGCACGCTCCAGGTCCGCAGCCAGCATGCGCTCCAGCGCCGCGCTCACGGCCACAGCCATGAGCGGCGACGGCGCCGTCGAAAAGACGAAGCTGCGGCCCCGATTGACCAACAGCTCAATGACCGGCTTCGCCGCCGTGACCAGTGCGCCCTCGACGCCCAGGCCTTTTCCGCAGGTGTGCAGCGCGATCACATTCTCGCGGCCTTCGAGATGCGCGCCGATGCCGCGCCCGCCCGGCCCGTGCACCGCCGTCGCATGAGCCTCGTCGAGAATCAGCATCGCGTCATGCTGCGCAGCAATTTCCGCCAGCGCATCGACCGGCGCGATGTCGCCGTCCATCGAATAGAGCGTCTCGACGACGATCCATGCTTGCCCCTTGCCGCCTTCGCGCCGCCAGGCCGAAATCGCGTCCGCAAACGCATCCGTATCGTTATGCGCCGCCTGCACCGGCCGCGCCCGGCCCAGTTTCATGCCGTCATGCGCACTGGCGTGGATAAGCGCGTCGGCGACGATCAGGTCATCCGGCCCCGGCAGCGCCGAGAGCAGCGCCGCATTGGCGGCAAAGCCATTGGCGAAAAACAGGGCCGCCTCGCTGCCGAAGATCGATGCCGCCTGCGCCTCCAGCGCTTCATGCTCGGGCGCGTTGCCGCGCAGCAGCCGCGAACCGCCCGACCCGACCGGCACGCCACGCCCGATCGCCTCGCGCACCGCCTGAGCAATGGCCGGATCATGCGCGAAGCCGAGATAGTCGTTTGAGGCGAAGTCAAGACCGATGCGCGGCGCCAGCCGCCGCAGCCGCGCGCGCGCCTCCAGCGCATCGAGCCGGGCGCGGAAGGGATCGAGCGTCGCCGTCATGCCGACGCTATATCGCCCCGCCCCGGCGCTGGCCATGCCTCCGTCAGGCGGGATTATACCGTTTCAGCCAGGCTTCCAGTTCCTGGAGGAATTGCAGACGATCCGCCTGGCGCGAGAAGAAATGGTCGCCCAGCGGCTGCTCGACATAGCGAAAGGTCTTGCCCGCCGCCCGCAGCTTGTCGGCCATCTGGCGCGATTGCTTGACCGGCACCCGGCGATCGACCTTGCCGTGCATGAGCAGGACGGGCGTTGAGAACTGGTCGGCGAAGTTGATCGGCGAGACGGCGGCGAAATTCGGCGCCTCATTCTTGAAATAGTCCCTGGTGCTGTTGGTGGCGTTGAAATCGCGCGCATCATATCGGACGAGCCCGGCAAGGTCCGAGACGCCGGCGAAGGAGACCGCGCAGCGGAAGCGCTGGCCGTCGCGCTGGGCGCCGCGAAGTGCCGCATAGCCGCCATAGGAGCCGCCGACGATGCAGACCCGCTTGGGGTCCGCCATGCCTTGCGCGACCATCCAGTCGACCGCATCATTGAGATCGTCCTGCATGGCGAGACCCCATTGGTGCTCGCCTTTCTTGGCAAAGTCGTTCCCATAGCCGGTCGATCCGCGATAATTGGGCTGGATGACCGCATAGCCGCGATCGGCGAGGAACTGCGCAATCCAGTCCCACTCCTCCTCATCGCGCACATGCGGCCCGCCATGCGGCATCAGGATGAGCGGCAGGTTCTTCGCCTCCTTGCCGGCCGGCAGCGTCAGCACGGCCTCGATTTCCAGCCCGTCGCGCGCCTTGTAGCGGATCGACCTGACCGGCGAGAACGGGCGGCCGCCATAAGTCTCGCTGACCTTGCCAAGCGGCCTCATGACGCCGTCAGCCACCTTGTAGATATAATAGATGCTCATCCGGTCCGGACCGCCGACGTCGACGATCAGCGCCTGGTGATCCCGGCTCATCGAAACGATGTTCGCCCAGCGGTCGGCGCCGACCGCCTTGTCGAGATCGGCCTGGATCTGCGCGAGCCCGGGGTCAACCCAATGCATCTTCCAGCGCGTGTCGATATAGGAGACGCCCGACAGCCCGCTGCCCGTCGCATCCGGAAAGACATCGTCGACATCGTAGCCGGGCACGTCGAAGACCGTTTCGCCGAGTTTGAGCGTTGCGAGATCGAGCGACTTCACCTTCGAGAATCCGTCCGAATCGTCGATGATGAGGGCCTTGCCCGGATCAGCCAGGAAGAGGCTCGGCACGACGAGATTCTGGCCCGCCCGGCTGGTCGCCTGGCTGACGATCCGAAAGTCCTTGTCGTTGGTCGCGCGATAATAGAGCTTGCTGCTGCGCCGGTCGTCGTCATAGCCGACGCCCATGCGGACCGTGCCGGCAGCATCGGCATACCAGTCCATGACGCCTTCGCGCGGCGCGACGATCTGGTGCATCTTGCCGGTGGAGATGTCGACCCGCTCGACATCGGGCCAGAAGCCCGCGTCATCGGAATAGACGGATTTCTGCATGGCAAGATAGATGATCGGCGACCCGTCATGAGCCACCCAGATGACATCGTCGGCGTTCTGGCCGGCCTGGTCGTTGGCGAGCAGCTTGACCGTCTTGCCGTCGACCGAAACGATGGCGACGCGGCTGACATACCAGTCGTCACCGTCGATCGGCACCTCATTGCCGACGCCGGCGATCAGCCAGTCGTCATTCACCCACCGCCACCAGTTGAGATCATTCTCGCCCATCGCGATCCGCCTGAAGCCGCTCTTCTCGCCGCGCTGGTCGACGATCACCAGCTGCTGAACGCCGTCGATCGCGATGCGGGCCGCAAAACGGGTGCCGTCCGGCGAGAGCTTCGGGGTCTCGATGAACGGCAGGGTGGCGAAGGCTTCGACGGGGTGCGGTGCGCCGGCTGGAACGGATGCGGCAGGCGGCACCGCGGCAGATTTATCAGCTGTTTGTGCTGCTGCGGGACCGCCTTCGATAGTGCTGACGACGACAAGCGCAGCGGTCAGAACGGGCAGCACAAGCCGCCCGGCCCTTATCCAGGAACCCATATCTTCAATATCCCCTGTTCGTCGTCCCCGCGGACTTCATGCCCCATGTTTTCGAGAGGGAAAAGCGCGAAACGCATCGGTTCGGCGGGATATCGCGGAGATGGAAAAGCCCGCCCGGATTGCTCCGGACGGGCTTGTATCTGGATAGGCCGAGATCAGGCGAAGCGGAGCAGGGCCTTGCGGCTGCGCAGCGCGGCGCCGGCCAGCGCGAAGCCGGCGATCATCATGGCCCAGCTGGCGGGTTCCGGCACGCCGGGCGCGCCGATGTCCAGCTCGAAATTGTCGAGGATCGGGCCGATATCATCGGCGCTGTCGGTGGCGACAAAGGCTGTCAGCGTGCCCGAGGTGCCGGCCGTGAAGCTGATCGTATAGTTGGTGAACGGCTCATCGGCGCCCACCAGGCCCAGCGTGCCATTGGGACGGCCGCTGCCGAGGAAGAGCCCCGTGCCAATATCGCCGATCACAACCGTGCCCGGGCCGAATACACCCGATTCCGTCACGCCCAGGAAGTCAGTCGTGCCGGAAGTGATGTTGAAGCCGAACGAAAATTCGTCGGCCGCCCCGCCGCGCTGATTGCCCGAGAGCCAGATCGAGAGCGTGACCACATCGCCCGCGTTGAACGCATAGGCGCTTTTGGTGGTCATCGTGGCGCCGTTATCCGTGGTGCCGTCGAGATCGACGCAACCGCCCGTGCCGCCGATGCAGGTGATGCCATATCCGCCGGTGTGGATCTGGTCCACCGTGCCGTCAGACACGTTGAAATTGGTATAGGTGCCGTAGTTCAGGATCGTGGTCGCGCCACCCTCGGCATCGAAACCGTCGGAAAGGACGGTCGCGGCGTGAGCCGACCCCGCCGCGAGAAAAGCCGGCGCCGCCAGCCAAAGAAGCTTCTTCATGCCCGTCTCCCACCGTCGGCGACACGTCCCACGCCGACTCCATGGTTAATGAACCTACAATGCCCGGCGCATCGCGGCAACTGCATCATGAAGCCGCGACAGTCCCGAATTGAGAAAACCCGCCCGGATTGCTCCGGACGGGCTTCCCCCTCTCCCGTTTTTCGGGATGCGCCGGGGCCTGTCAGCCGGCCGCGTGCGCCAGCGCGGCGAGCAGAAGCAGCGCCACGATGTTGGTGATCTTGATCATCGGGTTCACGGCGGGACCGGCTGTGTCCTTGTAGGGATCGCCGACCGTGTCGCCGGTCACCGCGGCCTTGTGGGCCTCGGAGCCCTTGCCGCCATGGTTGCCGTCCTCGATATATTTCTTGGCATTGTCCCATGCGCCGCCGCCCGAGGTCATCGAGATGGCCACAAAGAGCCCGGAGACGATGACGCCCAGCAGCAGCGCGCCGAGCGCGGCGTAGCCTTCGGCGACGCCCGCGACGCGGGAGATGATGAAATAGACCAGCACCGGCGCCAGCACCGGCAGCAGCGAGGGGACGATCATCTCCTTGATCGCCGCCTTGGTGACGATGTCCACGGTGCGGGCATAGTTGGGCCGCGAGGTGCCCGCCATGATGCCGGCGTCATTGCGGAACTGCTCGCGCACATCCTCGACCACCGATCCCGCCGCACGGCCGACGGCGGTCATGCCGAAGGCGCCGAACAGATAGGGCAGCAGCGCGCCGAGCAGCAGGCCGACGATGACGAACGGATTGCTGAGCGAGAAGTCCACGACCACGTCCGGGAAATATTCGTGGAGGTCGGTCGTATAGGCACCGAACAGCACCAGTGCGGCGAGTGCCGCCGAACCGATGGCATAGCCCTTGGTCACCGCCTTGGTGGTGTTGCCCACGGCGTCGAGCGCGTCGGTGCGCTTGCGCACATCGTCGGGCAGATGAGCCATCTCGGCAATGCCGCCGGCATTGTCCGTGACCGGGCCATAGGCATCGAGCGCGACGACCATGCCGGCCAGCGCCAGCAGCGAGGTCGCGGCGAAGGCAACGCCGATGATGCCGGCGATCTCGAAGGTCGCAATCACGGCGACGACGATGACCAGCGTCGGCAGCGCCGTCGATTCAAGGCTGATGGCGAGGCCCTGGATGACGTTGGTGCCATGGCCGGTGACCGATGCCCTGGCGATCGACTTCACCGGCCGATAGTTGGTGCCGGTATAATATTCGGTGATCCAGACCAGCAGGCCGGTCACCGCGAGGCCGATCATCATGCACCAGAACAGGCTCATGCCGGTATAGCCGCCGGTGCCGTCGAGATTTGCGCCGATGACGGCGTTCATGTCGCCCAGCACCCGCCAGGTCACATAATAGATGCCGCCGACCGAGAGGAGGGCAGTGAGCCAGAAGCCCTTGTAGAGCGCGCCCATGATGTTGTTCGAGCTGCCCAGGCGCACGGCATAGGTGCCGATGATCGAGGTGAGGATGCAGACGCCCCCGACCGCGAGCGGCAGCGACATGAGTGCGGTGAGCTCGGCGGCGGACGCCTTCACCAGCAGTGCGATCGACACCATGGTGAGGCCGAGCGTCACGACATAGGTCTCGAACAGGTCGGCGGCCATGCCCGCACAGTCGCCGACATTGTCGCCGACATTGTCCGCGATCACGGCCGGGTTGCGTGGATCGTCCTCCGGAATGCCGGCCTCGACCTTGCCGACCAGGTCGGCGCCGACATCGGCGGCCTTGGTGAAGATGCCGCCGCCGAGACGCGCGAAGATCGAGATGAGCGAGGCGCCGAACGCCAGTGCCGTCAGCGCCGAGATGATCTGGCGGTCATTGGGCGCAAGGCCTTTCACGCTTGCCAGATAGTAGAAGAGTCCGGAAATGGCGAGCAGGCCAAGGCCCGCAACCAGCATGCCGGTGATCGCGCCCGAGCGGAACGCCAGCGTCAGGCCGCCTTGCAGCGAGCTGCGCGCGGCCTCGGCGGTGCGGACATTGGCGCGTACCGAGATATTCATGCCGACATAGCCGGCAGCACCTGACAGGATCGCGCCGATGGCGAAGGAGATGGTGGAAGGGAGGCCGAGCGTGAAGCCGATGATGATGGCGACGATCACGCCGACAATGGCGATGGTGGTATATTGCCGGCCGAGATAGGCCTTGGCGCCTTCCTGGATGGCGCCAGCAATTTCCTGCATTTTCGCGTCGCCCGGGGAGGCGCGCAGCACCTGACTGGCCGTGAACAGGCCATAGAGCACCGCCACCACACCGCAAAGGATGGCGATCAAGACAGACGTCATTGAAAATTCTCCCCTCAAACACCCGACGGGCCGGTTTTCCGGTCCCGCATTTGATTGGGAGCGGACCCTAGAGCGCGATCGTGCCGCGTCAAGCGCTTAAAGCCCCCGGTGCCGGGAGACGATGGTTTCGGCAGGCGACGACGCGTGGGCGCTGGGCGATCAGCCGAACTTGTGCAGGTCCGATATCGACGCGCCGGCAATCGTGGCGTCGGCCAGGGCCGAATAGCTCGCCTGGGCGGACGCTTCCGCCTGATCGGGCTGGACAGGACCAGCGGCCGTCGCATCACTGGCGGTCGGATCGATCGCCAGCGGCCGGACCGGCGCCCAGACATTGTTGAGCAGCTGCTTCACCTGCGCGGCGTGCGGCGTCTCGGGCGCCTCGGGCGGTGGCGCGACGGTGCCGCCGGTCGCGGCGACCACGGCCTCGTCGCCCGCGACATCGATCTGCTGCGGATCCGTCGGCGGCGGCGGGAGCATGATCTGGCCGCGGTTCGAATAGGTATATTGCTCGCCGCCGTCGGTGGAACCCGGCTCATAGACGACGGACGCGGCGCCGCCTTCATGACCGGAGGTGGTACCGGCCACGCTGTCGGTGGCATCGGCATTCTGCGCATAAGGCGCGACCACTGGCGTCGTCGGATAGATCGGCTGGACGGCCCCAATTCCCGAAATCGAGAGGGACATATTATGACTCCTGCAATGCGGCCCAATGCCGCTTTCGCAGGGGCGCCTTGCGGGAGGAGAAATGAATGCGATTAGCGCAAAATTAGGGATGACCGCGCTAGGATATGGGCCCCGGGCCCCTGTTTGCCCCGTGCTCATAACCTAGCCGGTCCGGCAGTTGCACTGCCCTGCCCTCCAGAACGACCGAAAGCCCGGCACCTTTAGCACAATGACCGATCGCGATCATGCCGTCCGGTGGAGGCATGTCGGATGGCAGCGCAGCGAGCAGCACATAATCGTCACCGGCGGTCGCGGCAGCGATCCGGCTCTCGACGGTCAGGCCGTGGAGAGCGGCGTAGTCGGCCGACAGCGGAATGGTGTCGATCAGGATCGCGCAGCCGCTCGCCTCGGCCATGCGCCGGGCATCGATGAGCAGGCCATCGGAGACATCCATCATGGCGCTGGCCATCGGCGCGAGCGTCTGGCCGAACGTGAGTTGGGGCGCGGGCGCGCGATAGGCGGCGATCAGCGGTTCCGGCTCCGTCTCGCCCGCCTGCAGCAGTTCGAGCCCAGCGCCGGCATCGCCGACCGGTCCGCCGAGATAGAGGATGTCACCCGGCCGCGCGCCGGCGCGATCCGGCACGCGCTGGCCGGCCGGGACCGTGCCGATGGCGGTGAGGCTCAGCACACGCGCGGCGCCCGGTGGTAGCGCGACGGTGTCGCCGCCGATCAGCGGCATGGCGAACATGTCGAGCGCGCGCTGGAACCCGTCCAGAAACGCCGCATCCCAGTCCACCCCGCCGGATAGTGCATAGTTGAGCAGGCAGGCGCGCGGGGTCGCGCCCTTGGCGGCAAGGTCCGAGAGATTGACCGCCGCCAGCTTCCACCCGACCGTCTCCGGCGGGTCATCAGCCAGATAATGCACGCCCTCGACCAGCGTATCGGAGGTGAGCACGAGTTGCTCGCCCGATGTCGTCAGCAGCGCCGCGTCGTCCATGAGGCCCCGCGCGGCAGGATCGCTCACCATGGCGCGCAAGCGGCGGAGAAAGTCCGCCTCGGCGCTCATGTCAGGCCCGCACCGCCTTGGCGATGGCATCGAGCAGGCCGTTGACGAAGCCCGCCTCGCGCTTGTCGTAAAAGGCATGGGCGACATCGACATATTCGCTGATGACGCTTGCGGTGGGCACATCGGCGCGCGCCAGCAGCTCATAGGTGCCTGCGCGCAGGATCTGCCGCATCGGCTTGTCGAGGCGATCCAATGTCCAGCCGCTCGCCAGCTTGTCACCGATCAGCGCATCGATCTCCGCGCGGCGCGCATCGACCCCGGCCACGACATCGTCGAAAAACGGCTCCTCGGCGGGATGATAGGTCACATCCTCGATGGTCGCGCCCAGGCGATGCTGATGGAATTCGTGAAGCAGCTGCGCGAGCGGCGTCGCTTCCATCTCCATCTGGTAGAGCGCCTGGACGGCAGCGAGCCGGGCGGCGGAGCGGGTTTTCGAGCGTTCGGTCATGATTTTTTTAGCCTCTTGGCTACGCTCGCAGCATGGGCGGGAAGCCCTTCGGCTTCGGCAAGCGCCACCGCCGCCGGACCGAGTTGGCCCATAGCGCGGGCATCGAGCTGGATGACGCTGGTGCGCTTCATGAAATCGAGCACGGAAAGGCCCGAGGAGAAGCGGGCGCGGCGCCCGGTCGGCAGGACATGGTTCGGTCCGGCGAGATAATCGCCCATCGCTTCTGGCGTCATCCGGCCCATGAACACCGATCCAGCATGGCGGACCATGTCGAACAGTGACTGTGGATCGTCCACGGCCAGCTCGAGATGCTCGGGCGCGAGCCTGTCGACCAGTGGCATCGCGGCTTCCAGCGTGGGTACGATAACAATCGCGCCATTGGCGTTCCAGCTTTTCGTGGCGCGCGCGCCCGTCGAAAGCTCGCCGAGCTGACGCTGAACCGCATCGGCGACAGCGTCGGCAAAGGCCCCGTCATCGGTGAACAGGATCGACTGGCTGGTCTCGTCATGCTCGGCCTGGCTGAGCAGATCGGCGGCGATCCAGTCGGGATCGTTCCGGCCATCCGCGACCACGACAATCTCGCTCGGCCCGGCGACCATGTCGATGCCGACCACGCCATAAACCTGCCTTTTGGCCTCGGCGACCCAGGCGTTGCCGGGGCCGGTGATGACATCGACCCGACCTATCCGCTGTGTGCCATAAGCCAGCGTCGCTATGGCCTGCGCCCCGCCGACCCGCCAGATTTCGCTCACGCCCGCGACATGGGCGGCGGCGAGCACGGCGGGGTTGAGCGCGCCGCCGGGCGTCGGCGACATCATCACGATCCGCTCCACACCCGCGACCTTTGCCGGGATCGCATTCATGAGCAGCGAACTGGGATAGGCTGCGAGCCCGCCCGGCACATAGATGCCCGCCGCCTCGACCGCATTCCAGCGATAGCCAAGGCGCACGCCTGCCTCGTCGGTCCATTGATCGTCCTGCGGGCGCTGCTTCTCGTGATAGGCGGCGATACGCTTCGCGGCGAGTTCGATGGCGCTGCGCAGGTCGGGCGGCAGGCCATCATAGGCCGACTTGCATTGCTCGGCCGTGATCGACCAGCCGCTCTTGTCCAGATCGAACTTGTCGTATGTCGATGTGAGATCCGCGAGCGCGGCATCGCCTTCGGCGCGCACCCGCTTGACGATCTCGCGCACCTTGGCCGAAACATCCTCATCCGCTTCGCGCCGGGCATTGACCAGTGTGTCGAAGGCCGCCGCGAAGCCGGGATCGTCGGCGTTCAGTCGGGCACATGAGTTGCTCATGTGCTCTGATCCTTATCGGGCGCATTTTCCGAGCCGTCAGGCGAAACCGCCTGACTTGAAAATGCTTCAGGCGGCACTTGAGCCTCCCGCCACCGCGGCCCGGAAGCGCTCGACCATCGGCACCAGCTCGGCGGCGCGCATCTTCATGGCGGCGCGGTTGACGATCAGCCGCGCGGAGATGTCCATGATCGTCGCCGTCTCGACCAGGCCATTGGCCTTGAGCGTCGCGCCCGAGGAAACGAGATCGACGATCCGCCGCGACAGGCCGAGCGACGGCGCCAGTTCCATCGCGCCGTTCAATTTGACGCATTCCGCCTGGATGCCCCGCGCCTCATAATAGGCGCGCGTGAGGTGCGGATATTTGGTCGCGACGCGGACATGGCTGGCCTGAGAAAGTTCCTCGGGCGGCGCGTCCTTGGGCTCGGCGACCGACAATCTGCAATGGCCGATATCGAGATCGACCGGCGCATAGAGCTCCGAATAGCCGAACTCGGCGATGACGTCCGACCCGACGATGCCGATCTGCGCGGCGCCATGCGCCACGAAGGTCGCGACGTCGAAGGCGCGCACGCGGATGATGCTGAGCCCCGGCACATTGGTGGCGAACCTGAGCGCGCGGCTCTCCTTCTTGTGGAACTCCGCCTCCGGCTCGATGCCGGCGCGCGCCAGCAAGGGCAGCGCCTCATCGAGGATGCGCCCCTTGGGAATGGCGAAGATGATCGGCCGGGTCATGATCGGCGCGCTTTAGGGTGAAGCGCTGAAAAGGGCAATGCGACAGCGCTTTTCATCTGCTCGGCGCTGTCAGATCGCAATTGAACCCCACCCCCATCTCGAACGACTATGCCTTCATGACGGGGGATCATGAGACAGACATGCAGCGAGAGACTGGCCGGGTCTTCGACGAATATCTCGTCCTGCTGGTCGTCGCCGGCGACAAGGGCGCGGCGGAGCGGCTCGCCCGGCGCTGGCAGCCGCGCCTCATCGCTACCGCGCGCCGGCTGCTGCGCGACGAGGAGCAAGCTCGCACCGCCGTGCAGCAAGCCTGGGTCTCGATCCTGCGCGGCCTCGGCCGCCTGCGCGATCCGGCAAGCTTCGGCCCCTGGGCGTTCGGCATCCTGCACCGGCGCTGCGCCGACCATATCCGCGCCGAGCAGCGCCGCCGCGGCCGTGAGGCGCCCGAGCCGCCCGATGCCGCCATCCCGGCGCCCGGCACTGCCGCCGATGAGCGCGCCGCGATCATCGCAGCCTTTGATGCGCTGCCGCCCGATCAGCGCTTCGCCGCGCACCTCTTCTATGTCGAGGGCTTCTCTCTCAATGAGATCGCCCGGGCCGCAAACTGGCCGGAAGGGACCGTCAAGTCCCGCCTTTTCCACGCCCGCCGCCAGTTGAAGGCGGCACTTTCAGGAGATGAATCATGACCAATATCGACGAGCGGATTCGCCGCAACCTGGACGAGGACGACCGCGCCTTTCTCGCCAGCCTCGATGAACGCGGCGGCCTGTTTCACGAAATCAGCGGCATCTTCTACGGACCGCTCAAGCCGATCGTGATCTACCTGACCGGCCTGACCTTCCTGCTCGCCGCGCTCGGCTTCTATGCGAGCTGGGGCTTCATCCAGGCGCAGGGCACCGAATCGATGCTGCGCTGGGGTGCGCTCGCCTGGGCGGCCTGGACGGTGGTGTCCGGGATCAAGCGATGGCTGTGGGACCGCGCCAACCTCGTCGGCCTGCTGCGCGAGGTGAAGCGCCTCGAGCTGCGCGTCGCCATGCTCGCCGAGGAGAAAGGGCGCTGACTGATGCCGGCGCCCGGCACATGCGGAACTTTCCCGCCAGAGCCGAGTTGAATGGCGGAAACCGGCGGGAGACCCTGGATGAACTTACCGAGAGGCTGTCTGCTCTGGCTGTTGGGCGTGCCGCTGCCCGTCATCCTGATCCTGTACCTGTTCTTCCACCGCTAGCCCTCGAACGGATCGCGCACCAGGATCGTGTCGTCGCGTTCGGGCGAGGTCGAGACCGAGGCGACCGGACATTCGATCAGCTCCTCGATGCGGCGGATATATTTGATCGCCTGCGCGGGGAGCTGCGCCCAGCTGCGCGCGCCGACGGTCGTGCCCGTCCAGCCTTCCATTTCCTCATAGACCGGCTCGACAGCGGCCTGATCGGCGGCATGAGCGGGCAGATAGTCGATGAGCTTGCCGCCCAGCCTGTATCCGACACAGATCCTGATCGTCTCGAAGCCGTCGAGCACGTCGATCTTGGTCAGCGCGATGCCGGTGACGCCCGACAGCGCGCACGTCTGGCGAACCAGGACAGCATCGAACCAGCCGCAGCGCCGCTTGCGCGCGGTCACCGTGCCGAACTCATGGCCCCGCTTGCCGAGCAATTCGCCGGTCTCGTCGGTGAGCTCGCTCGGAAACGGGCCCGAGCCGACACGCGTCGTATAAGCCTTGACGATGCCAAGCACGAAGCCCGCCGCATTGGGACCCATGCCGGAGCCCGACGCGATCGTGCCGCTCACCGTGTTCGAGCTGGTGACGAACGGATAGGTGCCATGGTCGATGTCGAGCAGCACGCCCTGCGCACCCTCGAACAGGATGCGCTTGCCGGCCTTGCGCACGTCGCGCAGCCGCTTCCACACCGGCTCGGCATATTGCAGCACGAATGGCGCGATCTCGCGCAACTCCGCCACAAGGGCTTCGCGGTCGATCGGCGCCTCTCCGAACCCCGCACGCAGCGCGTCATGATGCGCGGTCAGGCGGTCCAGCTGCGCATCGAGATCGTCGAGATGGGCGAGATCGCAGACACGAATTGCCCGGCGCCCGACCTTGTCCTCATAAGCCGGGCCGATGCCGCGGCCCGTCGTGCCGATCTTGCCCTTGCCGGCGGCGCGCTCGCGCAGCCCGTCGAGATCGCGGTGGAAGGGCAGGATCAGCGGGCAATTGTCGGCGACGGCAAAGTTCTTCGCGGTGACGCTGACGCCCTGCCCTTCGAGCTTCTCGATCTCGGCCTTCAAGGCCCAGGGATCGAGCACCACGCCATTGCCGATGATCGACAGCGTGCCGGTCACGATGCCGGAGGGGACGAGGCTGATCTTGTAGGTCTGGTCGCCGACGACGAGCGTGTGCCCGGCATTGTGGCCGCCCTGAAAGCGCACGACGCAGTCCGCCCGGCTCGCCAGCCAGTCGACGATCTTGCCCTTGCCCTCATCGCCCCACTGGGCGCCGATCACGGTCACATTTGCCATGGATATGAACCTCCGCCCTGCCCGAGCGGATCCGGCTTGCCCTTCGACAGGACTCGGCAAGCAGATCGGACATGCGGGCGCCTCGCCCGGGTCCGGCGGCGCGTTTGCCGTCGGGCGGGGCATGAGTCAAGCGCGCAAGTGGTTCAGCTTCGCTCAAGCTAAGCTAAGGCATGTACGAGGCGGGGATGCGGGAGAATGCCCATGAATCGCAATCGTCTTTTCGCCCTTGCCACGCTGTCGGTCGCACTGGCAGTCGCCATCCAGCCCGGCCGCGCCGCGCTCGGTGACCGCGTCCGCGAGCGGATGACCCAACGCCTTGCCGGCGACAAGGTCAGCGGCGGGCAGGACCATGCTTATGGCGCCGATCCGCTCCAGCATCTTTCCTTTTGGGCGCCCATCGCGAAGACCGGCAGCGGCGCCGTGCCGCTTGTCGTTTTCGTCCATGGCGGCGGCTGGAAACGCGGCGACCTGGTCAATGCGACGGGCAAGTTCAAGGTCGAACACTATCCCGGCGAAGGCTATGCCTTTGCCTCCGTCGACTACCGACTGGTGCCGGACGCGACCGTCGAGCAGCAGGCCGGCGATGTGGCGAGCGCGCTCAAATGGATCATCGATCACGCCCGCGAGCTGGGTATCGACCCCCGCCGCATCGTGCTCATGGGCCACAGCGCCGGCGCCCATCTGGTCGCATTGGTCGGGACGGACCCGCGCTATCTGAAGGCCGCGGGCCTTGGCGAGAATGCCATCCAGGGCGTCGTGCCCATCGACGGCGCGGCCTATGACGTGCCCAAGCAGGTGAAGATCGGCGCGCCGCTGATGGGGCCGACCTATTTGCAGGCTTTCGGTACGGATCCCGAGCGGCAGCGCGCGCTCTCGCCGACTTTCCAGGCCGATCTGCCCAATGCCCCGGCCTTCCTCATTCTTCATGTCCAGCGCCCGGACGGCATCGTGCAGTCGCGCGAACTGGCCGATGCGCTGCGCAAGGCGGGCACGCCCGTCCAGATCGCCGATTTTCCCGGCACCGGCCTGCAAGGCCATATGACGATCAACCGCAGCCTCGGCGATCCCGCCTACCCGGCGACAAAGGTTGTCGACGACTGGCTGAAGGCGCGGTTCGGCGCCTAGGTCGCCGCGAAACCTTCCAGCCAGCCGGCGGTCTTTCGCGCCTCCTCGATCAGCCAGGCGCGGAACAGATCGACGGTCGGCGCGGTCGTGTGGCGCGGCCGGAATTTTGCAAGAAAGCCATGCTGCGTGCGAATTCCGGTTCGAACCGGATAGAGCATGCCGAGCTGCGCCTGCTCGAAATGATCCCGAAGCAGCACCACGCCGCAGAGCACAGCGCCGGCATGGGCCAGCACCGCATCAAGCACCGAGGCGATCCGCTGGAAGCGCATGCCCCGATCGGGCGCCGTGCGCTCCAGGCCATTATGACCGAACCAGCGCGGCCAGCTGATCCCGGCGGGATCGTCCTTGTAGAAATCGAGGTGGAGCAGCGGGAAACCTTCCAGCCGCTGTTCCGGCGTCAGGCCGCGCGTGCGCTCGACATTGACCGGTGAGGCGACCGGCAGCACGAAATCATGGAACAGGAGATCGCTCAGCGGATCGTCGCCGGGCGAACCGAAAACGATCTCGCAATCGACCGGCCCCAGCCGCATGGGGACATCGCCGGCACCGTTCACGCAGATGCCGATCTGCGGATGAGCCTCCCGGAACGACGCCAGCGCGGGCACGAGCCAGAGATCGGCGACGTCGGGCAACGCGGCGATATGCAGTTCCTGCGGGCGCTGCATGTCGAGCAGGCCGGCAGCCGCCTCGATCGCCGAGAAGCCCGCCGCGAGATGCGGTATCGCCTTTACCAGCGAGCCGGTCGGCCGGATTCCGGCCCGCCCGCGCACGATCAGCTCAACGCCGAGATAGTCCTCAAGCGCCTTGACGCGCTGGCCCACGGCGGCCGGCGTGATCGACAGCATGTCCGCCGCCGCCGCGAAGGAGCCGGTGCGCACGGCCAGTTCGAGCGCCTGGAGCGATTTGAGATGGGAGGGCTGAGTCATGCGCTCATCATAAGGGAAAGCTTTAGTCACATGCAAAATCTTTAGATTGAGTGCTGCCTATCGAGCGAGGATAAGGGGTCATCGGACAAACAAAGAGGAGACCGAAAATGACCATGCCAGCAGCCACCACGCCCCTGAAGCGCTTCATGATCGAGCGCGATATTCCCGGCGTCGGCGGCATGTCCGTCGTCGAGCTTTGCGGCGCCGCCCGCTCGTCCAACTGCGCGCTCGAGAAGCTGCAGCCGGCGATCCAGTGGCAGCACAGCTATGTCGCGGGCGACAAGACCTTCTGCGTCTATCTCGCCGACAGTGAGCAGACGATCCGCAAGCACTCGGAACTGAGCGGCATTCCGGCCGGCACGATCACCGAGATCCCGCAGATCATCGATCCGCTGACCGCCAA
>Ga0335083_10003789_pt1 | contig 19421 bp, 19 predicted proteins | sample Lox_Sample_42_FD_206716 | JGI IMG/M metagenome (GOLD analysis project Ga0335083, IMG submission 206716) | Soil microbial communities from Loxahatchee National Wildlife Refuge, Florida, United States - Lox_Sample_4.2 | ecosystem: Environmental > Terrestrial > Soil > Wetlands | place: USA...
CCGGAGAGCGCGATCACCATGAGGATGAGGAGCGGCACGATGGAGAGCAGCGCGTAGTACGCGACCGCGCCCGCGAGCAGCAGGCCCTGGTTCGCATTGAAGGCTCTGATGACGCCGAGCGCGAACGCCGCCGGGTGCCTAAGGACGTAGATCTGCCTGAGGCGCTTCCAGGGCGCAATCATTCAGAACCAGCGCCTGACCAGCCAGAGGACCAGCGACAGCACCGCCGAGACGAGCAGGCAGGTCGTGATCGGGAAATAGAACCCGCCGCTCGCCGTCTCGATGCGGATGTCCCCGGGCAGCCGCCCTAGGCCGAGCTTGCCGAGCCAGGGCCAGAGCAGGCCCGCGAGGAGAAGCAGCGCGCCGACTGCGATGAGCATTTGCCGCATGCCGATAGCCTAGAGCGCGGCCCTAGCAGGTGACAAGATCCGTGTGCGCGAAGCCCCTGGAATAATCGAGCACCATGTCAAACCCTCGCGCGCGCCGCCTGGCAGGGCCGATATTCCTCGAGGCGCAGGCCGCGCGGAAACCGCCAGCGGCCGGCTCAATTGCGCGCGAGATACTCCCGCGCCTGCGCGGTCTCCGGTCGCGGCTCGCCCCGGCCCGCCATGTCGACCAGCCGGCCGAAGTACTGCTTCGCTTTCGCCCGGTCGCCCGCCTGCGACGCGGCGACCCCCGCGCCGTACAGGCCGCGGTAGCGGTTGGGCTCGCGCGTCTGCGAGGCCTCGTACTCCTTCAGCGCCTCGGCCGGGCGCTTCGCCTCGAGCAGCATGTCGCCGAGGAGCTCGCGCGCGGGCAGCAGCCGCCCGGGCGTCACGACGTTCTTCTCGCTCCTGTCCTCGATGTCGGCGGCCTGGCGCATCAGGCCGAGCGCCTCGTCGGTGCGCTGCTGCGCGAGCGCGGCCCACGCGAGCGACGCGAGCCGCATGACCTCGACCTCGTTCGCCCAGTACCCGTTCTTCGCCGCCTTCAGCTCGTCGCGGATCGCGGCGATGCGCTCGGCGTCTTTCTGCGCCGAGGCCGGATCGCCGCTCCTCGCAGCGCCCAGGGCGCGCGCGAAGTGCGTCATCGCCTCGGTGAACGGGAACTTGCCGCCGGGCACGGGCTCCAGGCGCGCCGCCGCCCGCCAGTCGCCGCGCTCGAGCGCGTAGCGCGCCGGCATGGCGGCGAGCGCGTACGGGCCGGCGGCGCTGCCCGGGTTACCGCCGGTCACGCCGCGCGCCTCGTCGAGGATCCTGCGCGCCTCGGCGTCGCGCGCGAGCTGCAGGTCGGCGTAGGTCATGTAGTCGAGCGCGTGCAGCGCGCCGTCCGCCTCGTGGACCTTCTCGGCGACGCTCGCCGAGCGGCGGTTGGTCGCCGCCGAGTCGGCCCAGTCGCCGACGCGCGTGAAGATGTGCGAGGGCATGTGCAGGGCGTGCGGCGCGTCGGGCGCTATGTCGGCGTAGCGGCGCGCCGCGGGCACGCCCTTCTGCGCGATCGGCGGCGCGTCGTAGCTGTGGATCAGATAGTGCGCGACGCCCGGGTGGTCGGGGTGCTTGGCGAACTGCTTCTCCAGGATCGCCGCGGCCTTGAGCCACGCGGAATATGTCTGGTCCGACGGGAGCTGGGTTCCCGCGAGGTACAGCGCGTAGAAGATCTGCGCCTCGTCGTCGTCCGGGTACTTCGCCGCGAGCGCTTCGTAGGCCTTGGCGCGCGCGACCTGGCGCTCGCGCTCGGTGTGCTGCGAGAAATCCCTGTAGTAGGCCGCGACCGCCTCGAGGTAGTCGCGCTCGCGCTGGGTCTTCGAGCCCATCTTGCGCCCCTTGTCGATCGCCTCCTGCGCCCGCTCTGCGTCCTGGGGCTTGGCGCCGGAGCCCTGTAGCGGGTTCGACATCAGGATCGAGGCATAGCCCCAGGCCGCGATCCCGCAGTCGGGGTCCTCCCGGGCGACGTCCTCGAAAGCCCGTTGCGTCGCCGAGTAGTAGAAGGAGTACAGCATCGCGACCCCGCGCTGGAGCTTCTCCTGCACCGCGGGGCTGCACGAGTTCGCGAACTCGACCTTGCCGAGCTGATCCGCCGCGCGGGCGGCCCCCGCGGCGCCGAGCGCGAGCACGCACGCTGCAACCTGCCGATGGAAAGGATGCATGGTGTCCTCCCGGAAGCCAGGGAAATGATACGGCAGGCGGGTCCGGAAATGCTGACAGTCGCGTCGTCGCGGAGCGACGCGACCCGTGGTGCGGTCGCTCACTCACGACGAACGGTCACGATCCCGCGAAAAATCCGCAACACGGGCCGCGTAGGCTTGCAGCGTGAGCGAAGCGCTTCCGCCTGTTACGTTCTTAAGACTGAACCGCCCGGACTCGTTCCGGTCGAACCGACCGAGGAGGCATCATGAAGGCCGGGCTCGAACCACCCTCGCGCGCGGGAGATGACGACGTCATGCGCGCGCTCGCATCGATCATCGCAACGACTCGCCTGCACTGGAGCCTGCCGACGGACCGCCGCCCCGCGCCCGGCGCGGGCGTCGGCATCGCGTACGCGGCGCAGGCCCGCTCGGGACCGGAGCCGCCCATCCCGTGGCCCGGCCCGCCCCCGGCGTGACCTGCGGAATGGGCGCGGCTACCGCATCACCGACACGCCGCTGAGATTGATCGACATCCCGCTGACGGTGCCCGCCGCACCCGGGGCGAGATGTCCCGCCGGCTATGGTCGCTTGAGCCTTTCCCGTGGTCAGTGCATTGAAAGCAAATATCGCGAAACTTGCGTTCGGCTTCCGGCGATCCTGGAAGAGCCATGGGAGGACACGTGAGTCCACGCGGAGTGTGCAAGGCGGCCGGTCTGGGCCTCTCTGTCGCGATGTTGCTGCTCGCGCTGGTCCGGTGCGGAGGGAGCGGCGGCGGCTCGTCCGGTCCTCCGACGATCGGCTCCTTCGCGGTGAGCGCGGACCAGACGCTCATGTATCCGAACAGCTCCACGGATCCGAACCATCTGGTGGACCTGCCCGACGAGCATTCGACTTTCATCCCGACCGGAGCCGGCCCCAATTCCTACCTGGTCTTCTCCGCATCCAAGGTCGCCTCCGGCCCGACCGGCGGAGCGGTGGTGCTGCAGACGTCGGATCTCCAGACGTTCGCGTTCGCCTCGGGCTACGGCTACCAGGTGTTCGTGCCGCCGGTGGCGATCAATGCCTGCAATCCCACCTACGACGCCACGTCCGAGTTCGACGAGAACTACGCGGCCCCGGGCTCGGTGGTGCAGGACCCCACCCTGCCCGCGGGCAATCTCATCATGCTCTACGAGGCCGAGAACCACTGCCCGGGAACGCCGGCGGCCAATCAACAGCCTTTCTACGCGACGGTGGGGTTCGCGAGGTCGGCCGACAACGGCAAGACCTGGCCTTCGCCGGTGAACGCCATCGAGGGCGACGCGACGCGCCATCCGGTCCTGAAGAGCGTGAACGCCCAGCCGGCCACGGGCGGATATCCGGCGATGGGCAACGCCATCCCCAGCGCGTTCGTCGACAGGAACGCGGCCGGCGACTACACCCTGTACGTCGTCTACGACTATTTCGACGGCGGGGCCACGCCGGCTACTGACGGGCTGCTGCGCGTTGCGCGCGCCAAGCTGGGCACCGATCCTCTGGTCTTCCAGAAATGGTACAACGGCTCGTTCGGCCAGCCGGGCCTCGGCGGGCTGGACAGCGGCGTGCTGCAGAAGACCGGTTGCACCGGCCGGCAGGACAACGGCGAGATCAGCTACAACGACGATCTGGGCCAGTACCTGTTCGTGTTCGTGTGCGAGTCGGGGCCGAGCGGGTCGCGAATCGGCGCCTGGTACTACTCGACCGCGACCAGCCTCGACGCCCAGAACTGGACCGCTCCGCAGCTGATCCAGAACTCGCAGTTCGCGGTCACCCGGCCGTGCCCCACCCTGAGCGCAGGCGGGCAGTTCGACGGCTGGTATCCCTCGTTCATGTCGCCAGGCGCCGCCGCCGGCCACACCCGGCTGACCGGACTCGCGTTCTTCATGAACGGCTGCAACATCGGGTCGCGGCAATTCATGTCGCGAACGTTCACCATCACGACCGGGTCCTAGCCCGGGTCCGGCGGCTTTCGTCCGTAACCGGCGCCGTCCGCGGGCTGGCATACAATGCCGCCTCACCCCGGAAACTCGGAGGACCCGATGACCAAGCTGAGCGTTCTGGACTGGAGTCTCATCGTCGGCGTGATCGCCTACGGCGTGATCCTGAGCGTCTACTTCGAGAGACAATACAAGTTCCCCTGGCACCATTTCTTCCTCGCTGCGTTCTTCATTGCGGCCATGGCAGCCATTCTCATCGCCACCTATCAGGTGCTCCGGCCTGCCCTGTTTCTGTCCTGAAGGCCTTGCGTCCCTGCCAGGGACCTACAGCACCCCCGACGCCCCGCCGTCGAGGTTGATGCTCGCGCCGGTGACGTAGCTCGCCGCGCCCGAGGCGAGGAAGGCGATCACGTTCGCGGCCTCCTCGGCGCGCCCGACGCGCCCGAGCGGAATGTCCTTCGCCATCTCTGTATACAACTGCTCGACCGGCTTCCCGGCCTTCTCCGCCTTGCGCTCGTGCTGCCCGGCCTGGACGAGGCCGAGCGACACCGTGTTCACCAGGATGTTGTCCTTCGCGTACTCCTTAGAGAGCGCCTTCGTCAGGGCCAAGCCGGCCGCTCGCGACACCGTCGTGGGCATCGAGCGGGCGCGCGGCTGCTTCGCGCCGATCGTCGTTATATTCACGATCCGTCCCCCGCCCTGCTTCTTCATGTGAGGAATCACCAGACGAACGAGCCGTATCGCCGCGAAGAGCTTCAAATCCAGATCCTGCTGCCACAGCGCGTCCGTCACCGACTCGAACTCCCCCGTCAGCGACGTCCCGGCGTTATTAACGAGAATATCCACCCGCCCGAACGCCGCCAGCGCCTCCGCCACCAGCCGCTCGCAATCGGCGGGCTTCGAGACATCCGCCTGCACCGCCGCCACCGCCCCGCCGGCCGCGCGAACCTCCGCCGCCACCGCGTCGAGCCGCTCCTTTCCCCGCGCCGCGATCACCACCCGGCAGCCCTCCGCCGCGAGCCGCAGGGCTGTCGCGCGGCCGATGCCTTGGGTACCACCGGTGATGATGGCGACTTTGTCGTTTAGTTGAAGATCCATTGGCTTGGCGCAAGCCGCGAGCGCAAGAGCACTCCTAATGCCCGTTTGGCAACTTACCCTAGTTCTTTCCTAGACGATCCTCAAAGAACTGCAAGCTTCGACGGTACAAGGCAAGGTCGGCGAGATCACCATGCTCTGCATGCGCGTCCGGTCGCTCGTTCACCAGCATTGCATGACCCTCAAGAAGCACTTTGTCGCCAAACACTCTTTGGAATAAGGGCCACTCCTTGAGTATGAGCTTTGTTAGGTCGCTCCAATAGAATTTCTCGATCATTTCATCTGGTGCCAAATGGTTGATTGCGCCTCGCCTCCCCGTATCGATTACTGACAACATTCGCTCCGTTGGTGAGTTGAAGTAGGTTTCTGGAAGCGCCGACGAATCCATCAAACATCTCTTCGTTTTGCATGGTTTCCTTGTAGCCTAATGGGGGAACTGGATCACTGTCTTTCCCACCACCGTCATCACCGCCTCGATCTCCCCAATCTCCTCGACCGGCACCTTGAAGTAGTCTTTGTTCAGCACCGCCAGGTCTGCGAGCTTCCCCACTTCTAGAGTCCCCCGCTCTTTTTCCGCGAATGCGAACCACGCGCTGCCCGAGGTGTACGTCCGCAGGGCGTTGTCGCGCGTCGGGGTTTCTTCCGGGCCGCGCCACGCCTGCCCGCCGACGGTCTTGCCGTCGAGCATCCAGCGCAGCGCGACCCAGGGGTTGTAGCTCATGACGCGGTGGGCGTCGGTGCCCGCGCCGACGTGGACGCCGATATATAGAGCGGTGTTGATGCGCGGGATGGACTTCATCGCTTCCGCGCCCTTCTCCTTCAGCTGCTGCTCGCCCTCGAAGTACCCCGCGTCCTGGAGCGCCCAGCCCACGCCCAGGGCCTTCATGCGCTTCAGGGTCGGCTCGGAGGCGTCCTCGAGGTGCGCGATCGCCCAGCGGAGGTTGGTGATGGGGGTTTCACGGTTCACGCGCTCGAAGATGTCGAGGACGATGCCGACCGAGCTGTCGTTGTGCCAGTGGATGTTGAGCGCCATCCCTTTCGAGGCCGCCCACCTGCAGATTTGATAGAACTGCTCTCTTGCCGCCTCGCTCGGGTTGTCGTTGTTGTACACGCCCCAGGCGACGTTCTCGCCGATGCCGTTGAAGCGGAGCATCGAGTCGCCGAAGCCCATCGGAAGGAGCTGCGTGAGGTTCTGGTAGTCCTCAAGTTCCTTCCCGCGTCCCTGCGCGAAGATGGTGTAGGCGACGCGCACAGTCAGCTGCTTCTCGCGCCAGAGCTTGAAGAGCGCCTGGTAGTCGGGCGGCGACATGCCGAAGCCGCCCGGGTCGATGACGCCGCTGAGGCCGAGGCGATTCAGTTCCTTGAAGAACGCCTTCGTGCCCTGCACCTGCTCGTCGAACGTGGGCTTGGGGAGCCTTGCGAAGAGCGCGGTGATGGTCTGCGTGTTGCCGCTGATGCCGCCCGTGAGGTTTCCGCTTGGGTCCCGTTCCAGCTTGCCGTTCGGCGGCACGTCCTTGTCCTCCCGGATGCCCAGCGTGTCCAGGCCCTTCGGGTTGAGCAGCGCCCAGCGGTAGAAGAGCTGGATGTAGACGGCGTGGCCGAAGGCGGCGGCGGAGACCTCGGCCTGCGTGGGCGCACGCTTCTCCGCGAACTGCTCCGGCGTCCAGCCGCCGGCGACGATCAGCCATCCGTCGGGCTTCATTGCGGCATCGAGCGCACGCGCGCGCGCCGAGAGCCGCTCGAGCGCCTCCGGAATCGACTTCGCCCCGATCCAGTTCACCTCGGTGGAGAACGACAGCGCCGCGCGGATCGCGTGCATGTGCGAGTCGATGAGGCCGGGGACGACGGTGCGGCCGTGCAGGTCGACGACCTTCGTGCTCCTGGCGATGAGCGATTTGACCTTCGCGAAATTGCCGACCGCGACGATGCGCTCGCCCCGGACCGCGAGCGCCTCCGCGACCGTGTTCTTCGAATCGAGCGTGTGGATGCGGCCGTTGACTAGGGCGAGATCGGCTTGCGCCCAGACGCAAAATGAGGCATTCGAGCAAGCGACCACGCAACCCAGCGCGAGCAACCGTTTCATCGAACCCTCCCTGCCCGAATCCTACCCCGGCGCTCCCGACAGGGACAGTCGGGTATACCCGACAGGCTGACTAAGGCTCCTGCACCGTCGCCGGCTTCGACGGATCCGACACCTGCACGACGAGGTACCTCACCTTCTGCGTGGTGCTGCCGTTGCGCGAGACGGCATGCAGCGCGTTCGGCGCCTCGTAGAAGACTTCGCCGGGGCCGAGCTTCCTCAGCGGCTCGTCGCCGATCTTCGTCTCGTAGCTCCCTTCGAGGATGTAGCCCACGGTGTGGCTGCCCGGGTGCCGGTGCGGAAGCGAGCCGCTCCCGGCCTCGCGCTCGAGGACGCGAACGGAGAGGATGCGCCCGGAGACGTCGTTCATCGTGGTCTTGAAGAGCTCGGTCTGCCTGAGGCCCCCGGACTGCCCCTGCGCGAGCGCGAGGACGGTGGCGAGCGACGCGAGCGCCCCGACCGCGGCGTGCGATGCGATGTTCTTCATGGATCCTCCTCTCGGAAATCGGCTTTCCCGGCCGAATCTTACGCCGCGAGAGCCGCGCGGTGCCATGCAGCGCCGATGACGGACGTCAGTCGCACGTCAGCTTTGCGCGTCGGAAGCGGTCACATGTCGGGAATACCTTACCGATTGTGTCCGGCGCGCCGCATTGACCCGTCCCGAGCCCGAACGTAGATTCCGCGCAGACGAACAAGGATTCTTCGCTGCAGAACTTCTGCAATCACGCTCCAGGGAGGCAAGCATGGCCGCTTCGGGAAAGATCAAGCATCTTGTCGTGCTGATGATGGAGAACCGGTCCTTCGATCACTTCTTCGGATTCCGCAAAGGCGTCGAAGGGCTGAAGGGAACCGAGTTCAACCTGCTCGATCCCTCCAAGCCCGAGGGCGTGGACAACCCCGCGTTCCACGTCGGCACGGGCGCGCCGTACGCGGTGAGCGTGGGACAGGGGCCGGGGCACTCGGTCAACGCGACCACCACCCAGCTCTTCGGCGGCAAGAGCCCGGGCGGAAAGCCCCTGAACGACGGATTCGTCAGGTCCTATCACACCGAGCTCACCGTTGCCGACAAGGTGCCCCATCCGAGCCTCGCCGATCTGGGTGTGTGCATGCAGTCCTTCGAGTCTTCCCGGCTGCCGGCGCTCAACCAGCTTGCCGACGAGTTCTGCGTCTGCGATCACTGGTTCGCCGAAGTGCCGGGGCCGACGCAACCGAACCGGCTCTACCTTCACGCCGCCACCTCCGGCGGCCACGCGCTCAACGCCTGGTCGCTGAGTTTCGACCTCAGGACCGTCTACGAGCAGATCCACGACGCAAAACTGAGCTGGGCGACCTACGAGCACGACGCGAACGAGGTGCGCTGGTTCAGCCGCCTGCAGCGGTACAAGGCGAACTTCAAGAGCATCGACGCCTTCGCCGGAGACGTGAAGGCCGGCCAGCTGGCCAACTACGTCTTCATCTCGCCGCGCATGCTCAGCAAGGGCGACCAGATCGTCAACAGCCAGCACGCGCCGCACGACGTGCGATACGGCGAGATCCTGATTGCCGACGTCTACGAGGCGCTGCGGGCGAACGCAAAGGTGTGGCAGCAGAGCGCGCTCGTCGTTCTTTACGACGAGCACGGCGGCTTCTACGACCACGTCGCCCCGCCCGCCGCCGTCAACCCGGACGGGCTCGATTCGCCGACGCCGAAGGATCCGAGCTACGCCCCGGATTTCAAGTTCGACAGGCTGGGGCTGCGCGTGCCGGCCGTGATCGCGTCGCCCTGGATTCCCAAGGGCACGGTGTGCACGAAGCAGCTCCAGCACACCTCCGTGATGCGGACGGCGCGCGCGCTGTTCGGGATCCAGGGCAGCCTGACCAAGCGCGACGCCAAGGCCGCGGCCTTCGATGACCTGTTCTCGCTGAAGGCCGCGCGGACCGATACGCCGAAGAAACTGAACCGGCCTCCGCTCCCCAACCAGCCGGCGGCCTCACACTCGCTCCACCCGGGCAACCGCACGCTCGATCCGCTGCAGCACGGTATCGTGCTGGGCGTCAACCACGCGACCCGGAGCACCCAGCCCGACAATCCGCCCGCCGAGCTGCTGCCGGTGACGCAGACCGAGGCCTCGAAGTTCGTCACCGCGCGCACCAAGGCCCACTTCGCGCGGCTCTAGGCGGACCCGGTCGGGTGCCTCAGCGGATGTACGCGATGATCATCGCGACGATCTGCAGGCTGAAGAACGAGTGCGCCGCGTTCAGACCGAAGAGCGGCCAGCTCTTGCCTTCCCATGCGACCCCGCCCAGACCTTGCGGCAGGGAGAACCCGATCCACACCCACAGCCCCGTGAGGAAGCCGTAGACGTAGCCGGGCGCGTCCCCGCTGCCGCCCCACGCCGAGGGCCGCCACACGTCCCCGATGAAGACGATGGTGTACGCCGTGAGGAAGATCCCGATCAGCGTCAGCACCATGCCGCGCCGCATGACCTTCGCATCCGGCTTCATGTCGGGCGGAAACTTCATCAGCGCCGCCCACTTCTTCCCGAAGAGCGGCCCGTGCCACAGCCAGCCGAACAAGAAACTCGCCACGACGGCGACCAGCACCGCAACCCAGTTCACGTGAATCGTCGGATGCATCGCTTCCTCCTTGTCATCGCTTCGCAACTTCCCTGATCCATTCCGCCACCTGCGCCGCCGCCTCCGAAGCGGTATCGAGATGGCCGCCGGGAACCTCGACGAACTTCGCCGGCGGGTCCTTCGGCAGCGCATCGAAGGCGGTCCGGCCCGCTTTCTTCAACGCCACGTCCTCTTCCCTGCCGACCACCCAGAGGACCGGCGTCCCGGGACGCACGGCGGCGGCGAGCTTCGAAGCGTCGGCGGCGCGAGCGGGCGCGAGCGCGACGAGGCCGTCGACGCGGCGCCGCCCGGCGTAGCGCAGCGCCGCTACGGCGCCCGCGCTCTCCCCGGCGACGAAGACCTTCTTCGCGCCGCGGCTCCTGAGGCGCGCCACCGCCTCGTCGATCTCGGCCATCGCGCCTTCCGGGCCCTTGTCGTTCGAGCGCCTGAGCGACCACGGCATCTCCGGGGAGTCGGTGAGCAGCCCGTAGAGCTGCAGCGTGCGGGTGAAGCGCAGGGTGTGCCCGTAGGGATCGTCGCGCTCGGCGTGCAGCACCACCGCGCCGGCGCGCGGGCCGTCGTACGGCGGCGGCCCGGGGGACGCGCAGCCGGAGACGGCGAGCGCCAGCCCCGCGGCGCACAGCAATCGACGTGTGCTGTCGGCCATGTGCCGGAATCCTAACCCGGCGCTCCGCACAAAAGGTAGTGCATGGAGGTGACAGCGGCGGCGGATGCGGGTTAAATATCATCCCCCACCGGCAACAGACGGAGCATCCCATGGCGGCAGGAACTGCAGCGCTACGAATCGCGTGCTTCGCCGCCGCGCTTGGCGCGGCGTCTCTCTTCGGCTGCAAGTCCGCGCCCGAGGAGAAGCCGGCGCAGCCGGCCCCCGCTCCGGCCGCCGCTCCGGCTCCCGCGCCCGCGCCTGTCGCCGCGGCGCCCGAGGCGCCCGCAGCGGCGCCCGCCGCGGTGACGCCGCCCAAGCCCGCGGCCAAGCCGCGCGCCCAGGCGAAGAAGCGCGCGCCCAAGCCGAAGCCGCCCGCGCCCGCGGTGGTGCAGCCCGCTGCGGCGCCCCCTCGCCCGCCGCAGGCGAGCCCGGAGGAAGAGCGCAAGCATAAGCTCGACGCCTACGTCGCGGCGATCGGCCGCTCCACGGTTGGCTTCAATCCGCCTTCGCCCATTCCGGTCGCGCAGCGCGCCGCCGTGACGCTGTCGGTCACGCCCCCTCCGGAGGCCGCGGCGCTCGCCGACGACCTGCGCAAGTCGCTCGACGCAGGCGCGACGGCGTGGACGCCGCGCATGCGCGCGCGGCTCTCAGGCAGCGCCTTCGACATCGTGCCGGCAGAGGGCAAGGAGTTCGACGGCGCCAGGGACCTCGCGATGAGTGGGCCCACCGAGTGGCGCTGGAGCGCGCTCCCCGCGACGCCCGGTACCAAGAAGCTGGTCGCGACGCTGGCGGTCGGCGTGCCGCCGCAGCTCGGCGGGCAGCGCGACCTGCCGCCCCTGCAGCGCGACGTCGTGGTCGAGGCGACCCTGTCGTGGCAGGCCGAGCGGCTGTGGAACGACTATTGGGTGTGGCTCGTCGTCGCGGTCGTCGCTGTCGCCGTGATCACCTTTTGGGCGAGGAGGCGCTAGGAGCGGCTCACGCGCGCCGCACGTGCTCCGGCGTGAACCCCTTCACCGTCTGCACTCCGCACTGCATCATCGCCGCGCGGAACTCGGTGCGCAGGAGCTCGAGCACTTTCGCGACGCCCGGCTCGCCGAAGGCGCCCAGGCCCCAGAGATAAGGGCGGCCGATGCCGCAGGCGTCCGCGCCCATCGCGAGCGCCTTGCACACGTCGGTGCCGCGGCGGAAGCCCCCGTCCACCAGGAGCAGCATCTTCCCCTTCGCGACCGGCGCGATCTCGGGCAGCACGTCGATGGTCGCGCGGCCGGAGTCCTCGCCGCGCCCGCCGTGGTTGGAGACGACGATGCCGTCGACGCCCGCCTTCGTCGCGAGCTCCGCGTCCTCAGGCGTCAGGATGCCCTTCAGCACCACTTTCATCTTCGTCGTGTCGCGCAGGCGCTTCACGAAATCCCAGGTCATGTTCGCCGACTGCAGATTGCGTACGCCCGAGACGTCGACGCCGTCGTAGGCGGGCTTGCGCTTCACGCTCCCCTGCAGGTCCTTCGGGTGGCAGCCCTCGCAGTTGCGCGTGTCCTTCTTGCGCATGCGGATGAAAGGCTCCTGGTTGCGCCCGCCGACGCGGTCGACCGTGACCACCACCACGGGGGCGCCTGCTTTTTCCGCGCGCTTCACCAGCGCCTGCGCGATGTCCCAGCTCGGCGACGCGTAGAGCTGGTACCACACCGGCGCGCCGCGCGCCGCGATCGCGTCCTCGATCGAGGTCGAGGCGGGCGTCGCGAGCATCTCAAGGTGGCCGCCCGCTTTCGCCGCGCGCGCCACCGCGACCTCGCCCTCGGGGTGGTAGGCCTTGTTGCCGCCGGTCGGGCAGATGAAGATCGGGTTCGCGTACCTCACCCCGAAGATCTCCACCGACGTGTCGACCTTCGACACGTCGACCAGACGCCGCGGTCGCAGATAGTACTTGCCGAAGGCCTCGCGGTTCGCGCGCAGCGTCACCTCGGCGTCGATCCCGGAGTACATGTAGAACGCGTGCGCGGGCGGCACGTTCTTCCTGAACACCGGCTCGAAATCGAAGACGTTGACCGCGTCCTCCGGCTTGGTGATCAGCCCGGCCTCCGCCTCGAGCTCGGAGAGCTTCGAGGGAATGTCGGGCGCGGCGAAGGAGAGGTCCGCGTACGGAAGCAGCGGGCTAGCGGCGAGCCAGCGGAGAAAGCGCCGGCGATCGCCGGTACCGTGATCGATGCGCATGTTACCCCCGGATGCGCGGCGCGTCCGCGCTCTTTGAAGTTGCAGTCTACACCTCGAGCAAGTCCCGCCCGACGACGATCGTTCCGCCGAAGTGCTTGCGCACGCCCTCGGCCCACATCTCGTCGGTGATCGAGGGATCGTCGCCCGGTACGAGGTGGGAGAGCACCAGCGTCTTCACGCCGGCCTCGGCGGCGAGCTTTCCCAGTTCCTCGGGAACGATGTGGCTCGCGAGCAGGTGCTCGCGCAGCGTCGCCGCGTTGGGGACGATTCTCAGGAGCCGCTCGATACCCGGCAGGTACATGACCTCGGAAACGAGCACGTCGGCGCCCTTCGCGAGCGCGGCGAGCTCGGGCGAGGTCGTGGTGTCGCCCGAGATCACGATCGAGCGGTCGCCGCAGTCGAAGCGGTAGGCATAGGCCTGCTCGATGGGCGGGTGGCGCACCCGCGCGGCGGTGACCCTGACGTCTTCGTTGCGCATCACCTGGCCGTCCTTCGAGAACTCGTGCGCGGTGACGAGCTTGCGCGGGTCGACGCGCCCCTCGTCGGCGATGCGCGTCTCGATGTCGAAGCGGTTCAGCTCCCAGTACGCGTCGGTCATCGCCGCGATAGGCGGCGGCCCGTAGGTATCGACGGGCTTGCGCAGCCCCGACGCCCAGGCGTCGTAGATCAGGTTGCCGTAGTCGAGGTTGTGGTCGGAGTGGTGATGGGTGATGAACACGTAGCGCAGCGCGTCGAGCGCGATCCCCGCGCGAACGAGCTGCAGCGCGACCCCGTCGCCGCAGTCGATCACGTAGGGCACGCCGTTCGCGACGATCAGCGTCGCGGGCTTCGCGCGTCCCTTCGCGGTGACGCGCGGGCCGCCGCCCGTGCCGAGGAGCACCAGGCGCGTGCGCGCGCCTTGCGCGAGCGCGGGAAGCGGAAAGCTCGCGAGCGCCGCGGCCGACTTCAGGAACGCCCTTCTTTTCATGCCGCTCAGCCCGGCTCCTGCCCCTTCGCCTTGAAAACATCGCGCGCGGCCCGGACCGTCAGGAACTTGCCGAGCGCCCAGGCGGCTGCGGCGTTCTTCGAGGACGTGCTGGCGGCGCCGTGGAACGCGGTGTAGTTCTGCAGCTCGGCCGGCAGCGGCCCCAGCACCTCGACGCCGGGCGCAGCCATCAGCTCGTTCACGAGGATCACGCCGTACTGCACCTCGCCACCCGCGACGAGCTTGCCGACCTCGGCGCCCGAAGCGGCGAGCCTGACCTTGGGCTGCATCTGCCCGGCGATGCCCATGCGCTCGAGCAGCTTCGCGAAGTACACGCCGCTCGCGCCTTCCTTCGCCCACGAGATCGATTTCGAGTCGAGCAGCGCGCGCTTCAGCGCGTCGGGCGTGCCGATGTCGGCGCGCGGCGCGCCCTTCTTGATGCCGATGCCCACGCCCGAGCGCGCGATCGCCACGCGCGAGGCGACATCGACCTTGCCCTGCTTCGCGAGATCTTCGATCCCGGCGTCGGTGAGGATGGCGAAGTCGAAGGGCTCGCCGGACTCGATCTGGCGCTTGAGCACCGCGGCGAGCCCGAAGGTGATCGACAGCTTGTTGCCGGTCTGGCGCTCGTAAACGGGCGCGAGCTCCTCGAGCGCGGCCTTGACGCCGTTCGAGGCGAGCACCTTGATCTCGGAGGCCTGGACGGACGACATCGAAAGAAGCAGCGCCGCGGCTGCGGGGAGTAGCCTGGTCATCATGTTGGTCTCCCTTGAGAAGAGCGCATCGTACTCCTGTAATGCTAGACTCGCCGGATTCCAGTCCCGGCCCTCCCCACGTGACGAGCAGCGCGCCCGGCGAACTTTTTGCGCTCGACGACCGCCTCGCCGTCGTCACCGGGGCGAGCGAGGGCATCGGCCGGGCCTTCGCCGAGTGCTTTGCCGCGGCCGGCGCGCACGTCGTCCTTGCGAGCCGGCGGCGGGACAGGCTCGAGGAAGTGCGCCGCGGGATCGCGGCCGGCGGCGGCAGGGCCGAGGTGGTGCCGGCCGACGTGACGCGCCTCGAGGATATCGGGAAGCTGGCGCAGGCCGTCGGACGCCTCGCGCAGAACCGCAAGCTCGTGCTGGTGAACAACGCCGGGTTCGGCCACACCAAGGCGGCCCTGGATGTCTCGGAGGAGGAGTGGGACCGGCTGCACGACACCCACGTCAAGGGCACGTTCTTCTGCTGCCAGCGGATCGCTCCGCTGATGCTCGAGCGCGGCTACGGCAAGATCATCAACCTGTCCTCGTCCTGGTCCGCGGCGACCGACCCGGGCAAGAGCGCCTACGGCGCGGCGAAGGCGGCGGTGCGGCACCTCACCGCGGCGCTGTCGACCGAATGGGCGCCGCGCGGGGTGCGCGTCAACGCGATCGCGCCCACCGCGACGCTGACCGATTTCGTCCAGCGCAGCTTCGCCGCGGCACCTGAGCGCGCCGAGCGACTGAAAAGCCGCATCAAGCTCGGGCGGTTCGCGCAGCCCCGGGACCTGCTCGGCGCCGCGGTGTTCCTCGCGAGCGGCGCCTCCGACTTCGTCACCGGGCAGACGCTCTTCGTCGACGGAGGGTTCACCACGTGACCCTGAGGCTCGGGATCCTGCACGGCGACGACATCGGCCTCGAGGTGGTCCCGGAATGCGTCAAGGTGATGAAGGCCGCGGCCGCGCGCGCGGGGCTCGATATCCAGTGGCGCGAGCTGCCGATCGGCAAGCGCGGGCACGAGGAGCACGGCGATACGCTCCCGCGCGTGACCGAGGAGGCGCTCAGGACCCTCGACGGCTGGATCATGGGGCCGATCGGCCACGCCGCGTATCCGCGCGGCGACCCGACCTGGGTGATGCCGCCGGTGAGGAAGAAATTCGAGCTCTTCGCCGCGGTGCGCCCCGCCCTGTCCCACGCCGGGATCGCCTCGGTGCACAAGGACGTCGACATCGTCTTCGTGCGCGAGCTGACCGAGGGCATGCTCTACTCCGAGACCGTCGTCGCGGGAGCGCCGGAATTCCGGCCGAACGACGACATCACCGTGTCGATGCGCGTGATCACGCGCAAGGGCGCGAGCCGCGTCGCGCGCGAGGCCTTCGAGATCGCGAGGACGCGCAAGCGCAGGAAGGTGACCGCCGCGCACAAGGAGCCGGTGTACCGGCTCGCCTGCGGCATGTTCGCCGAGGAATGCCGCAAGGTCGCGCGCGAGTTTCCGGAGGTCGCCTTCGAGGAGATGATGATCGACTCGATCTCGATGAAGCTCGTCATGGACCCGCGGCGCTTCGACGTCGTCGTCACCACGAACCAGTTCGGCGACATCCTCACCGACATCGGCGCGGGCCTCGTAGGCGGGCTCGGCCTCGCCCCGGGCCTGTGCGTGGGCGAGCGCCAGGCGATGGCGCAGGCGACGCACGGGTCGGCGCCCGACATCGCCGGGCGCGGCATCGCCAATCCCTATGCGATGATCATGTCCGGGCAGATGCTGCTCGCGTGGCTCGGGCGCAAGCACGGGGAGCCCGGGGCGGCCGCGGCGGCCGAGGCGATCCTCGGCGCGGTGAAGAAGGTGATCGCGGAGGCGAAGCATCTCACGCGCGATCTCGGCGGAGCGGCCGGAACAAGGGAAATGGGCGACGCGATCGCGCGCGCCATACAGTGAGGGAGGAGACCATGAGAAAGCTCGCAATCGCAGTCCTGTGTCTTTTTTTTCCGGCGCTCGCGGCCGCCCAGGCCTGGCCCTCGAAGCCGATCAAGGTGATCGTCCCCTTCCCCGCGGGGGGCGGAACCGACTTCATCGGGCGGCTCGCGGCGAAGCAGCTCGGCGACCGACTCGGCCAGACGGTCTACGTCGAGAACCGCGGCGGCGCGAACGGCGGCATCGGCGTGCAGGCGGTCGCGCAGGCCGAGCCCGACGGCTATACGCTCGGGGCCATCTCCGACACGCCGATCACGGTCAACCCGGCCCTGTACCCGAAGCTCGCGTACGAGCCGCTGCGGGATCTCGCCCCGGTGGCCTTGATCAACCGCTTCCCGTCGATGCTCGTCGCGCACCCCTCGGTGCCGGTGAAGAGCGTCGCCGAGCTGATCGCGCTCGCCCGCGCGAAGCCCGGGACCCTGAACTATTCCTCCGGCGGGATCGGCAACTTCAGCCATCTCGGGCTGGAGCTGCTCGGAATGAAGGCCGGCATCAAGCTCGTGCACGTTCCGTACCGGGGCGTGGGGCCCGCCACCGCCGCGGTCGTCGCGGGCGACGTGCAGCTCATGTACAACAACGTCGCCACCGCGCTCGAGTACGTGCGCGCGGGCAAGCTGACCGCCATCGCCGTCGGCGAGCCCCGGCGCCTGCCCGCCCTGCCTGACATCCCCGCGATCGCCGAGACGGTTCCGGGCTTCGAGCAATCCGCCTGGGTCGGCGTATTCGCGCCGGTGAAGACCCCCAGGGACATCGTCGCCCGGGTGAGCCGGGAGGTCGCCGCGCTGCTGAAGGACCCGGAAGTGACCAGGATCTTCGCGGACCAGCAGATCGTCGCGGCCTACGAGGATTCGGACGAGTTCGCCCGCCACATCCGCCGGGAAACGGACAACTGGGCGGGCGTCATCAAGACGCTCGGGATCAAGGCGGAGTAGCGCGTGTTCGACCTGCGGCTTTCGCCCGAGCAGCTCGAGATCCGGGACACGGTGCGCGATTTCGTCGCGCGCGAGATCAGGCCGCAGGCGCTCGCTCCGGCGCGCCTCGAGGCGTTCGAGCGGCCGCTGCTCGCCGGTCTGCTCGAGGCGGCGTCGAAGCTGGGGCTGCGCACGCTCGCGCTGCCGGAAGACGCGGGCGGCGCGGGCGCCGACGCGCTCACCTGCTGCATCGTCACCGAGGAGCTCGCCGCGGGCGACCCGGACATCGCCGCGGTGCTCGCGCACACCGCGGCGCTCGGGCCCTTGCTCGAGCGCGGGCCCTTTCTCGCGCGCTTCCTCGAAGACGACCGCTTCCACCTCGCGCTCGCCGCCGGCGTCGGGACCGCGCAGGACGGCGGCGAATGGCGGCTCGACGGCGTCGCGACCGCGGTCCCCAACGCGACGGTCGCCAGGCTCTTTGTCGTGCGGAACGGCTCCGGAGCGCTGCTCGTTCCGCGCGAGAGCCCCGGGATTTCGGTGCGCGAGCAGGCAGGCGACTGGTACCACGGCAGCTGCGGCGAGGTGACGTTCTCGAATTGCCGCGTGCCGGCGGCGAATTCGACCGGCGCGGTCGGGTCGATCGCTCCTGTTCTCCCGGCGATCAGCCTCGGCATCGGCCGCGCCGCCTACGAGGCGGCGCTCGAGTACGCGAAGGTCCGGGTGCAGGGCGGCAAGCCCATCATCGAGCACCAGGCGATCGCCGCGAAGCTCGGGGGGATCGCGATGCGGCTCGAGGTCGCGAGGAGCGCGGTGTGGCGAGCGGCCTGGGCCTCGGACCATCCCGAGGCGGTCGCCGATCGCAGCCTCCCCGACCTGTCGCTCCAGGCCGTTGCCGAGGCCTTTGCGCCGGAGGCGATGCTCAGGGCGGCGAAGGACGCCGCCGAGTGCTTCGGCGCGATGGGCGTGATGCGCGACATGCCGCTGCACAAGTTCGTGCGCGACGCACGCATCTGCCTGCACTCGTAGCGGGGTAGCCATGGACTTCGAGCTCAGCGACGAGCAGCGGGCGTGGCAGGCGAAGGCGCGCAAGTTCGCCAAGGAGGAGATCCGCCCGGTCTCGCTCAAGCGCGACGCGATCGAGGATCCGGCGAAGACCTGGGACTGGGACCTCTTCATAAAAGGATCGAAGCTCGGCTTCCGTACCCTCGCCGTGCCGAAGGAATGGGGCGGCGAGGGAACCGACTTCGTCACCCAGGCGCTGGTGATGGCCGAGCTCGCGCGCGCCGACAGCGCGATCTCGAAGAGCTTCAGCCAGTGCTGGAAATGGAGCCACCTGATCGCCCAGAGCTGCACCGACGAGCAGAAGGAGAGGTTCCTGAAGCCTTTCCTCGCCGACGACACCTTCGTCCTCGGCAAGGGCATCAGCGAGTACGACGCGGGCTCCGACAACCGCCTGCCCCTCGACGACCCGCGCGCGGGCCTGAAGCTCCGCGCCGAGCGCCGCGGCGACGAATGGATCCTCAACGGCGTCAAGGCCTACATCGCGAACGGCAACATCGGCAAGCTCTTCTTCATCGACGCGCGCACCGATCCGACCGTTCCGCTCAGGCAGGGCATCACCCTGTTCCTCGTGCCGCGCGACACGCCGGGATTCCGCTCGGGCAAGGTGTTCAACAAGAGCGGCTGGCGCTTCTACCAGAACGGCGAGATGATCTTCGAGAACGCGCGCGTGCCGCACGCGAACGTCGTCGGCGAGGTGAACGGCGCGACGCGGAAGAGCGGAGGCGGGGGCGGCGATACCACGGGCGGGGACCTCTTCGGCGACCTCGAGCTCGCGGCGAACGCGCTCGGCATCTGCGACGACGCCTGCGGGTCGGCGCTGAAGCAGATGCGCGAGACGCGGCGGTTCGAGCAGCAGCTCGTGCAGCTCAAGCTCAACCGCATGCACGCGCTCACCGAGGCGCTGCGCTCCTTCGTCATGCGCGTCGCCTGCGAGCACGACCGCCGCATCCACTCGCCGAACGCAGGCCTGGCGATGAATTTCTCGACTGACGCCGTGCAGGAGGTGACCGAGCTCTACATGGACCTTTGCGGGGGCACGCCGCACGCCGACAAGCTCGCGCGCGACTCCTT
>Ga0335083_10003790_pt1 | contig 19416 bp, 14 predicted proteins | sample Lox_Sample_42_FD_206716 | JGI IMG/M metagenome (GOLD analysis project Ga0335083, IMG submission 206716) | Soil microbial communities from Loxahatchee National Wildlife Refuge, Florida, United States - Lox_Sample_4.2 | ecosystem: Environmental > Terrestrial > Soil > Wetlands | place: USA...
CGATAATGGACAGGCGCCGGTGCCCGAGCCCGATGCCCCCTTCTATGTGCAGCCCGCAATCGTCGGGACCGCGGTGATGCTGGGCCTCGTTCATTCGGACGAGCACGCCGCGCGAAACGTCTCTTTCGCCACGCGTGTCGAAGATTCCGGTAATGCCACACATGTCTCGCCTCTAGAGGGTGCCGAAGTCAGTTGGCAGCAGTTCGCAGCGCGGCGTCGATCGCGTTCAGGTTTTCGGCGACGAAGCTCCGGAGCGTCGCGCGGGCCTGGGCTTCGTCGATTTCGACGGCATCACCGTGCCCCGTCACGACGGACAGCGCCTGATAGAGCTTGGCCGCATACTCGCTCGAAGTGACACGCCCATTGACCCAGAACCACTGCAGCACGGCAAGCCGCTCTCGCTCATCCGCGACGATGCGCAGGTCCGTGCGCAGCGAATGCCCGCCTCCATTGATCACCTCGACGCCATATCCTACCTGCCTCCAGCGGGGATTCGTCGTTGCGACCACCTGGTTGCCCGAGGTGATCGCCTTGGCTTCGTCCGTCTGATGACGAAAGAAAGCGATGTGCAGGCCCACCCGGGCGTCGCCCTTCATGAAGGTCTGGCGCAGTTCCGCGCGTTCCCCGGAGACGTCCGGACGCCATGTGGATAACCCGACGGAGCTTGCCTGCCAGGCGCCCGCCCCCGTGACGGCGACGAGGTGCGCCGAATCGTCCGCACCGTCCCCCACCAGCCAGGCTTCGATCGGCTGCCATAGCATGATCGCGGCGAGCGATACGACGGCCGCGCGAAGGCTGGCACGACCGAGCGGCTTAGGGTCCGGTGGAGCCGCGGGCGACGCGGAGGACGCGCCGGCGGTCCGGTCGCCGACTTCGTCCTCGCGCCAGCGCGACCCGATCACGAACAGGAGCAGCATCACCACGGCGAAGAAGACCCAGCCGTAGATGAGGTGATCCGCGCCCACGGCAATACGGTTGCTCGTAAGGTGGCCGAGCATCACGATCATGTACGCGCGGACCCAGTTGGCGACGATGGGCACGGCGACGCACGCCGCGAGGAAGGCGAGCCGGCGGCGCGTCGAGCGGTAGAAAAGGTAGGCGTAGAGAGTGCCTACCATGACAGATGCAATGAGATAGCGCAGGCCGCTGCACGCCTCGACGACCGACCACTTTCCGCTCGGGATCGTAAAGAAGTTGCCTTCGCGGTAGACCGGTACCCCACTTGCGCGGATCGCCCAGACCGTGAAATCGGCCGTGCGATCCATGAGCGTCGGCACCAGGAACTCGCCGAACGGTACCGCGAAGAACAGGAATGCGAGCGGAATGGCAAGCGTCCTTGCCATACGCGACCCGAGAACCGTCCAGACTGCGAACGGGATCATCGCCACCATCGCGAACTGCGATACTGCCACGGCGGAAACGAGTCTGCCCACCAGCCAGACGAGCCCCGAGCCGACGATTCCAGCCAGAGCGGGGTAGAACGGCGAAGGCTCGATCGTGTCGAGGGTTCTGCGCTGGCGCCAGACGAGCCAGAGGAAAATGGGAATGACCAAAAACCCGTGGACAAACGTCTCGGACCGATACCACACCCCGACCATCAATATCGTCGTGCGCCAGTACAGCCCGACTACGAACACGAAAATGGCGACGACGGCGAGCATATTGCTGCGGCCGAAGCCGCCGGCAGCCGGCGTCGCGGCGGTGCCTGCGAATTCGCCGGCGTCGCTGCGGCTTGCGATGTGATCCTCGGGCGGCGCCATGGCTCAGCCGAGCTTGCGCACGATGTGGGGGCCGAGTGCATTGGCTACGGCAATCGGCAGTCGCTTCCACACGGCGATGAACGCGCGGTAGCGAGGATTGAGCGGATTGTTCTGCGGGATGCTCCGGCGCCGTACGAGGCTGTATTCGTAGGACAACGGCGCCGGCTCGAATCCCCAGTTCCTCTTGAAATCGTACGAGCCCGTGCCGACCTTGCTTCGCCCGTAGTCGAACACGCGAAGCCCGCGCTCGCAGGCTCGCCGCATGAGCTCCCAGTACTTGAAGTCGTTCGCGGCGAGCTCGCGCGCATGCACCGTGTCGCCCGCGTAGTAAGGAAGGACCTCGTCCTTGAAGTAGAAGCTCAGAACGCCGCTGACGGGTCGCTCCTTTGTGTCGAGGACCGTCATGACCTCGCAGGCATCGCCGAATACGCGCATCAGGCGGGCAAAGTACGCCTTCGCGAACGGCGGCGTCCCGTGACGATGCACGTTGTCGGCGTACAGCGCGTGGAAGCGATCGGGCGTGGCGTCGATCTCGCTGCGCAGCCCGTGCTTCAGGCCCTTGCGAACCATGGCCCGCTGCTTGCGCGGGATCGCAAGCAGGTTCGCTTCGACTTCGGGCAGGATGGGCTTGCGAAAGGTCACGTACAAGTCCTGCCTCGGCCACTCGAGGCACTTGACCTGGCGGTTGCGAAGCTCGAGATGGCCGACGCCCAACGATCGCGCGAGATTCTCGCCAGCGGCCACGAGCGCGCGCTCCGTCGAAGCGTCGAGCGCGACTGGTCCTCCGTAGACGCAGAACGGCAGCGACGCGAGCGAATGACCGAAGAACGGGCTCTTCACTTCCGCAAGTGGCAGGATCCCTGCGATGTCCCCCGAGCGCTCGGCGATCAGGTAATGCGTGCGGTGCCCGAAAACGTCCTCGAGGATCTCCCGCCACCCGATGCGATGGAAGAAAGTAGCGTCGAGATTGCGGTCGACGAAGGCGTCCCATCGTCCAGCGTCCGCATCGGCGTAGGCCCGAATCAGGGCGCGCGCCTCGCGGCGGGTCTCGGGCTCGGCGAGGGCGATGGCGGAATTCATTACGCCGCCCGCCCGAGAAACACGCGGTCGACCCGATCCCAGCTGAAATCGCCGAGCAGCCGGCGCAGCCGGCCGTGCATGCGCCGCAAGTTCAGGTAATGGCGAAAGCGCGCTCTAGGCTCGGCGCCGTCGACGCGCGGTTGATCCGGGTCGATCTCCCACGGATGGAAATAGAAGATCGCCGGCTGGCCATCAACCTCATTCACGCGACGGATCGACCAGCGGGACAGGCAGTAGGGAAGCAGCCTGAAGTAGCCGCCTCCGCCGGCGGGCCAATTCGCGTTGAGCGCGCGCACCGTCGTCACCGGGACCTCAAGGAGTTCGGGCGTGGGCATGTATGCAAAGCGCGGAGCGTTGGGAGCGCCATAGTGATCGTGCCGGATAGGGTAGACGCTCGAGCTGTAGCGATAGCCGGCCTCCGCGATGCAGTCGAAGGCCCAGTCGTTCTGCGGCCCGATCGAGAAACTGGGCGCCCGGTATCCCGTGACCTCGCAGCAGGCGATGTCCTCCAGCACGGCCTTCGCAAGGCGGAGGTCGGCGAGGAACTCCCCGTAGCCCTGCTCCGATGCGCGGACGTGCGCGTAGCCGTGACTCGCAAGCTCGTGGCCGCCCTCGAGGATCCGATGCACGACGCGCGGATGCCGCTCGGCGATCCAGCCTAGCGTGAAGAAGGTCGCGCGGGCCCCGCTGGAAGCGAGCAGTGCGAGGATCCGTTCGACATTCTCTTCGACACGGCATTGCCGCTGCTCCCACGAGTCGCGCGAGATGCAGCGGTCGAAGGCGGACACCTGGAAATAGTCCTCGACGTCGATCGACAGCGCATTGACGATCCCACGCGCCGGGCCCGAGGTCGCCGCGGCTGCGCGATCGTCAGGGGCACCGCCGATGGACTCGTCGGCGACCGTGGATGGATCGGTCACGCTCATGCCCGGGCGACTTCCCGTTCCGCATCGGCGCAATCCAGCCACCCGGCCAGATCTTCCGCGATCCGAGTCGCCGCGAAGCCGTCCCAGAGTTCCGGCGTCCGGCCCCGCTTGCCGCCGCCCCGGAGGATCTCGTCGACACATGCCAGCGTTCGCCGGCGGTCGCGCCCGACCACCGTATTCGTGCCCTCGTCCACCGTGACCGGACGCTCTGTCGAGTCCCGCATGGTTAGGCACGGAACGGCGAGCGCCGTCGTTTCCTCCTGGATTCCTCCCGAATCCGTCAGTACGAGGTTAGCCTCGGCGAGAAGCCCGAGCATCCCGAGGTAGCCTTGAGGGGGGAGCAGCGCAATGGGAGCGGCGGCTATTTCGGGCATGAGGCCGAAAGCGTCAAGGTTGGCTCGCGTCCTGGGATGGACCGGCCAGACCAGTGGCGTCCTCGCCGCCACCGCACACAGCACGGCCAGGCATTCCTTGAGCGCGGTGCGTTCGTCGACGTTGGACGGCCGGTGCAGGGTCACGACCCCGAATCCTCGCTGCCCACCGAGAAACCCCGGCCCGATACCAGCTGACGCAAGCGTCTCGGCCGGAGCCGGTGCGCGAGGTCGATGGCGAAGCAGCGAGTCGATCATGACATTCCCGACGAAGCGCACGCGCTCCGGAGAAATACCCTCGCGTCGGAGGTTTTCCCCGGCGCTGCGTTCCGTGGTGTAGAGGCGATCCGCGATCTGGTCGGTTAGTACGCGATTGATCTCCTCCGGCATGCCCCGGTCAAAGCTGCGCAGCCCCGCCTCCACGTGGGCGACCGGCACCCGCTTCTTGCTCGCGACGAGTGCGCACGCGAGCGTGGAATTGACGTCTCCGACCACGATCACGCAGCTCGGGGCAATCTCGTCGACGACGGGCTCGAACCTGCGCATGATCTCGGCCGTCTGCATCGCATGCGATCCCGAGCCGACCTCCAGGTTTAGGTCGGGCGGCGGCAGCTCCAAGTCGCCGAAGAGCCGTTCGTTCATCGCGACGTCATAGTGCTGACCCGTGTGGACGAGGACGCTTCTCGGCAGATCCTCACGGGATGCGAACGCCCCGACCAGGGGCGCCATTTTCATGTAGTTGGGGCGTGCGCCGACGACGCAGAGCAGCGGACCTAGCCGTTTCGCGCGACCGATCATCAATGGCCCGTGGGCCGCCCCGGCTTGGTCGCGGCACGCTCGGGGTGTAGGAGGCGATGCAAGAGGTCGACTGCCGCGGCCACGGTTCTCTCGAGGCGGTCTATCCGCTCTTCGAGGTGGTCGAAGTACTTGCGCACGGCCACGTCGTCGAGGCGCGCCGTGAGCGTCGTCTCCGGCAGCGACTTGCCATTCACGACTGCCAGCGGAGCCAACGCTCCGTCCGATCCAAGCTCCTCGTGGATCTCGTGCGCGATGGCATGAACGTCGCGATTTTCGATCACATGCCGCTCGGCGAGGAATGCCGCGAGCAGGAGCCGGTTGCAAAGCGCGTTGATCCGCCGCGGTATCCCCGCGGTCAGGACATGGATGAGATCGAAGCACTCGGATTCGAGGTGGGGGTCGTCATGCCATCCGACGTGCTTCAGGCGGTGCTCGATATACGCCTGCGTCTCCCCCTTGTCCAAAGGCCCCAGATGATAGGAGGCGATCACACGTTGACGAAGCTGCTGCATCTGCGGCCCTTGCATGAGGTCGCGCAGCTCCGGCTGGCCGATGAGGAAGCTTTGCAGCAGCGCCTGGTCGCCGAGCTGAAAGTTCGAAAGCATCCGAAGTTCTTCCACCGCGCGCGTCGACAGATTCTGCGCTTCGTCGACGACGAGAAGCGCACGCTTCTTCTCGGCGGCGAGCTTGCACAGGAACGCCTCCAGCGACGCGAGCAGCATCGCCTTGTCGACGTTCTTGACCGGCAGCCCGAACGCCATGCTGACCGCGCGCAGCAGGTCGTCGGCCTCCAGCTGCGTGCTAACGAGCTGTGCCGCCACGACCTTCGCGCTGTCGAGCTGCTCGAGGAGGCTGCGCACGATCGTGGTCTTGCCGGCGCCGACCTCGCCCGTGATGACGATGAAGCCCTCGCTCTGGTAGAGCCCGTACTCGAGATATGCGAACGCGCGCTTGTGACCCCGGCTTCCGAAGTAGAACGACGGATCTGGATTGAGCTGGAACGGCTTGCCGGTGAATCCGAAAAAGGCTTCGTACATGGCGCTCTTCAGTTGAATTTCGTTATGAAACCGATGTAGCCCGCCACTTCGTGATAATCGGGGGCGATGTCCGACAGGAGCGCTTGATAGCGGGCCCCCATGTAGAGGTTCGTCCTGCCGGACAACGGTGTCGTAAGGTAGAGCCGCAGAATACCCTGGTTCGTCTTTCCGACGAACGGCGGTGTAGCCACGGTGCGGCTGCCGTCGGCCGACGCCGTGAGCACGGTCGCCTCCGTAAGCTTGTGCGTCCAGACGAGGTCCACCCCGGTCTGAGTATTGTTGTTGCCGTTGTCGAACGGAAGCGGAAGAGGCGTGCCCGAGCCTGCAATGGTCGACGTCTTCACGTTGAACACGGTCAGCATGATCGAGTTGCGGGCGCCGATCAGCCCCGCCGACACCGATTGCGACTGCTGGAGCAGGATCTGCTGGGCATACAGGTTGACGGGACCGGACAGCGTCGATGGAAGCCCCCTGTCGTTGATGAACTGCTCGATTGCCTGCTGCCTCGCAACCGGGTCCGGGTAGCGCGACTGGAATAGCTGGTCGAGTGTCGCGAAGACGCTCGTGCCGGGCTGGAGCGTCGCAATCTGTTGCGGATAGGTGGTGATGTTGCGCGATACGTTCACGCTGAAGATCGACAGCGGCGTGCGGTGATCGAGTGTAAACAGGTACGACGATCCGAAGAAGCGGTATTCCCAATCACCCGCGACGTTCGTGCGCTCGTCGGGGTGCCAGACGAAGCCCGCGCCGTAGATCACGTTCTGCGAGCTCGTGAGCTGGTAGTGGTTGTCCTCGTAGCCGATACGGCCGATGAGACGCAGCTGCGGGTCATAGTTGTAGATCGGCTCGAAGCGCCCGAGCGCCGTGCGAATCGCGCCCTGATCGGTGAACTTGGTGTCGGAGTAGTCGATCTTGGCCCGCCAGCCGGCGCGGGCCTCGGTGTTCGACGCCGTGGCGATCCATTCGTTCGTGTAGGAGTTCGATGTGTCGAACGGGGTGCTCCCGAGATTGCTCCAGATGCTGTTGTTGCGCACCTCCCAAGTAACGTTTCCGGTGGTGTCCCCGATGTATGGCGTGACCCGGTACAGCTCCGACTGATAGCGGTTATTCGTGGGGTTGGTCAGGTCCTGCTGCTGCGAGCCGAACGGATTTAGGTACTGTTGCGAAACCTGGACCGCGCCCTCGATGTGAAGCAAGCGATCGAGGAGCGTGACGTCGCCCAGCATGTCGACCAGAGGATAGACCTGGTTGTTCTCGGCGCCCGTCTTGGCGTAGAGCAGCACGGGGAGCGCCACGACGCCGTGCAGCTTCGTGTGGTCGCCCTTCTCCTCGAACTCGAGCGTGGGGGTGATCTGGGTGACGAGGTCGGACTGCTGCGTGCCGGGGCCGCTCAGGTTGACGTTGTTGGTCAGCGTCTCCTGGAGGCCGATCGAGGGATGCCACAACCAACTCTGCCCCGAGGCAGGACACGCCGCGAGGAGAACCGCGAAGCCCGCCAGCATCGTGGCCAGGACCCCGAAGCATCGTTCTAGGCGCCCACTTCGAACCGGCCCGGGACGACGGGCGCTAGCCCTCGTCAGCGCCGTAGTAGCCATAGTACGTTCCCACGTCGGTCTTGTCGGCCTTGTTGAGCATCATGAGAACGATGTCGGAGCTTTCGATGGTCGATAAAGCGAGAGTGACCGCGTTGTGCCGCGTGCTGTCCGCGGCCACGACCATGATGACCTGCCCCATGTGCGTGGCCAGCACTCGGGCTTCCGTGGTCGCCAGGAGCGGCGGCGAATCGAATATGATCATGCGGTCGGGGTAGCGCGACGCCAGCTCGCGCAGGAGGACAGCCATCTGCTCGCTGGCGAGGAGCTCCGTCGCCCGCCTCTGGTGCCCACCGGCGGGAAGAATCGAGAGATTCTCGATGTTGGTCCGTACGAGCGCGTCGGCGACGTCCAGGTCGTCGCGTGTCAGAAGTTCGAGAAGACCCGGTGAATGCGGCGTACCGAGCAGCTGAGGGAGCCTCGGATGGGCGACGTCGCCATCGACGAGCAGCACCGTCGTGTCGAGCTCGGTGACAAGGCTCATCGCGAGGTTCACGGCCGTGAATGTCTTGCCCTCGCCGGGCAGCGCGCTCGTCACCATCACGAGGTTGCCGTTGGGAACCCTCACGCCCGCAGCGCCGCGCGCGTTCACGATGATCGGACGCTTGATGACGCGAAACTCGTCGGCGATCTGCGACCGCAGCGCGTCGGGCGTGACAAAGCCTTGACGGCGCAGATTCTCGAGGTCGATGGCGTGTACGGGTCGCGGGGCGCGCGCCGTCGCCGGAGTCGCGGGCGCGGTGCTCGAGGGGGATCCGCCGCGCGTCCCGAGTGCGGGAGACGCCGATGCCGCCGCAAGCCGCATCGCGGCTTCCGGGGTCGGCAGCGGTCCTTCTGCCTGGGCAGCCGGCGGGGCCGCATCGACGGTCGCCTCTGCCGTCTCCACGCCGGCGCGGCGCAGTTCCTCGAGTCGCTTTGCAGCCTGTTCGATGAGGCTCACTGGGCGGCCCTCATGCCACGCGCATAAGCAGCAGCGCAACGGTCAGGATGGCGACGAAGCTTGCGACGAGGCTGCCCAGGCCGCCGGCGAAGAGCCATGCATCCCGGCGCTTCGCGTTTCTCAGGGTCTCGCTCTGCAGCATCGTCACCATGCCGAGCATCGGCCGCTTTGAAATCGCAGCCAACGTACGGCCGTCGTGGAAGGTCGGCATGATCTCGCTCGCGACGAAGCTTGCGAGGAACCCGATGCCGATCGCCAGGAGGATCGCAATTACCAGAAGCGTCAGCCGCGTCGGCGGAACAGGTTGCGGCGAAACACGGGGCGGATCGATGACGCGGAACTGGGTACCGCCGGCGTCCTGTACGCCCTCGCCGATCGTCGCAGACTGCCGCCGCGCGAGCAGTGTCTCGTAAGTCTTTTTCTGGATGTCGTAGTCGCGGTTCAGCTGCGCAAACTCGGCCTCCACCTGGGGAACCATGCGTGCGGCGCTCTTGAGTTGCGCGTACTGGCCCTCGAGCGACGAAAGCCTTGCGCGGAGCGCCGCCACGTTCGCCTCGGCGTCGGCCACCGAGACCTTGAGCTGCTGCGACACGGGGTTCTTGTCGGTCGCGTAGTCCGCCCTGGGAGCCGCTGCGGCCGCCTTGGCCATCGCGGCGAGCTCCTGCTTGCGCTGCTCTTCGAGCTGCGCGATGGACTTCTTCACGGCGACCACGTCGGGGTGCTCCTCGGTGTAGCGGCGCAAGAGCCCGTCGAGATCGGTTCGCAACGTGGTGAGGCGGGCATCGATGGCGGGTACGCTCGCCGGAGCGGCAACTGGGGCGTCGGGCAGCAGGTTGGGCAGCTCACCCGCCAACTCGCGCTTGTACGAGTCGCGCGATTGCTCCGCAACGCGAAGATCGAGCCTCGCGCTCTCGATGTCCTCGCTCAGCTTCGCGAGCCGACCGATGTAGTCCTGTCCGTTCTGGCCGGCCACGCCGAGATACTTGAGCCTGAAGTCCTTGAGCCTCCCCTCCGCGGCTCGCAGGTTCTCCTCGTACTGCTTGATCTGGTCGTCGACGAACTTGACCGCCGAGCGGGTGTCCTGCCGCTTGTCGCCGAGGCTCGACTCGACGAAGATTGTGAGCAGCGACTGCACCACCTTGCGACCCAGCTCCGGATCGGGATTGCGGTACGAGATCACGTAGATGTTCGTCGACGGCGCTCCGGTCAACTGAACGTTCTTCATGAGCAGGTCGATCTGCTCCTCCCGCGTTTCGGCCGACCTCGCATCGAGGTCGAGGTCCGCCATCCGCACGAGCTTCTCGATGTTCGGGCGGCTGATGAGGGTGCGGCTCATCAGCGCGACCTGCTGGTCGAGGTTGGGCTGGATCGACAGCCCTTCCATCAGCGGTCGCAATAGCGACTGTGTATCGACGAAGACCCGCGCGGTCGCCTCGTATCGCTCCGGGATGCGCAAGGCGACCGTGATCCCGACGATCGCCGCGATCCAGGCCGCGGCCAGGCCGATCCAGCGACGGTGCCACATTCCGCGCAATGTGGTGAGCCCGCGCTGCAGGATCTCATCCATGTTGATAGACCAGGCTATCGGGGAGCGTCAGTATCATGTGCGCGGCACCTAGAACCAACTTTGGGGGATGATGAGGATATCGCCCGGGCGCATGTCCACGTTGGCGGAGATGTCGCCGCGCTTGACGAGGTCGCGCAGGCGCACGCTGTACGACTTGCCTTCGGCGACCCGGTAGATGCTCGCGCTGTTGCCGTCGGCGAAATCGGTGAGACCCCCGACGGCGATCATCACGTCGAGCACTGACATGTTCTTGCGGTACGGCAGGACCTGGGGCTTTGTGGCTTCGCCGATCACGCGGATCTGCTCGCTCGCCGGCCCGACGAAGGTCGTCACGACCACGCTGACCACCGGATCGCGGATGTACTTCCCGAGCGCCTTTTCAATGTCCCGCGCAAGATCCGACGGCGTCTTCCCGACAGCGACCACGTCGTCGGCGAGCGGCGTCGTCACCTTGCCGTCGGGGCGGATCGGGACGCTCATGGACAGTTCGGGATTGCGCCATACGATGATGTTGACCGTGTCGAGCGGCCCGATCAGATAGTTGTAGTCGGGTCCGCCGGCATCGCGGGGCGCCGGAGGGTACGTCGATTGGCAGCCCACCGCGAGCAGCGCCGCCGCGAAGAGCGCGAGCGCACCGCCGAGGCGGCGAGCGAACCGCGCGAATCCGAAGCATTTTGTGTAGGAATTCATCGTGCCTCCCGTGTGCGGCCGCCGAAAGGAAACCATCCTAACATCGACATATGCGTCGCCCTGCGCAAGACTGCAGCGGCGTGCGAACTCTGATGCCATCGTGCTGCGATCGTGACGGCAGAAGAGCCGACGCGACCCCCCGCCGCCGTACGGGAAACAACCTCCGGCGCACCGTCAGTTGTTCCATGCAGTCGGCGGTCTCAGGTGGTGGCGCATCCCATTGGATGATGTTGCGTTCGAGTTGAAAATTATGCGGACTTTGTGATGCGACGCGCAACTAAAGCGAATATCCAACAAATTGTTCCCCACAGACCTTCGCCGTCACGGGTTGACGCCGTCTGCCTGCGCAGCGCAGCTTAGATGCAATCAAATGCGGTCGGCATCCGCGGCTTCGCGCATCGGACGACCGGCGATCAGGCTGGGCAGCTCCGCCTTCACAAGCGCTCGGGGACTATTGGGAATCGCCCCAAAGGCATCGTTGGCGTCGAGAATTTTTACAGTCTCCCCGCTTTGCACCGGGGATGTCTCCCCAACTCACTGAAAAATAAGTGGATATTTCTCTGGCACGGCACATGCGTTACAACAGCGACCCGAGGATTAACCTCTCGCCGAATCTCAAGTCGAGCAATAAAGGAGATGACAATGAAGTCCCTGATCCTGAAGACGGCAGCGATCGCGTTTGCGGCGGCAACGTTCAACGCGTTTGCGGCCAATGTTCCGCTTCCAATTTTCCCAGCCGGTGCCAACCTGACACCCGGTACCGACTCCGGTTCCTACAGCCTGCAAACCTGCCCACCCGCCGGTGGCTGCGTAGACGGAGCCTCCGGCACCGCGACGTTGGGCTTCAACATCGTCACGTTCAATGGAACGATGAACATCGTGCTGAGCGGTACGCTCGAGCCGGACGTCGGGTACTACTCGTTTGTGATCACGGTGAAGAATCCTGCCTCGACCCCGATTGCATCGAATTCCGGCAACACCGTGGTTCTGGTGTCCAGTTTCTCGACGCCGATCGGCGGGACGTATTCGATTGAAGTCGATTGGACCCTTCACCTGACAAATCCCGCCATCGAGCCACAAACCGCTTCCTGGTCGGTCACGGCGAATACCGCGCGCGCGCAGCAGGTGCCCGAACCCGCGACGCTCGCCCTGGTCGCGATCGCCCTGCTCGGCATCGGCGCCCTTCGGCTGCGCCGGAACAGCTGACACGGCTTTAGCCTCGAACGAAGGGCCGCCTCCGGGCGGCCCTTCGTTTTTCGACCGTCCTCTGCGCATCTGCTTCAGCGTTGCTGCTTCCGCTTCTCCAGCTCGCCCAGCAGGAACTCCTCATCCGCCGGCGCGACGTCGAAGCGCTGGCACGCCTCCTCTATGAGCTGAGCGGACCACTCGCGCTCGTGCTGCTCGGCGAGCCACGCGATCGCACGCCGCAAGGCTTCGATGTTCGGTACAAGCGTCATGAAGCAATCCGCGTCACGCGTGGGGTAATGCACGCATTTGAATCGTTCTCATCGCTCTACACTTCGTGCACGACATCGCGTCAGGCTTGACCGTGCCGGATAGCGCAGGATAGCCTCTGGGGCGGAAGTTGCGTAACACAACATCACAGTCGCGACCTCGCGGCTGCCGATCCCGAGAGGAATCAAACCCCCATGCACCGCTCGGCATGGCTGTTCGTCGCGGCATCGGCCGCGGCCGGTCCCGCGCTGGCACAAGGCACTGCGCCCGCGCCCTTTTCCGACAACCGCATCACCCTGAGCGCGGAAGCGCTCTTCTCCTGGTACAAGAGCAGCCCGACGCCGGTCCCGATCATCACCGACGACTACGTCACCTCGCCGAGCGTCGACGTGCTCCTCGGCGGGGGCTCGGTCGACACCAATCCGAACTACGGATTCCGCCTGACCGGCGCATACCGCGTCGACGCGAACCTGGGCTTCGAGCTCACAGGCTTCTACATGCCGTCGCGCAGTACCTCGAGCAGCGTGAGCAGCTCCGGCCAGCTCGGCTCCACCGACATCCTCCTTCCCTACGTCGACGCCCTGACCGGGAAGGAGACCTACACCGAGATCTCGTTCTCGCCGCAGTACAGCGGATTCGCGCAGACGACGCTCGACAACAACCTGGGCGGCTTCGAGCTCAACGCCACCTGGTCGCTGCCGCCGCAGAGCGGCTGGAAGGTCGACCTCATCGGCGGCTTCCGCTTCCTGCAGCTTCGCGAGTCGTACACGATCCAGACGAGCAGCCCCTACATCCCGCCCTACCCGGCCAACGACATCTGGAACACGACCGATTCGTTCGACGCCAAGAACCGCTTCTACGGCGTGCAGGTGGGCGCGCGGGCCTGGTACGACGACGGGCCCTGGGTCGGCAGCGTCTACGGCAAGCTCGCGCTCGGCGGCATGCAGGAGAGCGTGTCGGTCAGCGGCTTCCTCGAGTCGAACGACTTCAACAACTACGGTGCCGCGCAGATCTTCCCGGGGGGCTATTTCGCGCTGCCTACGAACAGCGGCGACCATTCGCGCAGCACGTTCGCGGTGGTCCCCGAGGTCGGCCTGAACGTCGGCTACCGCCTCACGCCGCAAGCGACCGTCTACGTCGGCTACTCGTTCCTGTACGCGAGCAACGTCGCGCGACCGGGCGAGCAGATCAACCGCACCCTCAACACGACGCAAAACGTCGCGTGGACCGGCGATCCGTCGGCCAAGCCGTCGGGGCCGCCGCAGCCCACGTTCAACTTCAGCACGACCGACTTCTGGGCGCAGACCCTCTCCGTCGGCATCGCCTACCGCTTCTGACGAGACTCGCATGAGCCACCTGCCTTCGATCCTTTTGCGCGGCGCGCTTGCCGCATCTTTTGCGTTCCTTTCGGCTGCCGCCCTCGCCGCGCACTCCTCCGAGGCGACGCCGTGCGGCACCAGGGCCGAGCCCAAGCTTGCGCCTGGGGGCAACGGCAACGACCTCTGGGTCAAGGACGGCACCTGCACGGTCGCCGAGGGCACCTACAACTACGGCGCCGTTACCATCTATCCCGGCGGGAAGCTCGAGTTCAGCGACGCGAACATCGACCTCGCCGTGAAATCGATCGTGATCCAGGGGGGCGGCTCGATGTCGACTCCCACGGCGATCGGCACGGGGAACCGCAGCAACAAGGTGGTGATCAGGTTCGTCGGCACGCGTCCCGCCGTGAGCGCGCTCATGCACTCGCACGCGCACGCCGATGCGGTCGTGGCGGGCGCCGACGACTGCAGCGTCGTCGAGAAGGGCATCGCCGTCATGTCGGGCGGCAAGCTCAACCTCGCGGGACGGCGCGGCGTGGCTGCGGACGACGGCAAGAGCGCCACCATCGGCGGTCCCAATCCGGGCACCGTCAGCTGGACCTACCTCGCCAAGCCGGCCGGACCGGCGAAGTACCAGGCGACCGACGCCGGAATCGGCAGCCCCGTGGATACAGGCGGCGAGAAGACTATCGCCGTCGCCGCCAACGTCGCCGCCGACTGGCTCCCCGGCGACTGGATCGTGATCGGCACCACAAGCTACAGCCCGTTCGAGTCCGAGTTCGTGAAGATCGCGGCCGGCAGCGACGCGATCACCTTCGCCAACGGGGTCACGACGATCAAGCTCGACGCGACGACGCCGCTTCGCCAATACCATTTCGGCGGTCCCGATCCGGGACGGCCGAGCCTCGCCAACGCCAGCGCGGACAAGACCACCAACTACGGCGTGGACGAGCGTGCCGAGGTGGGCCTCGTGAGCCGCAACGTGCTGCTCACGGCGAAGATGCCCGACGCGTCGACGTCGAACGACACGAAGAATCTCGCGTGGGGCGGGGAGACGCGGTTCTGCAAGGGGTTCGCCGAAGCGAAGCTTTCCGGCGTGGAGATCGAGAAGTTCGGCAAGGACCAGCTCGGCAGCTACCCCATCCATTTGCACATGGCGGGCGACGTAGCCTCCGGTACGGCGCTGTTCAACAGCAACAGCATCCACCACAGCTACAACCATTGCATCACGATCCACGAGACGAACAACGTCACGTTCAGCAACAACGTCTGCGCCCGGATCATCGGCCACGTCTTCTACGAGGAGAAGATGAAGGACAAGGAGGGCAGCAGCGCCATCGCCCTCACCGGCCTCAAGTTCCACGACAACCTCGCCCTCGGTGCGATGGCCAACGGGTTCAACATCGGCGGCGTGACGCCGATCACCATCGACGGCAAAAGCGTCTATCCCAACTTCTGGGAAGGCGACTACCTGTCGCGCAGCGGCGACGGCTACTACGGCCTCTTGGTGCCCAACACGGACGACCAGACCCTCGCCGTGCACGGCAGCTGCTTCGAGTTCAACAAGGCGGGCAGCCCGACCGGCAGCCTGTCCAACCCGCTCGACCCGCCCTGCCAGGGCGCCAACCTGTACTACTTCGAGCCGCCGAGCGGATTCTGGGTCGTCAACCCCGCAACGGAGATGACCGGCAACTCGGTCGGCGGCTGCCAGAGCATCGGCAAGGCGTTCTGGTACGTGCCGCCGGTGACCATCACGGCGGACAGACAGCAGCTCATGTTCCAGCCGGTCGGCAAGTTCGTGAACAACCGCGCGCACGGGTGCTTCGACGGCATCTTCGGCGAGACCGACACCGGCGTGAAGTCGCAGCAGCTGTTCCCCAAGGTCGACGGCAACCTCGTCAACCTCAACCTCTTCGCCCGCTTCGACGCCTTCACCGCATCCCGCATACGCAACCGCGGCGTGTGGATGCGGCCGTCGTGGTTCGTGTTCGAGCACGCGCGGGTGGCGACCTCGCGCGAAGGCGTGACCCTCGTCACGTCGGGCGGCCTCGACGGGAACTCTCCGGGCGTGTGGGGTCTGCTCAAGAACTCGACGATCATCGGCGTGTCGAGGAACAACGTCGACCGCTGGGGACCGTGCAACAACAAGAACGACCAGGAGGGCAAGGGCTGTGTTGACTGGAACCCGCAGTCGATCACCGTCTTCGAGAAGGGCTATGCGAGCCCGGCGTGGAACTTCGCGGGCTTCTACATCTACGACGGCCCGGCGCGCATCCACGACACGCGCTTCGTGAATTTCCAGGTCGATCCGCGCAAGGAGCTCCTGACCAGCGACGACACCACGATCCTCAACAACTTCACGTCCTACTTCGGGGCGAAGAAGGTCTACGAGGGCGATGCTGCGCTCGGCTGGTTCCAGAACAATCAGAGCGCCTATCCCACCGCCACCGACGTGCGCGGCCTCAAGTTCGAGGGCACCGACTTGCGCCACCAGGTGTTCACGGAGCAGGTGAACTTCGGCACCTTCGACGACGGCGACAAGAACACGGCGGTCATCGACCGCGACGGTTCGCTCACGGGCTTCAAAGTGGTGGGTTCCAGCGGGGGCGCGCTGCACGAGCAGTACCCCATCTCGCTCAACAACCTGCCGATCAACGCCGCGTCCAACGCCGTCGACGAGTGCCACGCCGAAGGAGGCCAGGACACGCCCGCGGAAGGCCGCCCGACGTCGCTCATTTCGCCTGGCAACTACGGCACGCTCGAGTTCGAGGCGTTCTCGCTGCCCGACGGCAACGTGCCGGCGAACCCGCCCCCGAACGCCCCGCCGAACCGCCTCACGCAGTGGGTGACCTTCACCAAGGACACGACCGATTACGGGGCGCATCAATCGATGTCCCTGCACAGCCGCAACAACCAGGGCATTTGGGAACCCAAGGTCGCCAACAAGCACGGCTACACGGTCACGGCGCGGGCGGCGACCGAGCCGGCGTACAGCGACACCCGGCGCGACCCCGGCTTTCCGCGCCTCGTCAGCGTCGGGGTCAACGACATCGTGATGCCGGGGATCAGCGCGACGAACCCGTTCTACGTGCGCGTCGGCGTCTGCTACACGAACAAGGACGGCACGCACCCGGACGGCAATTTCGAGATCAAGCGCGGCTGGCGCTCGTGGGGCGGCGGCAACGTCGACCCGAACAGCACGGAGCTGCGCAAGCTCTACATCCAGCTCAACACGGAGTACCAGGACGAGCAGTGCTTCAACCTCGCTGCGCAGAATCCGCAGATCCTCAACGACACCGTCAAGGGCTGCCCGGCGCACGGCATCACGCCCGCCCCCGACAGCGGGACGTGCCCGCCCGGCTCGGTCGCCACCACTCAGCGCAACAACTTCCCCGTCTGCGCCTTCACACCGACCACGCTGCAGAAAGTGACGAGCTTGCGCGACCTCACCAACGCCGACGGGACCCCGAAGAGCCTCGACAGCTGGTTCTACGACAAGACGACGGGCATGCTCTTTTTCTACGTGAAGCAGGATCGCCCCAACGCGTTGGCGAGCTCGCCGCTCGGCAGCTGCCCCACGGGCACGAGCGACTCGGCGTGCCCCAACCCGAACGACGCGACCTATCCGGAGAGCTATTACGCGTGCCCGCCGGAAGGCTGCCCGACCTACAACATCCGGCTTTCCGCGTCGACGCCGTACGACCCCGGACCGTCGGCGTGCACCACGGCCGATCCGACCTCGATCTACACGGCCAATCCGGACTACGCGCAGGCGCCCATTCCCGGCCAGAACCAGCTCGCGTTCGTCGTCCCCGCCGGAACGACGCCACCTCCGTCATTCCTGGACGGCGACGTGGTGGAAGCGAAGGACGACACGTCGCGGTCCGCCTTTCCGCACCGCCTGGCCGCATTCAAGGGCAGCGCCGTGTCGCCGGTGTGTCCGGGGACGCCGACGGGCGTGTCGTTCAACGCTTTGGGGACGCCCAGCCGCTAGAGGCGGCGCAGGGCGGCGAGCGCCTCGTCCACCCGGTCGACGGCGATGAGGCGCACGCCATCGACCCCCTGCTTCGGCCTGTTGGCCGATGGCATGAGCACCGTCGTGAAGCCGAGCTTGGCGGCTTCACGGATGCGCTCCTGGCCGCGCTGGACGGGACGGATCTCCCCCGCCAAGCCGACTTCACCGAAAACTATAGATTTATCCGGCAAGGGCCTGTTTTTCAACGATGAGTCGATCGACAGGAGCACCGCCAAGTCCGCCGCCGGCTCGAGGATGCGCACACCTCCGACGGCATTGACGAAGACATCGTAGCCGCCCGTCTCGACCCCGCCGTGGCGGTGGAGGACGGCGAGCAGGAGCGCCAGGCGCTGCGGGTCGAGCCCCACGGCCAGGCGGCGCGGCACGCCGCCCTGCACTGGGTCAACCAACGCCTGGATCTCGACCAGGAGCGGCCGGGAGCCTTCGAGCGTTGCGACGATGGCGGATCCGGCCACCGGCTCGCCGTGCTGCGACAGGAACAGTGCCGAGGGGTTGGCCACACCCTTGAGACCGCGCTCGGTCATCGCGAACACGCCGAGCTCGTTGGCCGCGCCGAACCTGTTCTTGATGGCCCGGATGAGGCGGAAGCTCGAATGCGGGTCGCCTTCGAAATAGAGCACGGTGTCGACGATGTGCTCGAGCACGCGGGGTCCCGCGATGGCCCCTTCCTTGGTGACGTGGCCAACAAAAACAATGACGACGCCGCGTTGCTTCGCAAGTCTCGTTAACTGGGCGGCGCACTCTCTGACCTGCGCCACGCTCCCCGGCGCCGACTGCAGCGCCTCCGTGTACACCGTCTGAATGGAGTCGACGATCACCACCTCGGGGCGCGTGGCGGTGATCGCCGCGACGATGGCTTCGAGCTGCACCTCGGCCAGGAGCTCGATCGGCGCGTTGACCAGCCCCAGGCGCTGCGCGCGCAGGGCGACCTGCTCCACCGACTCCTCGCCGGTGACGTAGAGCGTGCGCCGCGCCGCGCCGAGCGCCGCCGACGCCTGCAGGAGCAGCGTCGACTTCCCGATGCCGGGATCGCCTCCCAGGAGCGCCACCCCCCCGGGCACCAAGCCGCCGCCGGTGACGCGGTCGAACTCGGCAAGCCCCGTCGCGATGCGCTCGTTCTCGCTCGCCCGTACGCTGGCGAGCGGCGTCACGGCCGAGCGGGTGCCCGCGACGCTGTCGAAGCGCGCCGGTGCAGGTGCCGCCACCGTTTCGACCAGCGTGTTCCACGCGCCGCACTGGGGGCATTGGCCCTGCCATTTCGGCGCCGTCCCGCCGCACTCGGTGCAGCTGTAGACCGTCTTCGTCTTCGCGACCATCAGAGCAGGCGCCAGACGTCGGCGAGCGTTCTCGCCTCTGGAAACTTGTGCTGCGCGGCGATCGCGAAGGCGAGCGCTAGGACAAACACGAAGCCGAACGCGATCCAGGTGTGGCCCACGACGCTCGCCACCCAGCCGCCCGACGCGATGTGCCTGGTCGATTTCGCGAGTCCCGCCGACAGCATCGCCGCAAAAGCCGCATCTGCCAGGATCGTGGGCGCGGCGTAAATCAGCCAGACGACCGCCCCGGAGACGGCGAGCAGCACGGCAATGAGCGCGATGAGCACCCACCCGTCGTCGCCCAGGTCGAAGCCACCGCCGCCGGAGCCGCCACCGTGCGAGCCGGAGAAGAAGCCGGCCGAGGTGCGCCCGGCGCTCATCGTGGTCCCGTCGAGATTGAGCGACGCGCCGCCGCCACCCGAGCTGCCCCCTCCGCCGCGAAACACGGGGAGCTCGGCGCTGCCGGATCCGCCCCCGCCGCCGCCTCCGACGCTCGGAAGGTCCGCGTTGTCGAGCAGCGAGCAGCCTC
>Ga0335083_10003791_pt1 | contig 19413 bp, 15 predicted proteins | sample Lox_Sample_42_FD_206716 | JGI IMG/M metagenome (GOLD analysis project Ga0335083, IMG submission 206716) | Soil microbial communities from Loxahatchee National Wildlife Refuge, Florida, United States - Lox_Sample_4.2 | ecosystem: Environmental > Terrestrial > Soil > Wetlands | place: USA...
GTTCTAGCCGGGTCTGCCCGGCTGGGCGGACAGCGCGTCACACGTCGACTGGCCCCCCGCGCCGCCCGCGCTCGCTCCGGCGGGCGACCCGAATGGCCCCCTCGGAAACCCGAGGCCCCCTATGGGGTGTTGAAGTGGCAGAAGGCCGCTCGAACGACCGAGACCAGGTCGCCCGACGCGCTGGTGCTGGAGGTGGCCCAGGTGGCGAGGCAGGTGCCGTCGGGTCCGAAGCCGACGGAGAGGTCGGTGATGTTCGTGCTCCCGTCGGTGTGGGTTTCGAGGCTGTGAGGCGTCGACCAGCCGGCGACCGGGTCGAGCTCGGAGGCGAACAGCGAGGTCCCGCCCGCGTCGTAGAGATACCAGAGGATCACGGCGTGCCCCTGGCCATCCACGGCAGCGAAGGGAGCGTTGCTCTGGCCCAGATTACCGGGCGTCACGGGAACGGTCGCCTGCCAGGCCCCGCCGACATAGCCTCGGGCGACGATCGCGCACCCGGTCGGGTTACCGGTCACCGGATCGGCGGTCACGGCGCACTGGAGCCAGGCCTCGAGCGCGTCGCCGCTGCGGGCGACCGCCACGTTCGTCCCGCGGCCGACCGGCGGATCGCCCACCGGCGTGGTCGTGGACCAGGCTCCGTTGGTGAACCGGGCCAGGTGCTGGCTCATGACGCCGCCGCCGTCGAGCTCGTTCACGACCAGCCAGGCGCTCCCCGTGCCGTCGGACGCGATGGAAGACAGGTAAGGATTGTTGTTGTCGACCGACGGGTCGACGGTGAGGGTGGTTCCAGCCGTCCCGCTGTGCGTCCCCAGATCGTAGGTGAACGAGTGGCCGTAGACCTGGGTGACGTTGCCGGGCTGGGTCGGATCCATGGCCTCCGCGGCGAGAGCGACCTTCAGCGTCGAGCCGACCTCGGAGATCCCTGCCAGAAGCGTGTCCGGCGTCAGGCCCGGGAACAGGTTCTGCGCCGTGGTCCACCCGCGGCCCGCCTCGAAGACCTTCACGAACGAGCGTGAGATGATCGAGCCGCTCATGGTCGCGTACACGCCCGAGGCGACCGCGTGGCCGCTGGGGGTCACGGCGAAGCTCTCGAAGAACATCTGGCCCTGCGCGCCGGCGCTGGCCAGCATCTCGACGGCGCCCCAGCTCCCACCACCGCTGGTCGAGAAGTGCCGGGCGTCGACGTTCTGCGACCCGTCGACGTAGGCGGCAATGGCGTTCCCGGCGTCGTCGACCCCGACGCCGCTGGACCCTCGCGCTTTTGCGTCGAGCAGGAACGGCGCATCGAACGCGCTCTTGGCAGCCAGATATCGCGACACCGAGAGCCCGCCGTCCAGGCCCAGGTAGGCGATGAACGCGTCGCCGTTCCTGGACATGGCCGAGACGGGCGAGCCGTTCTGGGGGTTTTGCGAGAGCGGCGTCCCGACGTCGATGGTGGCGTCCCATACGGCGGCAGCCACGCCGGCGCCCGCGCCGCCACCTGTGCCCGCGCCGCCCTGGCCCGCCGGTGCGCCGGCGGCCCCGCCCGCGGCCGGGCTGCCGCCCGTGCCGGAGACGCCGCCGGTCGCGAGGGCGCCGCCGCTGCCCGATTGTTGCCCGCCGGAGCCGAAAGGAAACGACGCGTCGGGCGGCAGCGAACCGACGGCAGAGTTGACCCGGCAAGCCCCGCCGAACAGCGAAGCAGCCGCCAGGGCGATCACGGTGAGCGTCGAAAGGCGTCCCATCACTCCTAATGTCGCTTTGCCGGTCGAACGTTACGGTCCCGAGCGCGGCTCTCAGAACTGGCCGTGGACCCCGATCGTCGGAAGGATGATCCGGAAGCTCTCCTGGACGACCGTGGGCGGTCCGTTGTAGGTCTGGAACGCCTCGAACTGCACCGGCTCGTTGTTCAGCGTGATGTTCTCGAAGTCGGCGTACAGGTCCATCACGAAGCGGTCGAACACGAACCGCCGCTCCGCGCGCAGATCGAGCTGGTAGTAGGGGGACAGCTGGCGGTAGTCGCCACCGGGGCTGTCGATGACCGGCGCCCAGCGACCCGTGTTCAGGTGAAATCCCAGCCCCAGCGTGACGGCGCGGCCCAGCCGGTATCCCGACACCAGGTTCAGGATGTGCCGCTCGTCCCAGTCCGATCGCCCCAGCACGCCCAGGTCGTCGTAGCGCTCGCTCCAGGACAGGGTGTACGCCAGCCATCCGAACATGCGGCCGATGTCGGCGCGCCGGAGCAGCACCTCGACCCCGTAGGCGCGGCCCAGCCGCGACACCAGAAAGTCGGGGGCGGCTGGATCGGGGTTGTTGACGTCGATGTTGCGCACGTCGGTCACCCGCAGCTTCTGGTAGAAGCCGGTGACCGACAGCGTGAGGTGCGCGGGCAGCTGCGCCTCGCCCCCCAGCGAACCGCCCAGCGACGTCTGGGCTCCCAGGTCCGCCAGACCGAACGCCTCGAACCCCGGGACGCTGACCGGCAGGCTGGGCATCTGCGCGAACCGACCCGCGTTCGCCTTCAGGGCGAAGGCGTTGGAGACGCGGAACAGGACGTCCAGGCGCGGCTCGACGAAGGTGTCGGTCACCCCTTCCTCGGAGAACACGTCCAGGCGCAGCCCGGGTGAGATCACCCAGCGCGCGCCCGGCCGCAGGATCAAGGTCGCGTAGGCCGCCTGCGACAGCGCGCTGCGCGAGCGCGCCAGATCGCTCTCGTTGCGCTGAAACATCGGGACGTCCGACAGGAACGACTGCGCGTCGGCGTTGGCGCCGACCTCCACCTCGGCCCGAGCCCCGACCGCGTGCGTGTAGATCAGGCGTGGCGACGCGCTGAGGGCCCGCACCTTGATCGGCCTGTCGTAGAGGGTCGAGTTGGCCCAGTCGACGCCCAGGGTCAGGCCCACCAGAACACGCCCGCCGCCGGCCGCACGCCGCCAGCGCAGATCGAGGCGGTGGAACTGAAGCGCGCCGTACTCCATCTTGAGCTGGCCCGGGTTGACCCAGCCCAGGTCGTCGAGCGAACCGAACGCGAACGCCGTGGCCTGCCCGCCCCAGAGCGGGTGATCGACGCGCACCTGGTAATCGCCGTAGCGCAGGACCGTATCGATCGACAGCGCCGAGAACAGCTCGCCCGTGTACGAGTAGCGCGCGGCCACCGCCACGGTCCCGCGGCCGCCGTCCCAGGGCGCCGTCACGATGCCGCCCGCGTCGTAGACCGTCACGTCGGCGGACGCGTGGACCCGATCGGCCGGCGGGGCGGCGGTGCGCGCGGTCATGATCCCCGAGACGTACGGTCCGTAGTTGGCCGGCCCTCCGCCCGGGAAGAAGTCGACCTGATCGATGAGGTACGGGTGGATCACCGATCGGGGGAGAGCCAGGTGGAACAGCTCCGGGACGCGGACGCCGTCCAGGAAGAAGCCGGTGTTGCCCGGGTTGGCCCCGCGCACGACGTACAGCGTGAAGGGCCAGGCGATCTGCAGGACGCCGGGCATGAGCCCGATGACCCGGAAGGGGTCGCCGCCGGTCCCGGGCGCCTGGCGGGCCTCGTCGGCGGACATCGCCACCGACTGGATCTCGGGGCGGCTGGCCCGGACCAGCGTTCCGTACCGGACGCCGCCGTCGGCGGGCGGGATGCGAAAGATCTGCTCGGGAACCGGTTGGTCCGGCCGGGCCACCAGCGCGCGCTGGGCGATCTCGCGCCCGCCGATCCGGACGCTCAGGACATGCGCGCCCGTCGGGACGGCCAGCCTGAAGCGCCCGTCGGCGCCGGTCTCGAGGGCGATGGTTCCGTCGACCGCGATCGCCGCTGCCGCCACCGGATTCCGCGTCCCCATCTCCAGCGCGCGGCCCGCGACGGGCACCATCACCGGCGGGGCCACCAGCACGATCGCGGCCGCGTCCACGGGGGCGGCGGCGTCGTCGGCTGCCGCCGCGTCGGGCTGCGGCGCGGCGGCGTCCGCACCCGCGTCGCTCCCGGCGTCTGCCGGCGCCGCCAGGGCCGGTGATCCGATCGCCCCCAGGCCCGTGAGCAGACACCACGTTCGCGCCGTGCGCAGCGCGATCACTGCAAGTCTGCCGCCCGGACCGTGGCCACCCAGATGCCGTCTTGCGAGGAGGGGTTGCGCCCACGCACCAGGTAGGCGACGTGATAGACGCCGGTCGTGGCGACCGGTGTGCCGGCCATCGTGTCGCCGTCGTTCGGCACGGTCTGCGCCGCGACCAAGTACTGCGCGACGGAGGGCGAGATCTGGATCTTCTTCCCCGTCTCCAGGCTGATCGCGCCGAGGGCGCCCGACGAGTCCTGCGTGCTGTAGTCGTACCCGCCGACGAACCAGGAGCCGCCCACGCTGGTCGGGTCGCCAAACAGCTGCTCGGCCACGTAGGTCTTCTGGGTCGGGTTTTGCACGTCGATCCAGATCAGATCGCCGCCATAAGCCAGCTCGAGCTTGTTCGTCCCGGTGATGAAACGGGCGCCATACACCGTGCCGGTGAAGAGCATCTGCGCCCCACTGCCGTCCCCGTTGGCGATCCAGAGGTTGGTGTCGGATCCGACTTCGGTCTTGGAGATCCAGGCGATCATGCTGCCGTCCCCTGAAAAGTCGGCCCAGAAGACCTCGTCACCCACCAGCTGGGAGCAGTCCTGCGGTCCGTCCGGTCCCATCGTGACCAGCTGAACCGGCCCGAAGGATCGGATGTTCGACGAGCTCGCCGCGCTGAACAGGACACGGGTGCCGTCCGGGGAGACCACGCCCGCTTGCAACGCGGCCGTCGTCGACGGGCAGACGGCCACCCGAGCGTCGGTGTCGTCCCAGACGATCATCTGGCTGGGCGCCAGGCCGCTCTGGTCGTCGAGCTGCCAGCTCGCCATTGCCGGCACCGGCACCCGACTGGTCGAGTCGTCGGGCGGCGACACGCGGACGCCCTGTCCCAGCAGGGGCTGGCTGACGCTGCTGAGCTGGAACAGCGCCAGCTCGCTGGCCGGCCCCGAGGTGAAGGGCCCGGCGAACAGGGTCGTCCCACCGTCGCTCATCGTGCGCGCGTAGACATAGTGCCCGTTGAAGGGGGAGACGGCGACGTCCAGCGAGATGCTGCCCGATTCCAGCGATCCGCCCGGCGGGGCGCCGGCGGCCCAGGCGGTGCTGGCCGGCGTGGCGGGGACGATGCTGGTCACCGTGAACGAACTGAAGCTGATCGAATAGATGCCCAGCGTCGTGGGGGCGCCGGGCACCGAGGCGACCACGACGGCACCCGTGATGACCGAAGCGCCGCCGTCGGACCCGGCGGCCTTACCGGCGGTGAAGATCACGACCCGCTGGATCTCGATCGGCAGCTGGATCATGGCGAGCTGCTGGTAGGGGCCGCTCCAGAGAACCTGGTCCTGGCCGTTGTTCGGATCGAACCGAAAGATCGAGAGAGTCCCGTCGTCCCCGGGGCAGCTCGCGTAGCCGGCCAAGCCCTCGACGTTGGTCGAGACGCCGGTCGTTCTGTCGGTGACCTGCAGTGTCTGCGTCCCGTCCGAAGCAGGGACCAGCTGGCAGGTGTAGCGGCCGCTGGACGTCTGAGCGCCCGCGACGGGACCCTGCCCGCCCAGATCCTGTTGGGCGCCGGTCGTGAGGTCCAGCGTCCAGAAGTCGTATCCCGCCGCGTCACCCCCCTGCGTGGTGTAGTAGACGAGCACCGGGTCTTGCCCCTCGACGTCGGTGACGTAGCTCAGGCTGATCGTGGCGTCGCGCAGCTGGAGCACCTCGCGCGAGCCGAGCCCGTGGGCGACCGTCACGTTTCCGCCGCAGCCGGCGGCCGCAAGCGCCAGAAGCAACGCCGACCAGCCCCACTCCTTGAAGCCAAGCATGGCTAGGCGTTCACGATAACGCCTGGCGAAGCGTTCAGCCGACGAAATCGCTCGGGAGCGAGAGGGCGTGCGCGATCGCGGGGGCGATGTTGTCGGGCGGAAGGCCCCGCCAGAAGACGTGCCAGTTGGGGAAGCGCACCAGGCCGTCGCAATTCTTGCCGTACCAGGCGGTGATCGGGTTCTCCGGGCGGGAGCGCCAGTAGAAGGTGGGGAAGTCGCGCGTGACCAGCGACCAGATCTCGCCGCCCAGGCCCTCGCCCTGGGCCGTTCGCTCCACCGCGAACTTGCTGAGGTACGGCGCCACGGTGGTGGGCTCCATCACGGCGGCGCCCAGATAGGCCTCTTCGATGTAGGTGCGGACGACCGTGCGGTCGAAGAAGTCCTCGCGAATCGTGCGCCCGAACGCGGACGAGAACAGCGCGCTCAGGCGCCCGTGGTCGGCGTTGGCCCATCCGTCGTGCACGGCGATGCGCGAGCCGCGGCGGATCAGCGTCCCTGCCCCGTTCACCGTGAACAGCTCGCGCAAGAGCTGCAGCGGATTCACCACCGTGACGTTCATCCGGTGGTGCACCTGCTCGAGCAGGCGTTTCACCTGGCGCAGCAGCAACGCCTGGCCGCGGGACAGCGCGCCCGGGGCCAGCAGGCGCTCGACGTCGGTCGCCAGGCTCACCACCGAGGGCGGCTTCCCGCCGCCGTTCACCTCCAGCCCGGCGCGACGGCTGAGGAAGACGACCCGGCGCGTCTCCAGCGCCTCGGCCATCCGCGCCAGCAGGCGGAAGCGCACGTCGACGCTTTGCGCGGCGGCGGTCTCGACCGAGACCAGCGGGATGGCGCCGCGCGAGATGACGGAGCGGATGGTCATGATCGCCTCGGCGTTCATCTCCGGATCGGCGCGGACCAGCTCGCACTTGACGGCATCCTCGATCAACCAGTCGGCCACCCGCTGAGCCTGGGCGTCGGCGTCCTTGGGCTCGAGCAGCCCCAGCAGCACCACCGGGATCAGCCCCAGATCGGCCAGGATGCGCAGGTCGAAGTGCACCGGGTCCAGAGCGCTCTTCACGATCTGGGCGTTGGGCACCAGGATCGCGAAGCTCTCTTTCTGCTGCGCGCGGAACAGCTTCAGATAGAGATCGATGTCGGCCTTGGCGCCAACGCTCTCCAGAAAGCGCTGGATGATCTCGGTTTCCATCAGCGCAACATCGAGGCGAACACGCCGTGGGCCTGCTGCAGGTCGCCCAGCGTGACGAATTCATCGGCGGCGTGGGCCTGGGCGATGTCGCCGGGGCCGAACACGACGGCGTCGATGCCCCGCTCGGCGACGCGCGCCGCCTCGGTCCAGAAGCCCAGATCGATCGCCGAATCGACCCGATCGCCCAGCAGCGTCCGGAACGAAGCCAGATCGCGGGTGGCGAAGGGCGGGTTCTGGGCGGCGATGACCCACTCGATGGCGTGCGGCGCCGTCGCGGCGCGGACCCGGCGCTCCGCCTCGGTGAACAGCGCCGCCACGTCGGCGCCGGGCGCCGGGCGGAACGAGAACGACAGCGTGGCCTGCGTCGGCACCACGTTGAAGGCGATCCCCCCCTGCAGCGACGCCACGTTCAGGTTGATCCCGGGGAACCCGGCCGGCCCCTGGTCGCGCAGCGCGATCCCCATCTCGTCCACCGCCACGGCCGCGCGCGCCAGCACCGCCAGCGGGTTGACCAGCTTGTCGACCAGCGAAGAGTGCCCGCCCGTGCCCACCAGCGTCGCCGTCGCGGCCGCGATGCCGCGGTGGCGCGCCCCCACCCGGCAGCCGGTCGGCTCGCACACGATCGCCTGCTCCAGCCCGCGGCCGAGGTCGCTGTCCAGGAACGCGCGGATGCAGGTGCCGCCGTGCTCCTCGTCGCCCGAGAACAGGACGCCGACCGACCGCCGGACGGGGCCGCCGGCCAGCGCCTCGAGCACGGCCGCGATCGCCCCCTTGGTGTCGGCGGTGCCCAGGCCGTACAGGCGATCGTCCCGCTGGACCAGCAGGTGGGGCGGTGAGGTGTACCCGGTGTTGGCGGGCACCGTGTCCAGGTGGACGTTGATCAGCAGCCGCGGCGGCTCCTGCCCGAAGCGCGCATACACGTAGGCATGGTCGCCCACATCGACCGCGTCGACCGTGCGAGCGCCCAGACTGTTCAGCTGCTCCGCCAGCAGCTCGACCAGTGGACGCTCCTCACCGTCGGGGTTCTGCGTGTCGAACGACACCAGCTCCGCGAGCCTTTCCAAGAGCGCCATGGCTGGGGGTTATACAATGGCGGCGCTCGTGTCGAGCTTTGCCGGCTTTGTCGCCCTCGCCGGGCTCGCCCCGGTCCTCTCGCTGGTCGCGCCGCCGCCGGTGATCCCACCGGCGGCGCAGCCGCACGTCAGGGCCGTGCGCGCGGTGAAGGCCCCCAAGATCGACGGGCACCTCGACGATCCGGTCTGGCAAACGGCGCCGGTGGCAGACGCCTTCACGCAGCACTTTCCCGACGAGGGCGCCGCGCCGACCGAGAAGACCTTCTTCCGCGTGCTCTACGACGATCACAACCTGTACGTCGGCATCGACTGCTGGCAGACGCGGTCGCCCATCGTCCGCCGCCTGCAGCGTCGCGACGGGTACCTCCCTTCGGACGGCGTCTGGGTCGACATCGACAGCCGCGACGACGGCGTCAGCGCCTACCACTTCCAGGTGAACTCCGCCGGCGCCCTGCTGGACGGCGTCCATTACAACGACACCAACTTCTCGTCCGACTGGGACGCGATCTGGGAGGCGCGGGTCGCCGACACCGGGCACGGATACAGCGTCGAGTTCCGGATCCCCCTGGCGGCGGTGCGCTTCACCGCGCGTCCGGTCACGTCCTGGGGATTCCAGGTGCGGCGCGCCATCGACGCCCGCCAGGAGATCGACGACTGGGCCTTCTTCCCGCGCCATTCGGCCGGCGTGGTCTCCAACTATGGGCGGCTGGACGACCTGGTGGGTCTGCCGCCGCCCCCGCGCCTCGAGTTGACGCCGTTCGTGCTGGGCAAGGTCGAGCACCGCGCGCTGGGCGCCAACACCAGCGTCGTCTCGCACGGCTGGTTCTCCGACGGCTCGGTCGGCCTGGACGCGCTGGCCCACCTGTCCAACGAGCTGACGCTGAACCTGACCGTGAACCCCGACTTCGGGCAGGTCGAGGCGGACACGGTGATCCTGAACCTGTCGACGTTCGAGACGTTCTTCCCCGAGAAGCGGCGCTTCTTCCTGGAGGGGCTGGACGTGTTCGCCACGATCCGCCCGGTGCTGTACACGCGCCGGATCGGCAACCAGCCGGCGGCCCCCACGCTGGCCCCGGGCGAGGCGCTGGTGGCGGAGCCCGACCCGAGCCGGATCTGGACGGCGGCCAAGGTCTCGGGGACGGTCGGCGGCCGGACCACGGTCGGCCTCATGTCGGCGCTGACCGGCGAGAACGACGTGCAGGTGCAGGCCCCGGACGGCAGCCGGACGCTGCGCCTGGCCGATCCGACGACCGCCTACAACGTGCTCCGGCTCAAGCGCCTGGTCGCGGCCAACGCCGACGTCGGGCTGCTGGCGACCGCCACCAACCGGTTCGATCCGGCGCTGCCGGCGGGCTCGGTCTGTCCGGTCACGCGGGCCACCCCTGCCGCCGGCGGGCGGTGCACCAACGACGCGTACGTGCTGAGCCTGGACGGCCGGTGGCGATCGCGCTCGGGCGACTACGCCGCCGCCTGGCAGACGATCGGCAGCGAGCTCTCACGCGGACCGGCGCGCAGCCAGCCCGACGGCATCCCGGTCCAGCCGGGGCAGGTCGCGGGCGGCGCCTCGCTCTACGTCGGCAAGGAGGGGGGGCCCCACTGGCTCTGGAGCGCCTGGCAGCACCTGACGGGGCGCGAGCTGGATTTCAACGACCTCGGTTACCTCGAGCGCAAGAACGACTACCAGGGCTACTTCGCGCTGACCTACCGGACGCTGCGCCCCTGGTGGCACACGCTGGAGACGCGCACCAACCTGGAGCTGAACGTCCGGCAGACGCTGGACGGCATCAACCTGTGGCGAGAGCTGGTGCTCAACACCAGCTGGACGCTGCCGCGGTTCTGGGCGGTCAGCCTCGAGCTGCACGGGCGCACCGACTACTACGACGATCGCGAGATGGGAGACGGGTCGGCTCTGCAGCGTCCCGGCAACGTCGGCACGGTGCTGGGCGTGAGCACCGACCCGCGCAAGAAGCTGACGGCCTACCTCTACGCTGGTTTCGACGGCAAGCGAGGCGGCGGCGTGCACCTGGATCTGCACGGCACGCTCTCGCTGCGCCTGTTGCCGCAGGTGGAGATCGCGATCCTGCCGACCATCGGTTACGACAGCGGCGCGCCCCGCTACGTGGGCACCGACGCGACGCTGCCGCTCATCGGCGACCCGGCGGACTACCGGTTCGGCCTCCAGACGGCGGTCAGCGCGGGAGCGACCGTGCGCGCGTCGTACACCTTCACCCCCGAGCTGTCGCTGCAGTTCTACACGCAGCTGTTCGCGGCCAGCGTCCACTACGGTCCCTTCTTCGTCTATCCAAAGGCCGGGTTTCGCGAGCGCGTCGACATCGGCGCGCTGATCCCGGCGGGCGCGCCGGCCACCAACCCCGACAGCGAGCAGGCGACGCTGAACGTCAACCTGGTGCTGAGGTGGGAGTACCGGCTCGGCTCGACGCTGTTCCTGGTCTATTCGCGCGCACAGACGCCGGCGCTGACGGTGCCGAACGGCGCGACGGGTCAGCTCGACGTGACGCCGATCTGGCGCGGCCGCGCCTCCGACGACGTGATCATGCTCAAGCTCGCGTACTGGCTGGGGTAGCAGAACAACGCTTCAGAGACGCGCATGCAGGCGCGCCACAGCGAAAGCGCCTCACGGCCGAGCGCGCGCGGCCGCAAGGGCGCGCCGCGCGCGGGGCAGTGCGCTGGCATCGCGGCTGCAATCCCTCTGGACGTCGGCGGAAGTGAAGCCGACCCAACCCAACCCCGGAGGATTCAGATGATTCGCAACACCCTGTTTGGTCTCTCGGTTCTCGCGCTCTCGGCTGGCTCGGCGTTCGCCGCGCCGGTGAAGCACCCGGCCGCCAAGACGCCGGTCGTGGCGCAGGCTGACAGCGCCGCCCCCAGCGACGCCGCCAAGCCGGCCAAGAAGACCAAGAAGAGCACCAAGAAGGCGACCAAGAGCGACGCGCCCAAGACCGAGATGAAGGCCCCCGCGCCGTCGCCCGCCCCCGCGACGAAGTAACGTCCCTGCGTCAGTCCGAACCCAACGTGGCCGGCGCCCGGGCGGTGCCGGCCACGCGACGGGACTGCCAGGCGCGCCGGAGCTTGAGGCCGACGACGATCAGCGCGGCGGCCCAGGCGATCCAGATCAGGCTCGTCCAGTAGAGGAACGTGACGTGGCGGGTGGAGAGCGGCGACAGCGCCGTCGGCAGCTTCCCCGCCCGGTACAGCGACACGCCGTCGTTCATCACGGCGACCGTGGCGTGCACCAGGAAGCCGGCGTAGATGCTGCGCGTGTACATCGCCAGCGAGCCGAGCACGATACCGGCCACCATCGCGCCGCAAGCCTCGAGGTACGGCTTGCCGAAGTGGATCATGCAGTAGGGGACCACCATCGACCAGATGGCGCCCGCGCCGAAGCCGCGCATCGCGCGCAGCCAGAATCCGCGGAAGAAGATCTCCAGCGTGAGGAACTGCAGCAGGTAGATCGATTCCCAGATGACGAAGTCGGTCCACGATCGGCCGGCCAGCTTGTACATCGGGTAGTAGTTGATGAAGTCGCTCTGGCGGCTGACGATCAGGATGATCGGCACCATGGCGGCCACGCAGACGGCGTAGATCCAGGCGTGGTCGCGGAAGCCCCGCGCGCGCAGGCCGAAGTCGGCCAGGTGATCCTGGCGGAAGAACAGCGGCCAGAGCATCACCGGAATCAGGTAGCCGGCGATGCGGGTGATCCCCCACCAGAGCCGGAGGCCCATCTCGTCATAGACGGACAGCAGTTGCTGGGCGTGCGGGTGCCCGACCGCCAGGCGGTCGAGCGCCGGGCGCACGGCCTCGACGTAGAAATCGCCGCGCCCGTAGTACTCCTGCATCACCAGGATGAGCGCGACCATCGTCAAGGCCACCAGCGGCCGGCGATCGACCTCGCCTTTCTCGACCAGCGAGCGCCGCCAATCCAGGGCCTCGGCATCCAGCTTCTGCCAGGTGCCGCGGAAGACACGCCACAGGAGCGGGGCCAGCAGCACCGCCAGGGGAATGGGGATCGCCCACTTCACCGCGGGCAGCTCAAGCCATCGCATGTTCCGAGAACGCGAAACAATAATATATTCCGGGCCGTGAGCGACGAAGACCAAGGCGGAACCGCTGAAAAGCCCAAAGAGTCACGGCTGGGGCTGTTCATCCAGAAGTACAGCAGCTTCCTGTCGAGCTTCGTGATCGGCGTGGCGGGGCTGTTCGCCACCTCCATCTGGCAGTACCGCCAGTCGCAGATCGCCGCCCAGCAGGCCAAGTCCGAGCAGGAGATCGCCAAGACCAAGGCCGAGAACGACTGGCGCATCGCCCGCGCCGAGATCCTGTCGAAGAACCTGAACATCCTCTCTGGCCAGGGCCCCGGCAGCGCCGACCAGAAGTTCGGCGTGCTGCTGTCGCTGACGCGCGGGTCGATCATCGATCCCGAGCTGGCGGTCTCGTACGCGATGGAGCTGGGGAAGGACAACCCCACCTACATGCGCACGGTGCTGGAGGCGACGGCGCAGAAGAACTACGAGCAGCTGGCCCAGGGTTTCAAGCTGACCTGCCAGCAACGCTACGGCGTCCAGAAGGCGACCGACCTCTGCAAGGACGACGCCCTGGCCCAGCGGTCCGACACGATCGCGCAGGTCGTCCAGGACGAGCTGGAGACGACCGCGGCCATGAAGGCGCCGCCGGGCACCGGTCCACTGGCGCTGCTGCGCGAGGAGCGCGAGGTGCAGGCGTTCCCCGCCAAGATGTCCTGGCTGTTCACGCCGTACCTGCAGGACCTGTACGACCGGCGGCAGTGGCAGGACATCCAGAGCTTCGAGAGCTTCTCGGCGGGGGCGCGGCTGGTCTCGGCGCTGGTGCTGGCCACCGCGCGCACGGGGGAGCTGGTCAGCTCGACCGAGGCGGCCCAGCTGGATGAGTTCCACGCCGTTCGCCGGCAGTGGCTGGCGTCGTACCTGCTGGGCGGCACCTGCGAGGCCGAGTGCCGGGGCAAGCTGGCCGACGTGATGCTCAGCTCGTACGGGCAGGCCAACGGCGACTACGACGAGGCGTTCAAGCGCCTGCTGCTGGAATCGCGAACCCAGGCGGCGCCCGCTTACGCCCACCTGCACGCGCGCCTGCTCTGGTGCCAGCTGGACGACGACGACACGGCGCGATTCCGCGACGGCGTCCTGGTCCCCGGCCTGGAAGCTTCGGTGGGAAACCCCAAGACGCCGCCGGCGATCCTGGAGGATCTGATCGGCCTGCTCGCGCTGGTGCCCGAGCCGCCCGCCACCGACACGAACGCCACCGCGGCGTGGAAGAAGATGCAGGCCAGCCTGGCCAAGACGCCCGAGCACCTGCAGCGGATGTACAACACGCGGCGAGGTGCCGCGACGCGCGAGCGGCAGAACCCGCCGCCGGCCGTGCGGAAGGTGAACTTCTGCAACGCCCCGACCGTGACCCCGACGGACGGCAGTCCGACGACGACCTCGCCGCTCGGGCGCGGCTCGCGGGCCCAGTAGCCGATGACGACGACCGACCACGCGACCGGCGGAGGCCGGACGGTCCTGGACATGAACGCCTACCAGTGGACGGTGCTGTTCGCCGCCTGGCTGGGCTGGGGGTTCGACGTCTTCGACGGCCTGCTGTTCAACTACGTCGCGCCCAACTGCGTGCCGTCGCTGCTGGGGCTGGCCATCGGCTCGCCGGCGGCGAAGGCGGCCACGCTGCGCTGGGGCGGCATCCTCACGTCGCTCCTGCTGATCGGCTGGGCCGTGGGCGGCATCCTGTTCGGCCAGATCGCCGACCGCGTCGGGCGCGCGCGCACGCTGATGCTGACGATGCTGGTCTACGCGGTGGGAACCTCGCTGTGCGCGGCGGCGCCGAACATCTGGGCGCTGATGGCGTTCCGGATCGTGGCCAGCCTGGGGATCGGCGGCGAGTGGGCCGCCGGCGCCTCGATGGTCGCCGAGGTCGTCCCCGAGCGCCGGCGGGTCGAGGCGGGCGCGCTGCTGTACACGTCGGCGCCGGCCGGGCTGTTCCTGGCCACCTTCGCCAACTTCCAGATCGCCGGCGTCATCTTCAAGGGCTCGCCCGAGACGTCGTGGCGCTACGTGTTCCTGTGCGGCCTGATCCCGGCGGCCGCCGCGTCCGTCGTGCGGCTGTTCGTCAAGGAGCCGGAGCGGTGGAAGACCGCGGCGGCGGCGTCCGGCCGCCCGTCGATCCGCGAGCTGTTCCGTGGGGACACCCGCGCGCTGACGCTCTCCGGGTTCGCGATGGCGGTCATCGCGCTCGTCGCCTGGTGGAGCGTGAACGCCTTCATCCCGATCGTCTCGACCGGTCTGGCGCAGGCGACCGCCAAGGCGGAGGCGCTGGACCGCGCCGGCACGCTCGCGCGCGTGGAGCACTGGAAGGCGCTGGCCACCAACGTCTTCAACCTGGGCGGCCTCATCGGCACCCTCATGACCATCCCGGCCGCCAAGGTGATGGGCCGGCGGAGGATGTTCTCGATCTATTACCTGCTGTCGGGGGCGGCGATCCTGGCGACGTTCGGCCTGGACCTGTCGCCGATCGCGCGCCTCTACATGTACTTCCTGATCGGCCTCACGGTGTTCGGCGTCTTCGGCAGCTTCACCTACTACCTGCCGGAGCTGTTCCCGACGCGGCTCCGCGGCACCGGCGCCGGCTTCTGTTACAACGTCGGCCGCTTCATCGCCGCCGTCGGCCCGTTCCTGGTGGGAACGGTCGCCGCGCGCGGCGCGAACTCACTGCAAACCGCGCTGTCGGCGCTGTTCTGGGTGGGGGTCGTCCCGTTGATCGGCGCCGGCCTGGCGCTGTCACCGATCGTGATCGAAACGAAGGACCGTGCCCTGACCTGATTGAAAGCGCGACCATCCTTGATATTGTCCCGTCCCAGGGGGGACAGAAGCGTGAGGCTCACTTTCGTCGTCTGCGTGGCGCTGGTCTCGGTGTCGGCGCTCTCGGGTTGCGGGGGCGGAGCCGCCAAGCCGACTCCCGGCAGGAGCTGTGTGCTGAACAGCGACTGCGACCAGGGGCTCGTCTGCACGGCCGGCCTCTGTCACACCGCCTGCCGGGTCACGGGTGATTGCCCGGTCGGTCAGCTGTGCGTGAAGACCACCGCCGCCGGCGGCGGGATGAGCAACGTCTGCCAGCTGCCGGTGGAGTCCAAGTGCGTCTACAACAGCCAGTGCAGCCCGCTGGTCTGCGCGCGCGACGAGATGTGCCGCAACGAATGCCAGACCAGCGCCGACTGCGTGTCGCCGCAGATTTGCACCGACTCCAAGGTGTGCGCGCTCTCGAGTCAGCTGGCGCCGGGGACCAACGACATCCCGCTCGTCACCACCGGTCTCCCTGACGGCGGCGCGGCCGGCGCCGCCGGCGGCTCCGCGGCAGGTTCGGGCGGCGCGGCGGGCGGTGGCGGCGCGGCGGGCGGTGGACACGCGGGGGGCGGCGCTGGCGCCGGAGGCGCCGGGGGTGCATCGTGCACCGGTCCGCAGCTGCAGTTCGCCAACACCTCGTTGGGCGACGCGGATCCCCACTTCACGACGGCCGTGGCGGTGCGCAACGCCGACACGCTGTTCATCTTCACCGCCTACCAGGGTCCGGCCACGATGCCCGACGGGGGGCTCGACGGCGGGATGGTGGGCAACGCCATGTTCGTTCAGACCTTCGATCCGACGACCGGCAACAAGCTCACGGCGGCCACCAACCTGTTCCCGATCGCCGACGGGAGCAGCCTGTGGCTCGCCGACGGATCGATCGCGCCGACGGGCGAGATCGTTCTGGTCTACGGCACGGCCCCCTCGAGCTCCAGCTACCAGAACCAGCTCTACGCGACCTTCCTGGCCAGGACGACGGGCGACGGCGGAGCGGCTGCCCTCGAGGTCGTGAAGACGGTGCAGCTCGAGAGCGTCAACTCCGGCGACGCCCACTCGATCTGGGCCGCCGGCGACAGCGCCTTCGCGCTGTCATGGAAGTACCAGGGGAACGCCTGGTTCACGAAGGTGCAGAAGTACAAGACAGACGGCTCCCCGGCGGGAAACAACATCGGCGTCGTCCCCACCAGCACGGGCAGCAACTACCAGCCGACCCAGGAAGACGACAGCTACCTGGCCACGTCCGGCTCGTACTACGCCGTCGCCTACCAACCGAACGGCCAGAGCGCCACGATCAACACCAACAGTGGAGCGCTGGTCATCCTGGACCGCGAGGGATTCCAGGTGGGCTCTTCCTTCATCGAGCTGAGCAACAACGGCGGGATCGACAACTGGGTCTCGGTGGGCGGCACCACCCAGGGGTTCGTGGGCTTCTACACGGGCAACAGCATGGTCTCGGGCTCTTTCGTTCCCCTGACGGGGACGGGCGACGTGGTCGTCGACGGCGGGATCGGAAGGATCGGCGGCGACGGCGGCCTACCCCCGCTCAAGACCTACGGCTTCTCGTCGACGGCCACCACCGGCAAGATGATCAGCGACGACGTGAACGGCGCCGGGGGCGTGGGCGTGGCCCTGCAAGAGAGCGACGGCGCCGGCTTCGTCTACGTGACCGCCGACGGGAGCAAGCTCTACAACGAGGGCGCCGTCATCAGCGACAGCGCCGCGACCGAGGTCACCGTGACCAACTACCACGGCAGCTTCGCGGTGAGCCTGTTCGACGGAACCGCCCACCGCGCGAAGGCGACCGTCTCCAGCTGCGAGTGAGCGGGCGGGGTCTCTCCCCCGCCCGCCTCGGCCGAAGCGCTCAGCCCTTCTTGATCATGTAGGTCAGCAGGTCGACGCAGCGGTGGCTGTAGCCCCACTCGTTGTCGTACCAGCTGACCAGCTTGAAGAAGTTTCCGTTCAGCTCGATCGAGCTGCCCGAGTCGTAGATGCTCGAGCGCTCGTCGTGGATGAAGTCCGAGGAGACGACCTCGTCCTCGGTGTAGCCGAGGATCCCCTTCAGGTAGCTCTCGCTGGCCGCCTTCATGGCTGCGTTGATCTCTTTGATGCTGGTCGTCTTGGCGGTCTTGAAGGTCAGGTCGACGACCGAGACCGTCGGGGTCGGCACGCGGAAGGCCATGCCGGTCAGCTTCCCCTTCACCTCGGGGAGCACCAGCGCGACCGCCTTGGCGGCGCCGGTCGACGACGGGATGATGTTGATGGCGGCGCTGCGCCCACCTTTCCAGTCCTTGCGCGACGGGCCGTCGACGGTCTTCTGCGTCGCGGTGTAGCTGTGCACGGTCGTCATCAGACCCTCGGTCAGGCCGAAGCCCTCTTTCAGGACGACGTGAACGACGGGCGCCAGACAGTTCGTCGTGCAGCTCGCGTTCGAGACGATGTTGTGCTTGCTGGCGTCGTACTTCTCGTGGTTGACGCCCATGACCAGGGTGATGTCCTCGCCCTTGGCCGGCGCCGAGATGATGACCTTCTTGGCGCCCGCGGTCAGGTGCCCCTTGGCCTTCTCACCGTCGGTGAAGAGACCGGTCGACTCGATCACGTAGTCGACGCCCAGCTGCTTCCAGGGCAGCTCGGCGGGCGACTTGGCGCTCACCACCAGCACGTCCTTGCCGTCGACGGTCAGCACGTCGTCGGCCTCCTTGTCGGAGCCCGACTTCTTCGAGCTGACGTTCCCCTCGAACTTGCGCTGAATCGAGTCGTACTTCAGCAGGTAGGCCAGGTTGTCGGCGGGGACGATGTCGCCGACCGCGACCACCTCGACCTCTTTGCCGAACAGGCCCTGCTCGTGCAGGGCGCGGAACACCAGGCGACCGATCCGACCGAAACCGTTGATGGCGATGCGCGTGCTCATTGCTCTCCGTCCTTCCGAATTGAACCCGTTTTCGACGGACAATATATGACCCGCGCCGCCGGGCCAAGCCACTCGGCGGACTAACGCCGCAGCAATACGACGGTCGCGCCCGAACCGCCCGCGCGCTGCGGCGCCGGAGCGTAAGCCATGACACCAGCGCGTGTCGCCGCCGCGCCGCCCAGCCAGGCGAGCAGCGCCGGTTTCAGCACCGGATCGCCCCCGTCCGAGTTCCGCCCCCGCCCGTGGATGACGAGCACCGCGCGCAACCCCCCGGCGCGCGAGCGCTCCATGAACCGCTCGGCCGCGTCCAGCGCCTCTTCGCGGGTCATGCCGTGGAGATCCAGGCGCGCCTCGGTGCGGCGCTCGCCGCTGCGCAGGGACCGCAGCTCGCGCGCGCTGACGTCCGCCGCCTTGCCCGACGCATCGCCGCCCGGGGCCGCAAGCGCAGCGCGCGGCTTGGACGCGGCGGCCGCGGCCGGCGACCGCGGCGCGCGCGGGCGCCCCATTCCCGTCACGCGGCGCGGCCCGCCCGACAGCGGGCGGGCGCCGCTCATCGCCTCCTCGAAAGCCCGGGCGTCATCATCACCGACCGGGCGTTTACTCATCGATCAGATCTTTCGAAACGTATCGATGACCTGGTGAATCACCTTGCCGTTCGGATCGTGGCGTGCGCGGTCGACCACGCCGACGACCGTCAGCTTCTGGTGGAAGGCCACGCCGGTATGGCCCCCCTCGCGTCCCCACTGTTCCAGCAGGCTCGCCTGCCCCTTGGCCAGCGCGTCCTGGTCCTTGTACTCGCAGACGACGGTGTCCAGCCCCTGGACCCGCCCCTCTTCGCAGTAGGCCGCACCGAACGGCACGGGCTGCAGCGGGGCGAACCCTTCCGGCGCCAGCCCGGCGCTGCGCCAGGCGTTCTGGACCGCGTCGGTGTGGGGCGTCCCATCCACGTGGTCGGGCGCGGCGGCCGCCGGGGGTGGCGGCGCCGCGGCGGCTGGCGCGCCGGGCGCTGCGGGCGCCGGAGCCGGCGCCGCCGGCTGCGACTTGTGACAGCCGACCAGCGCGAGCAACACGCCCGCCATCGCGACGCTGCCGCGCATCAGCGGTGAAACCCGTTGCCGTGGGGAGCGCCGCCGCCGTGGGGGGCCGGACCGCCGCCCGAATGAAAGCCGCCCGGCTGGCCGCCGTGCGGCCCCGCGCCGGGCGAGGGACCACCCGCCGCGTGCCAGCCGGCGCCGGCCGGCTGGCCACCGTGCCACCCGGGACCGCGTTCAGGGCCGCGCTCGGGACCGCGCCACGGGCCGCCATGTTCGGGGCCGCCGTGCCACCCGGGACCGTGGCCGCGGTCCCAGTGCTCCTCGCGCCGGAGCTCCTCGTGGCGCTCGTGCATGACCATCTCGCGCCGCTCAGGGCCGCCGTGCCAGCCCGGCCCCTCGTGCCAGCCGGGGCCGCCCACCATCGGGCCGCCGCGCCAGCCCGGCCCGCCGACGACGATCTCGCCGTGGAACGCGGGTGGCGCCAGGCTCACGTCGATG
>Ga0335083_10003792_pt1 | contig 19412 bp, 18 predicted proteins | sample Lox_Sample_42_FD_206716 | JGI IMG/M metagenome (GOLD analysis project Ga0335083, IMG submission 206716) | Soil microbial communities from Loxahatchee National Wildlife Refuge, Florida, United States - Lox_Sample_4.2 | ecosystem: Environmental > Terrestrial > Soil > Wetlands | place: USA...
CGCCGGGCGACTTCTTCAACACGATCAACGTCTCGTACTTCGCGCCGGCCTACTACCGTGTGTTCAAGCAGCTCGACTCGTCCCACGACTGGGACGCCGTCAACCAGACGGTGTTCGACACCATCCTGGGACCCAGCGACAACTTCTCGGGGGCGCTCAACGCGAGCAACAAGAACACCACCAACGGGCTGGTCCCCGCCTGGTGCACCAGCACCGGCGGCTCGTCGTCGGGCGGGCCGTACTACTACCAGTACGACTCTTGCCGGACGCCGTTCCGGATCGGCATCGACTGGTGCCTCAACAGCGCCCTGTCCCCCAGCAACGCGGCCATCAGCCCGTCGCGCGCGCAGCACTACGTGTCGCTCACCAGCAGCTTCTTCGCCGGGATCGGCGTCGCGAACATCGTGGACGGCTACAACATGGACGGCACGGTGAACTCGTCGGCCCACAGCGTGTCGGACGGCCAGTCGGCGGCCTTCATCGGACCGGCGGGCGTCGGGGCGATGAGCAGCTCGACGTACCAGTCGTTCGTGAACGACGCCTACAAGGCGGTCAAGGCCAACACCCTGTGGGTCGGCGGCCAGTACTACGAAGAGTCCTGGACCGTCATGTCGCTGCTGATGATGACGGGCAACTTCCTCGACTACACCCAGCTCACCCCGGCGAAGTAGCAGCTAGGTCGGCCCTCATACTCGCGCCGGCATGCTCAAGAGTGACGAGGTTGCTGGAGCGGGATAAAGTTGATTTCCGGCAGTCATGATCACGCGCTTGAAGATTTCCGGGTTCAAGAGCCTTCTGGACGTCGATCTGCGCCTTGGTCCCCTTACTTGCATCGTCGGGGAAAATGCGGTCGGGAAGTCCAATCTGTTCGACGCAATTCGCTTCCTGCACCTTCTCGCCACGCGATCGATACCGGATGCCGTCGCACATATCCGCGAGTCCCGCGGAAAGGCCGTCAAACCCGGTGATCTTTTTACAACCTTCGGTGCCTCGCGAGCGGCCGATGAGGTGAAGTTGAGCGCCGAGATGGTCGTTAAGCCCCAGGTTACCGACGAATTCGGTGCCACGGGACTGGCGTCTATCACAAGTCTCCGGTACGACGTCGCCTTCGCGCTCGATCCTGCTGAAGATCGTTTGGTCCTGAGAGAAGAGTGGCTTCGTCCCATCACACTTGGGGACGCGCGCAAGCGAATGGGTCCATGGGCCAAAGCGCCATTCCTTGCCGATGTTCTGAAGGGTGCGCGACGAGGCGGAGACCTGATCAGCACGGACGCTGACGGAGCGATTCTTCTGCATCAGGATGGTCATGGCGGTCGCAAGGTGCCGGCTGCGAAGTCGTCGCGGACGATTCTTAGCAGTGTGAACGCAGACTTTCCCACGGCTCTCGCCGCTCTTCGCGAGATGGAGTCCTGGCGAACTCTTCAGCTCGAGCCATCGGCCATGCGAGCGCCTTCTCTGTACTCCGATCCGAAGCATATAGACGAACGAGGGGCGTACCTTGCGTCGACGCTACACCGGCTAGCAAGAATCCGAGGTCCGCAGGTTCTCAGCGAGATTGCCAGTCGGGTGGCGAGATTGGTGCCCGACGTTCGCGAACTGGCTATCGAAGACGATCCTCGTCTCGAAACTTTCACTGCGCAGGTCCAGGGCTCCGACGGAGCCTTGCGCGCCGCGCGCGCCCTTTCGGACGGGACACTCCGTTTTCTTGTGCTTGCGACCCTTGCCGCCGACCCCGAGGCCACGGGAACCCTATGCGTCGAGGAGCCCGAGAACGGAATTCACCCGGAACGGGTGAGCGATATGGTCGAACTACTCTACGATCTGGCAGTCGACGCCTCCGGCAGGGTGAATGACGAGAATCCTCTTCGTCAGGTTCTGGTGAACACACACTCTCCTCTCGTGTTTCGACGGGTCAATGTCGAAGACGTTGTTTTCTTAGAATTTGTCGACGCCATTGAAGGTGGCGCCAGAGCTCGGGGTGCGGCGATCCGTGTGCCCGAGAAAAGTTGGCGTGCGACTTCGGAGGAACCGCGTCACCTGGTGGTGCAGCCGGCAAGGACCTACGCCTGGGAGCAGATGTCGTTCCGTTACCATGCTGCAGACGGTACATGAGGAAGCTGCGGCTGACGTTGTTGGGCGATGGCTCGAGCGACCGTTGTCTCTTGATCCCTATTCGATGGCTCGTGAGTCAGATCGTCGATTCCGCTATCGTGGAGTACGAGTTTGCCGATCTGGGTCGGCTTCCAGAGTCACTCTCCGGAAGGACGCTGTCGCAGCGTATCCCACTGGCCATCCGGTACTACCCTTGCGACGTCCTGTTCGTGCACCGTGACGCCGAACGAGAGCCTCCTGCCAGCCGATTCGACGAGATAGCTCGATCGATCACGGAGGCTGGAACTGGTCAACGCTGGGTAGGGGTCGTTCCGGTGCGCATGACCGAGGCGTGGCTGCTGGTGGAAGAGCGCGCGATTCGAATCGCCGCGGACAACCCCAATGGAGCTGCCCCGCTGGATCTTCCAGAGATTGAGGCGTTGGAGCGCATGCCTGACCCGAAGGCCCTGCTGTATCGTGCCTTGGAAGCAGCATGCGAAAAGAGAGGCCGCCGCCTGGCACAGTTTCAACGTGATCGGTCTTGGCGTGTGCAGCGCGTCGCGACACTCATCCAAGATCTGTCCAAGCTGAGGGCGCTGAGTTCCTTCCAGCGGCTTGAGCACGACACCCGAAAGGCCATTGCCGAAATGTCCTAACGCCTCGGGGGATGCGACCGGGAGTCGAACCCAGGACGGTCGGCTAGTTGCGGGCGACGGCGCCGGGCTGGATCGCCTTCAGGGCGGCGATGCGGGGGCGGATGGTCTCGAGGAAGGCCGCGTGCTCGGGGACCGGGGCGTCGCGGCTGACCGCCAGCTTGCTCGGATCGACGAACGCGCCGTTCTTGGTGACGCTGAAGTGCAGGTGCGGCCCGGTGGCCAGGCCGGTCATCCCCACGTAACCGATCACTTCCTTCTGCTTCACCTGCTGCCCCACGTGCAGGCCGCGCGCGTAACGCGACAGGTGGTAGTAGCGGGTCGACAGGCCGCCCGAGTGGGCCAGCACGATGGTGTTGCCCGAGCCGCGCTTCAGGCCGACCTCGACGACGCGGCCGCTGGCCGACGCCCAGACCGGCGTCCCCTGCGGCGCGGCGTAGTCGATGCCCAGGTGCGCCTTCTCGACGTGCAGAATCGGGTGGAACCGCTTGCGGTCGAATTTCGAGCTGATGCGCACGTAGCGGAGCGGCGTCTTCAGCATCGACTTCGACAGCGCCAGCCCGTGCTCGTCGTAGTACTTGCCGGGCTTGTCGCGCGGCGCGCCCTTGCCGTTCCAGAAGAACGCGCGGAACGTGCCGGTCTTGCCGCCGTACTCGGCGGCCAGCACCCGCCCGTACTTGTAGAACTGGCCGCCCAGATACTGCTTCTCGATGACGACCTTCCAGTGATCGCCGGGGTGGGTGTCCGTGTAGAAGTTCACGTCCCAGGCGAACAGCTCGACCAGCAGGCTGACCAGCGCCGTCGACTCGCCCGCCTTCTGCACCGACTCGTACAGCGAGGAGTCGACCACGCCCCCCGCCTCGGCCGTCTGGACGTCGACGTTGGCGGCCAGCTTGCGGCCGGTCCAGGCGCCGGTGTCGTCGTTCTTCTCGACCAGGTAGCGGAGCGCCGGCGACGGCACGTACTCGAAGGAGGCCGGAGATCCATCCTCGCCCTGTCGAACGACGTACTTCTGACCGCCGCGGATGCTGCGCGGATCGACCAGCTTGGCCAGCGCCGCGATCACCTGCGGGCCGGCCGGGCCGAAGCCCTCGCGCGACATCACCTGCCCCAGCGTGTCGGCCTGGCTGAACTTCTTGTCGACGCCGTCGTCGCGCGCCTCGTCGTCGTCCTCGGGCGGCGGCGCGAATGGGATCTGGTAGGGGGCGTGCGGGACCACCGCCCGCGGCGGCGCCGGGTCGGGTGGCGGCGCGAAAGGGATGCGGATCTGCGGCTGACCGTCCGAGGCGCTGGCCAGGACGACCGGCGCCGGTTCCGCCGCCCGCGGTGCGGCCGCCTGCGGGGCCTGTGGGGCCGCCGTCCGGGCCGCCTCCGGGGCCGGGGGAGCGGGTGGGGCGGGGCGGGGCGCCGGCTCGGCTTGCGCCGGCATGCGCGCCTCCTTCAGGACCTCGCGCCGGCTGACCTCCATCGTCTTGGCCGTCGACTGAAGGTTCAGGACCTCGCGCGGGGCCGTCTTCCGGTTGAAGAAGAAGACGTAGACGTTGATGCCCACCAGCCCGACCAGGAGCACGCCCAGCCGGAACGAGCTCCTCATCTGGGACGATTTCCGTCTGCGTCGTCTGCGTGCCAATGCGGACCTTGGGGGCTGACCGGGTCCCTTGAAGTAGCACGCGACCCCGGTCCAATCAATTTACCGTGACCACAAATACAATCTCAACCGCGGGCGTTTCTGAGCATTTCCACCGCGTGCGCCGACGCCTGAGGTGAGGGCGCGGCCCCCGCCAGCATGCGCGCAATCTCGGCCGGGCGCTCGGTGTCGCTCAGGCGCTCGATCTCCACGCGCGTCTTGCCCCGCGCCGCCGTCTTGGTCACCCGGATGTGCGCGTCCGCGAAGGCCGCGACCTGGGGCAGGTGAGTGATGACGATGACCTGCCGATCGGCGGAGAGCCGCTTCAGCTTGCGGCCGATCACTTCGGCGGTGCCGCCGCCGACGCCCGCGTCGATCTCGTCGAAGACATAGGTCAGCACCTCGTCCGTACGGGCCAGCGCCTGCTTCACCGCCAGCATCACCCGCGACAGCTCGCCGCCCGACGCGATCCTGGCCAGCGGCCGCGGTTCCTCGCCGGGGTTTGGCGCGAACAGCAGCCGCACGCGATCCCCTCCATTGGGCCCCAGCTCGCGCGACTCGAGCATCACGGGCAGGCGGGCCGAGGCGAACCCCAGCTCGCGCAGCCCGGCGCCCACCTTGCGCTCGAGCGCCCGCGCCGCATCGGCGCGTGACGTCGTGAGAGCTGCCGCCGCCGCGGCGGCTCGCGCATCGCCGGCCGTCACCGCCGCCTGCCGGGCCGCCAGCCCCTCCTCGAATGAGCCCAGCTCGGCCAGCTCGCTCCGGAGCGCCGCCTGGCGGGCCACCAGGTCGGCCACCGAGCCGCCGTGCTTGCGGCAGAGGCGCTGCAACAGGAACAGCCGCTCTTCCACCTCGGTCAACCGGGCCGGGTCGGAGCGCACGCCGCGGGCGTATCGGCCCAGCTCGCGGGCCGCGTCTTCGACCGCCGCCTGCGCGCCGCCCAGGCTCTCGACGACGGGGGTCAGCGCAGGGTCCAGCGCCGCCAGCGGGGCCAGCTCCCGAACGACGGCGGCGATTCGTTCGCTGACCGCGCCGTCACCCGCGTACAGCGTCTCTTCACCCCGGGCGCTGGCGCCGAAGAACCGCTCGGCCCCGCGCAGGCGCTCTCGCTCGACGGCCAGCGTCTCGTCCTCGCCGGGCGCGGGCCGCGCCGCCTCCAGCTCGCCCAGCTGGAAGCGCAGCAGGTCTTCTCGCTCGGCCCGGGCGCGCGCGTCGGCCGAGAATCCGTCCAGGGCGGCACGGGCCGCGCTGCGGGCGGCGTAGGCCTCCGCCATCTCGGCCCGCAGCACTTCGTTTTCGGCGAAGGCATCCAGGATCGCCAGCTGGCTCTCCGGATCGGTCAGCGACTGCTGATCGTGCTGCGAGGCGATGTCGATCAGGCCGGCGACCTTGCCGGCCAGGTCCGCGGCCGTCGCCAGCGCGCCTCCCAGGTGGGCCCGACCGCGCCCGTTGCGCGTGACCAGGCGACGGACCAGCAGCCCCTCGCCAACCTCGCGACCGTCGGCCTCGAGGCGCGCCCGTGACGCCGAACCGGCCGGCAGCTCGAGGATCGCCTCGACCCGCGCCTCCTCGCGGCCTGTCCGGATCACGTCGGCGCCGGCCCGCCCGCCGCGCAGCAGCCCCAGCGCGTCGACCAGGATGCTCTTGCCGGCGCCGGTCTCGCCGGTGATGGCGGTCAGGCCCGGGCCAAACGGCAGCTCGAGCTCGTCAATCAGCGCAAAACCGAAGATGCGAAGGAGGGTGAGCACGGAGGCATTATCGCCGTTCCCGCGCCCGCGGTTGCATCTTTTACTGAAAATTCGTTCAGTCCGCCCTTCGGCCGCCGGTCGGCTAGCTCCGGTCCACCCGGCGGGAGCCCCAGGAGAGCTTCTCGCGCAGGATGCCAAAGAAGCCCCGCGGGGCCTGGTACAGCCTCAGGGGCCGGGCGGCGCGCTGCACGTCGACCCAGTCGTCGCTCTCCAGGTCGGTCCCCCACTGGCCGTCGATGGTCAGGGTCACGGGACCGCCCGAGGCGTTCCGGATCGACAGCTTGGAATCGGGGCGGAACACCAGCGGCCGATTGGTCAGCGTGTGCGGGCAGATGGGGGTCAGCACCATCGCCTCCAGGTCGGGCGTCAGCAGCGGCCCGCCGGCGGCCAGCGAGTAGGCCGTCGAGCCGGTGGGGGTGGCCACGATCAGGCCGTCGGCCTTGTAAGTGGTGATCTCGGCCCCATCCAGCCGCGCTTCCAGGTCGAGCAGGCGCGCCAGGGAACGCTGCGTCAACACGGCGTCGTTCACGGCCGAGGGGGCCGAAGGCGCCGTTCCCCCCTTGGCCCGTCCAATCGAGACCGCCAGCCGGATGCGCTCTTCGATGACCAGGCCGCCCCGGCAGGCCTCGTCCAGGGCCGCCGCCGCCTCGTGGCGGGCGTAGGGCGTGATGAAGCCCAGGCTCCCCAGGTTCACGCCGAAGATCGGCACCCCGTGGTCTGCCGCCAGCGAGGCGCCGTACAGGAACGTGCCGTCGCCCCCCAGCACGACCAGGACGTCGATGGACGCGGCAAACGCCTCGGAGGCGACCACGGTTGCCCCCGGGATTGCCCCGGCGTCCTCGGCCAATGCCACGGATGTGGCGCCCCTGGCCGCGAGCACGCGGGCCAAGGTCTCTGCTAGCTCACGCGCTTCGGGCTTGCCGCGTTTGAGCAGGAAGCCAAAGCGCATCAGAGGATGTTACTGCGGCGAAAGCTCGTAAAAGATGGTGATGGAGAGACAGTGAAATTCGCTGTCCGAGCTCTGAGTCACGATCTTGTCCAAGATTTTGGCGCGCGGATTGTCACGGATCCAGCGGGTGATTACCTCGCCCAGCTCCTCGCGGTCCTTGGCCTTCGTCGCGGTGAAGACCTTAGCCCCCATGACCATTTTCGTCTGCTCCTTGTTGGCCGGAAAAAACTTTCGGTGAGACCTACGGAATTTTCAGAAACTTCTGCGTTACATACCCTGATCGTGTGCGTTCTGCAAAGACTCGTTTTCACTTGGAAGCAGCTTGACGAGCGATGATTTCATGTGAAAAATGCCCCCTTTCTCACAGGGAGCCCACGCTTGGAGACACTGCTCGGCCGTCCGCTTGAAGTTGAAGTCAGAGATTCCGTCGACAAGGCACTGAAGATTCTGAAGCAGAAGATGTCGAAGGAAGGAATCCTGCAGGAGATCAAGCGGCGTCGTTACTACGAGAAGCCCTCGGTCAAGCGGAAGCGGAAGATGCGCGAGGCGCGGAAGCGGCGTCGTCGCGAAGCCAAGCGCCGCGTTCCCCGGTAAGGAGCGCGAAAGGGGCTTCACCCCTCTCGCGTGCTCTCCCCTGAGATTGACGTTGAACCCGGCGCGGCGAAGCCGCGCCTCCTGTTTCTTCGACGCGCGCCTGACGGCGCTCTGATGCCTCGGTCGCCTGAAGAGATCATGAGCGAGTGGGTCGAGATCGTCGTCGAGCTCCCGCGCGAGGCTGCGGAGGTGATGGCCGACGCGATCGGCAGCCTGACGGAAGGCGTGGAGGTCCGGGACTCGGACACCATCATTCGCGCCGGCGCCGGGCGGGCCGTCATCGTGACCCAGTGTCGGCCCGACGCCGAGGCCGAAGTGATGCTGGAGATCCAGGCTGCCGCCGATCGGATGCGGGCGGCCGCCGTCTCCGTCGAGCCGCTGTCGGTGCGGCGCCGGGAGGCGCACGAGGATGAGTGGCGGGACGTCTGGAAGCAGTATTTCCGGGCCCTGCGAGTCGGGCGCACGTTCCTGATCCGGCCCAGCTGGGACGTGCCGGCGGCGGGCCCGGATGACCGGGTCATCGATCTGGACCCCGGACGCGCGTTCGGGACGGGCGGGCATGCGTCGACCCGGCTGGTGATCATGCTGGCCGAAGAGATCGCTGAGCGCCCGGTGAACCGGTTCCTGGACCTGGGCTGCGGGTCTGGGATCCTGTCGATCGCGGCGGTCAGGTTGTGGCCGCGGGCGCGCGGGCTGGCCGTCGACCTCGACGCCGAGGCGGTCGCCACCACCGTGGAGAATCTGGCGCTCAACCGGGTCACCACCGTCGAGACGCGCGTCGGCGGCCTGGACGCCGCGACCGGCGGCCCCTTCGAGCTGGTGCTGGCCAACATCGAAGCCGGCGTGCTGGGCGAGCTGGCGGCCGACTTCCCGCCGCGCGTCGCCCCCGGTGGCTCGGTGATTCTTTCGGGGATCCTGGTCGACCAGGCCGACGTCGTGCTCGACGCCTTCTCGCGCGCAGGCTTCGAGCTGGAGCGACGGCGTGACGAAGACGAGTGGGCCGCGCTGCGGCTGCGGCCGAGGCTCTGAGTTGCCGCGCCGGCTGTTCGTCCCGGCGGACCGCCTGGCCGGATCGACGGTGACGCTCGATGGGGATGCGCACCACCACCTGTCGATCGTGCTGCGGGCCCGGCCTGGCGACGTCGTGACCCTGTTCGACGGGGCCGGCGGAGAGGTCGATGCTCGCGTGCTGCGGATCGATCGCGCCGGGACCCAGGTCGAGCTGGGGGCTCGGCGATCCGCGCCGGTCTCGGCGGCGGCGATCACCTTGCTGTGCGCGATCCCGCGCGGTGCGCGGATGGACCTGCTGCTGCAGAAGACCGTCGAGGTCGGCGTCGCCACGATCGTCCCGCTGCTCACGGCCCGCGCGGTGGCCCGGCCCGAGGCGGGCCGCCGCGAGCGATGGGTGGCGATCGCGCGCGAGGCCGCCCGCCAGTGCGGCCGCGCCGACCTGCCCGACATCGCGCCGCCAACCCCGCTGGCCGAGGCCCTGCGTGACGACCGCCTGCCGGCGCGGCGGCTGGCGCTGTTCGAGCGGGACGAGGCCCCCGGCCTGCGCGCTGCACTGGCCGGCGAGCCGGCGCCAACCGCCCTGCTGGTCGGCCCGGAAGGGGGGTTCGAGGATGCCGAACGCGAGGCGGCGCTGGCGGCCGGATTCACTGCTGTCAGCCTGGGCCGGCGGATCCTGCGGGTCGAGACCGCCGCGATCGTCGCGGTCGCGCTGACCGCCGCCGCCCACGGTGACCTCGGATGACTCGGATGACAGCGATAAACTTGCCGCTGCGCGGGGCGCTCCCCAGAATGGGGACGTGACCGCCGCTGCTGCCACGATGACTGCCACCCAGCCCAACGCGTCGCCCACTCGCCTGAACGACCAGCGGGTGATGCGCGTGCGCGTGACGGGGTTTCCGCGGCGGGCGGCGGCCGCGCTGTGCGACCTGGCGATCCTGATGGCGTTCACGGGCGCTGTCACCGCGGCGGTGGCGCTGAGCCTCCACATCCCCATCCCTGGCTTGCGCGAGATCGGCCCCGACCTGCTGGTCGCCGGCATCCTGGACCGGAACCCCATGGCGGTCGGCGCCGTCGGTCTGTGGCTGGGGATGGCGGGGCTGTACCAGCTGTACTTCGGCGGCATCGCCGGACAGACGCCGGGGATGCGGCTGGTCGGCATCCGGATCATCGATCGCCGCGGTCGCCCGCCGGGCCCGGCGCGCGGCCTGGTGCGCTTGCTCGCGTTGATTCCCAGCGTCGGACCCGCGGCGCTCGGCTGGCTCTGGGCCATCTTCGACCGCGAGCACCGCGCCCTGCACGATCATCTGGCCGGGACGTACGTCATCCTCGACGAGCAGTAGCGCCGCCACGGGACCCCCCAGGGGGGCCCGCGTGCTATGGTGCCCGCCCGATGTTCGAGACGCTCACCAAGGGATTTCGCAGCGCCAAGCAGCGGTTTCAGGGGCTGGCCGAGCTGGACGAGGCCACCGTCGACGAGGCGCTGAAGGACGTGCGCACCGCGCTGCTGGAGGCCGACGTCGGGTTCGACGTCGTGCAGGACTTCTGCAAGCGGGTCAAAGAGAAGGCGGTCGGCGTCATCGTCAAGGTGAAGGCGTCGACCAAGGAGAAGGTCCGCCGCGTCAGCCCCGAGGACCACTTCGTCAAGCTCTGTCACGACGAGCTGGTCGACCTGATGGGGCCCGTCGACACCAGCATCAAGTACGCGAAGAAGGGGCCGACCGGCATCATGCTCGTCGGGCTGCAGGGGTCGGGCAAGACGACCACCGTCGGCAAGCTGGCCCACTTCCTGGAGAAGCAGCACAAGCGCCCGCTGCTGGTCGCCGCCGACGTCTACCGCCCGGCCGCGATCGACCAGCTGAAGATCATCGGTGAGAAGCTGGGGCTGCCCGTCTACGCCGAGCCGGGCGGCAAGCCGCCGGAGATCTGCGAGCGAGCGGTGCACGTCGCCGCCGAGACCGGGCGGGACGTGATCCTGTTCGACACCGCCGGCCGTCTGGCCATCGACGAGCCGTTGATGCAGGAGCTGAGCGACATCGATCAGCGGGTCCACCCGGGCAACATCCTGCTGATCGTCGACGCCATGATCGGTCAGGACGCGGTCGGTACCGCCAAGGCCTTCAACGATCGCCTGAACCTGGACGGCGTCATCCTGACCAAGCTGGACGGCGACGCGCGCGGCGGCGCCGCGCTTTCGGTCAAGGCGGTCACCGGCAAGCCGATCAAGTTCGTCGGCATGGGCGAGTCGTCGGAGCGGCTGGAAGAGTTCCGCCCGGACGGCATGGCCAGCCGCATCCTGGGGCGCGGCGACGTCGTCGGCCTGGTGCAGCAGTTCGAGGAGGTGGTCGACGAGGAGAAGGCCGAGCAGGACGCGATGCGTATGCTCAAGGGGAAGTTCGACATGAACGACTTCCTCGAGCAGATCGGCGTCCTCAAGAAGATGGGCCCGCTCAAGGAGATGATGGAGAAGATCCCGGGCGCGGCCGAGGCCATCCCGGAGGGGGTGCAGGTCGACGACCGCGAGCTGGTGCGCATCACGGCGATGATCTCGTCGATGACCGGCGACGAACGCCGCCACCCCGAGCGCTTCATCATCACCAGCTGGGAGGAGATCGCCGAGGGGGGCAAGCGCAAGAAGAAGCGCAGCGCCTTCTACGACACCAGCCGCCTGCGCCGGGTGGCCCAGGGGTCGGGCCACAAGGAGCAAGAGGTCGCCGACCTTCTGAACCGCTTCGGGATGATGCGGCAGATGATGATGCAGATCGGGATGTCGACCGGCCTGCTCGGCAAGATCCCCGGGTTCAAGCAGCTGGCGCAGGCCAAGAAGCTGATGGGCATGGACATGAACCAGCTGGCCAACATGATGCAGACCCCGTCGGCCGAGCGGGGCCACTTCCAGGCCCCCAAGCGCAACGTCGACAAGGTCAAAGAGAAGCGGAAGCGCAAGGACGCCCGCAAGGCGCGCAAGAAGGCGCGCCAGCGCCGTTAGCGTCCAAGAACCAGAATCAATCCGGCCGCCACCACGATCACCAGCACGCCCATGGCGACGGCCATGGCGGCGCGCAGGGTGTTGCTCTTCTGAGCGGGCCGCACCTGTCGCGGCGGCTCGTCGCGAAAGGTCACGATCCGGGGGCGCAGCTCGTCGGCGCCCGGCGCCTCGATCTCGCGCAGATAGCGGTCAGCCGGATCCGACAGGCGCAGGACCGCCGGCCCGATCCGGACCAGGTCGCCGTCGCGAACGCGCACCTCGCCGACCGTCTGCTCGTTGACCGAGATGCCGTTCTTCGAGCCCAGGTCCTGAACGAAGACGCCGTCCCAGCGGCGCACGATCGCGGCGTGCTCGCGCGAGACCTCCTCCGAGACCAGCCGCATGTCGCAAGTCTCGCCGCGTCCGATCACGTATCGCCGGTCGAACGCCACCAGGCGCAGCGGTGGTCCAGGCGGCACCCCCTCGACCAGGGCCAGCGCCGGTGCCCCCGCGTCGGGCGAGGCGGCCAGGATGTCGTTGACCAGGCGGCGAGCGATGCTGGCGGTCCGCTCCGACCCCCGCGACGGCGGGGCCGGCCCATCGAACACCATCAGGACGGGGCCCACCGCGATCTGCGCGCCCGGCCGGACCGCCCGCGGGCTGCGCGGCGCCAGCGGCTCGCCATCCAGGCGGGTCCCGTTCGTGCTCCCCAGGTCCTCCAGCTGCCAGCCCCCATCTGATCGGAACAGCCGCGCGTGCAGGCCCGAGAGGGACGGGTAGGGGAGCGGCACCTCGATGTCCGTCCGCCGCCCGATCCGGATCTCGGTCGTGTCATCGGGCAGCTCGACGGCCCGCTCCTGGCTCGGGCCCACCGGGGCGCCGGGCCCGGCGGCGGCGGAGGCGAGCAGGCGCAGGCGCAGCGGCATGCGGCCGCCAATCTAGCGCGGAATGTGATTCAGCGTCGCCTGCGCCCGGGCCCGGTCGGCGGCCATGTCCGCCGGCGCCTCGTCGAGGAAGCGGCGCAGCTCGCGCCCCGCCTCCTCGCCCCGCGCCAGCCGCAGCAGCGCCTGGGCCCGCAGGAGGCGCGCCTCCGGGTAGCGGGGGCGGAGCGCCAGCGCGTCCTCGGCGGCCCGGGCGGCCGCCGCCGGGTCGCCCCGCTGGAAGGCCACGTAGGCGATCACGAACCGGACCTCCGCTTGATACGGCGCCGCGGTCACCAGCGCCCCCAGCTCGCGGGCCGCTTCATCCAGCAGCCCGCGCGCCGCCAGCAGCGCGGCCCGCGCCAGCCGGTCCTCGATCGAACCGGGATCCGCCGCGATCGCCAGCTCGATCTCGCGCGATGCGCCCTCGAGGTCGCCGCCACGCTCGAGGATCTCGGCCGCTGCCCGGTGGGCGGTGCCCAGGCGGGGGTCGAGGAGCAGCGCCGCGTCCACCTCTTCCTGCGCGGCGACCGGCAGCCCCAGGCGCGCCAGCACGGTCGCGTGGGCCGCCCGGGCGTCCGCGCGGCGAGGCTCGGCGGCGCAGACCTTCGCCAGCTCCCAGCGCGCCTCGACCAGCCGCCCCCGGCGCAGCTGGATCTCGCCCGCCAGCAATCGCGCGTCCGCATATCCCGGATCCACCGCCAGCGCCGCGCGCGCCTCGGCCAGCGCCTCGTCTTCCTGTTCCTGGCGCATCAGCAGGCCGGCCAGGTTGACGTGGGCCTCGGCCAGGTCCGCGTTCAGCGCCAGGGCCGCCCGGAACCGCTCCTCGGCCCGGGCGTCGTCGCCCCTGCGCAGCGCCACCAGCCCCATCCCGTTCTCGGCCTCCGCCAGACGCGGGTCGTACTCCAGCGCGAGCGCGAACCGGGCGGCCGCGCGATCCAGATCGCCGCGCGCCAGCGCCTCGATCCCGGACGCCTGGAGCTGGACGGCCCGCGGGTGGGCACGCCAGGGCGCCGTGGCGCAGCCCGCCCACGCCAGCACCACCCATGCGAGCCGTCCGCTCATGGTCGATCTTCGGTCGCGCCCCGAATCGGTTGCGGCGGACAGCCGCGCGCGCAGCTCACGGCCAGCCGTCCGTCCGGCGACAGGGAGACCGTCACCGCGCCGTCCCGGTCGGTCCGCAGCGTGGCGATCCCGCGGGCGGCGTAACGGGCGACGACCTCGGGCGACGGGAAGTGGAACTGGTTGTGCCAGCCCAGCGACATGACCGCCAGCCGCGGGCGGACCGCGTCCAGCAGCTCATCGGTCGAGGAGGTGCGGCTCCCGTGATGAGGCACCTTGAGGACGTCGGCCGTGACCGCTCGACCCAGCGCGGGTTGGCCCGCCAGCTCGCCCTCGCCGTCGGCCTCCAGGTCGCCGGGGAAGAGCAGGGCGTGGTCGCCGGCCCCCACCCGGAGCACCAGCGAGGCGTCGTTGACGGTCAGGCCGGGCGGCGGTGAAACCGTGCCATCCACGATCGGCGCCAGCGGCTGGACCCAGGCGCCGCCCAGGGGCGAGGCGCGCACGGGCGGCAGCGGAATGCCGCGATCGCGCGCGACCTGGATCAGCCGCCGGTATTCCGGGTTGTGGCCATCGTCCCCGGAAGACCAGAGCTCGCCCACCGGGAACCGCTGCACGATCCGGAACAGCCCGTTCAGGTGGTCCGGGTGCGGGTGGGAGAGCGCCACCACGTCGAGCCGCCCGATCCCGCGCGCGCGCAGGAAGGGTTCGACGATCCGCGCGCCCGTGTCGAACGTCCCGTCCCGGGTCCCGCCGCCGTCGATCAGCATCACGGCGCCGCCCGGCGCTTCGACCACCGCGGCGTCTCCCTGACCGACGTCCAGGAAGGTGGCGACCAGCGTGGTTCGGTGCTTCCGGAGGTGGTCGCGCGCGGCGATGCTCCCGGCCGCCAGCAAGGCGCAGGCGGTGGCCCAGGCGCCCCAGCGCCGGCGTCGACCCGGCGCCGCCAGGGCGACCAAGGCCATGAGGCCCGCCGCGGTTGCTGCAGCCGTCTCCAGCCAGTTGGGCATCCGGCAGAGCCAGACGGGAGCGTGAGCGCGGAAGCCCGCCGCGATCGCCAGCGCGAGCCGGGCCGCAGCGGCCGCGATCCGCAGGGGCCAGCGACCCAGGGGAGCCCAGACGGCGCCCAGCGTGGCGCCCGCCAGGCCGATCGGGACGACGGCCAGCTCGACCAGCGGAACCAGAGCCAGGTTGCCGAGCGGGGCCGAGGGGGCGATCTCGCCGAACCAGTGGGTCACCAGCGGCGCGGTCGACGCGGTCGCGGCCAGGGTCGCCGCGCCGAAGCGCCACAACCACCGGGCGGCGCGGCGCGGGCGTGAGATCTCGGTCGCCGCCGGGCCGGGGCCGAGCCCCCGGGAGCAGAGCGCGATCCCCCCCACCGACGCCACCGACAGTTGAAAGGAGACGTCGAACAGCTGCAGCGGCTGCGCGACGAGCAGGATCAGCGCCGCCCCCGCGATCGTCGCCGCCGGGCGCGGCGCTCGTCCTACCAGGATCGCCAGCAGCCCCAGGGCCAGCATCAGGGCGGAGCGCTCGGTCGCCACTGCCTCGCCCGTCAGCAGGGTGAAGAACCCGACGGCCGGCAGCGACACGGCGGCGGCCACGGCGCGCGGGTCGATCGCCAGCGCCAGGTTCGGGACGCGCGCGGCCGCCGCGCGCGCAAACGCGAACAGCAGCGTCGCGATCGCCGCCAGGTGGAGCCCCGAAACCGACAGCACGTGGGTCGCGCCGGCGGCGCGGAACCCGTCCTCGACATCCGGGGTGACGCCGCGGCGCTCGCCCAGAACGGCCGTGTCCAGGAACGCCGCAGCGGGGCCGTGCACGGCCCCCTCGATCGCCGCGCGCAGCGCGCGGTGCGCGCGGTAGGCCAGCCCCCGCGGTCCCGCCATCGCCGGCGCCGCCAGGAGCCGCAGGCGGGCGGCTGAGGCCAGGCTGGCCAGCGCGTCGACGCCGGCGGCCCGCAAGGCCAGCGCCGGATCGGGCACGCCGGGGTTCCGGGTGCCGCGCACGGATCGCAGGCGCGCCTCGAACGCGATCGTCGCGCCAGGCGCCAGGTCCCGCCAGCTGTCCGGCCAGTCGCCCGGGCTCCCCTGGGCCACGGTGAGGGACAGGGTCGCGCGGGCCGGCGAGCCGTCGATCCGTTGCGCCTCCACCATCAGGCGCGCGCCCCCCGCGGTGAGCTCGGGTCCGCGTGCCACGATCCCGACCAGCGCAGCCCCGCGGTCGGCGTCCAGCGCGGAGGTCAACGCCGCCGGGAGCACCGGCGGGCGCGCCGCGCGTGCCCCCAGCTGCGCGCCCGCGACCACGAACAGGGCCGACAGGATGACGCCCGGCGACGCCCGCGACCGCCGGAGCAGCGCGGCCAGCACGACGGCCGCTGCCGCCAGCGCCACGCCCGTGACGACGCGGCCGCCCGCGGCCGACAGCGCGTCCCCGGCCGCGAAGGCGATGGTCCAGACCAGCAACCGCACGCGTTGGTTTTCGGGCGCGCCTGACGGGAGTTGCCTCTTTCAAAGCTCGGTCCGGTCGGGTTACGGTGGGACATGCCGTCTTCGTTCCTGATCACCGGGGGCGCTGGGTTCATCGGCTCTTCGATCGCGCGCGTGCTGCTCGCCCGGGGAGATCGCGTCCGCATCATCGACAACTTCTTCTCGGGCCGGCGCGAGAACCTGGCCGACATCGCCGCCGACGTCGAGCTCATCGAGGCCGACATCCGGGATGATGCGGCCCTGGCCCGGGCGGTGAACGGGGTCGAGGTGGTCTTCCACGAGGCGGCGATCCCCTCGGTGCCGCGGTCGCTGGCCGACCCGCTCTCCAGCCACGACGCAAACGCCACCGGCACGCTGAAGGTGCTGGCGGCGGCCAAGAAAGCCAACGTTCGCCGGGTGGTCTACGCGGCCTCTTCGTCAGCCTACGGCGACACGCCGACCTTGCCCAAGGTCGAGAGCATGCGCCCCGCGCCGCTGTCCCCCTATGCCGTCGCCAAGCTGGCGGGCGAGCACTACTGCGCCGTCTTCGCGGGCGCCTACGGGCTGGAGACGGTCAGCCTGCGTTACTTCAACGTGTTCGGCCCGCGGCAGGACCCCATGTCGGAGTACGCGGCCGTGATCCCGCGCTTCATCACGGCGGCCCAGGCCGGCAAGGGCGTCACGATCTTCGGCGACGGCACGCAGTCGCGCGACTTCTGCTTCATCGACAACACCGTCGAGGCCAACCTGGCCGCAGCGTCAGCCCCGGCCGCCAAGGTCTCGGGCCGGGTCTTCAACATCGCCTGCGGCGCCGCGATCAACCTGAACGACGTCGTGAAGCTGATCGCGGAGATCGTCGGGCACCACGTACCAATCACCTACGCGCAAGGCCGGGTGGGCGACGTGAAGCACTCCCTGGCCGACATCACCGAGGCCCGCGAACGCCTCGGCTACCGCGGCGAGATCTCGTTCGCCGAGGGCCTGAAGCGCACCGCCGCCTGGTACGGAGCGCAGGGTAAAGTCTAAGGCGACCTGGGCGTCAGAGCGCCGTCAGGCGCGAGTCCAAGTGCTCGGGAAGCCCGGCTTCGCCGCGCCGGCGTCGCGGGGGGAGTCCGCGAGGGGGCCACCCCCTCGCGCCTCAGGAGATCTGGATGCCGAGCAACGTCAGGTCGTCGCGGCCGCTGTTCGTGGCGGACTCGGCGGTGTTGACGATGCGGCGGCTGATCTCGGAGACGTCGTGCGGGGCGCCGGTCACCAGCTCGGTGAACTGGCACTGGCCCATGGTCGAACAGGGGCGGCGCGGCGCCGACAGGATCTCGAACACGCCGTCGGTGGCCAGCAACAGGATGTCCTTGGCGGCCACCGAGATGGTCTCCTCGCGGTACTGCGCGTGGGCGACGATGCCCAGCGGCGGACCCGACGAGTAGGCGACGCGCGAGACGACGCCGGTCGACCGCCGCAAGAGCGGCAGCACGTGGCCGGCGTTGGCGAAGATCCAGCGGCGGTTCGGCGCGTCCAGCAACACGCACAGCGCGGTGACGAAGCGGTCGTCCTGCATGCGGGCCGCCAGCGTGTGATTCAGGCGCTCGAGCAGCTCGGCTGGGCCGGAAACCTCGGTGGCCAGGCGCCGCACGTCGGCGCTGACCCGCGACATCGTCAGCGCGGCGGTCACGCCCTTGCCCGAGACGTCGCCGATCACGCCCATCACCCGGCCATTGCCCAGGTCGACGAAGTCGTAGAAGTCGCCGCCGACCGAGTAGGCCGGCATGTACTCGGCGATCACCCGCGCCCCCGCCGAGTTCTCGCCCAGCTCATCGGGCAAGAACGTCCGCTGGATGACGCCGGCCGCCGCCAGGTCCTGCTCCAGCCACGACGTCCCGGTGGTCAGGCCATGCGCGCGCGAGCGCGGCAGGATTCCGCCCACGCCCTCGGCGAGGGCGGCCAGCAGCTCGAGATCCTGGATGGTGAAGGCCGGCGCGTCGAGGCGCCGCTGGACGACCAGGAAACCTTCCAGAGACTTGCCCGAATAGATCGGGGTGGACATCGTCGAGCCGCGACCCGCCGCCGGGTCGCCGGGAAGCAGGGTCGGGGTGACGGGCATCAGCCCGCGCGCCGCGATCGGTCCCCAGACGGAGTTGAGCGTCGCCAGGATTCCCGCGCCCGCGCGCGCGTCGCGGACACCACGCAGCGGACGCCCCTTTTCGGGCAGGAACAGGTCGGAGTCGGCGATGTGGGGCCAGAGCATCGCAATCACCACGGCCAGCCGTTGCGCCAGCTCGGACGGCGACTCGGGGTCTCCGAGCGCGGCCACGGCCTGGGCGATCGGGCTGGTGTTGGCCAGCTCGGTCAGTCCAGCCTCGACGAGAAGCGGTGAGCTCACGTCAACTGTTTGCGATAGCGATTTCATCAACCACCCCGGACACCCCTTTTTTAGAGCTCGCCTAAAGTACCTGATGTCGTTGGCGCGCGCCACGCAAAAGGATGGGCTCCGGTCACGCCCGGAGCTTCCCCCTGGATCGAGCGCCGAATTTGCAATCAGTGCCGAGACTTTGATTGCTTCTGGGCAGGCGGCGGCGTGCGCGAGTCGGCGTTCAGCATGACGCGATCCAGCCGCAGGAGCCGGAAGATCGCCAGCGGCTGATCCCGCAGCCCCTTGATGACCACGCTGCCCCCCTGGGCTCGGACCCGCTTGTACAGGGAGACCAGCGCGCCGACCCCGGAGCTGTCGACCATGCGCAGCGTCGAGAGGTCGACCTCGACCAGCGTGGGCCGACCCTTGACCAGCTTCTCGAGATCCGGTCTGAGGTCGGAGACCGTCACGGCGTCCAGCTCGCCCTCGATGGCGAGGTGGGTGACGCCGCTGGTCGTCTTGATGTCGAATCTCATGTGGCACCTTCGGTCTTGCGCGACGCGCTGGAGCGCTCGACGAAGCGCTTGCTCAAGGTGAGTAAATTCGGGCGTCCCGCTCGGTACGCCATTTCCATGAACGACTGCATGATGAAAAGCCCCAGGCCGGACTCGGGGAGGGTGTCGAACTTCGGTTTCGGTACCTCGGTCGGGTCGAATCCGGAGCCCCAATCGCGTAGCTCGATCCGGATGTGGCCGCGACGAGTCTGGATGCGCAGGTCGATGCTCCCCTCCTTCCGGCCCGCGTAGCCGTGAAGGACGATGTTGTTGAACGCCTCTCCGACGGCGGAGACGACCTGCATTTGGAATTCGTTCCATGCGCGCCCCTGCGGCCGTGGCGGGCACAGCATTCGCGCCGTCGCGGCCGCACGAAGAGCAACGTCCCCGTGGTCCAAAATTCCGAGGAGCGGGTGCCGGCTC
>Ga0335083_10003793_pt1 | contig 19408 bp, 15 predicted proteins | sample Lox_Sample_42_FD_206716 | JGI IMG/M metagenome (GOLD analysis project Ga0335083, IMG submission 206716) | Soil microbial communities from Loxahatchee National Wildlife Refuge, Florida, United States - Lox_Sample_4.2 | ecosystem: Environmental > Terrestrial > Soil > Wetlands | place: USA...
CCACACCACCCGGACTCGTGGGGGACGGCCGGCGGCGTTCAACCTGGTGCGGATCAATCCGGGCTGGGTCCAGATCGAGTTCATGCGCTGGGACGCGGAGGGGCGCGGCTTCAAGAAGGCCGACATGATCGGCTTCGCCCGTCCTTCGGCCTCGGCGACGCCCAAGCCCGATGGCGTCGCCGCTGGCGCCTGAGGCTGAGGCGGGATCGAGGATTCGATAGATGGCCTCGAGCTTCGCTGGCGTCGACTTCTACGCGTTCGATGGGCTCCTCTCCGAGGAAGAGCGTGCGGTCCGCGACACGGTCCGCGCCTGGGTGGACGAGAACCTCATCCCCCTCATCGGCCAGGCCTACGTCGAAGGCCGATTCCCCCGTGAATTGATCCCCGGCATGGCCAAGCTCGGCCTCCTCGGCGCCAATCTGCCCGAGGAGTTCGGCTGCGCCGGGCTCAACAACGTCGCCTACGGCCTCATCATGCAGGAGCTGGAGCGAGGGGACAGCGGGATTCGCTCCTTCGCCTCGGTGCAGGGCTCGCTGGTCATGTACCCCATCTACGCCTTCGGCTCCGATGACCAGAAGCGCCGCTGGCTCCCCGCGCTGGCATCGGGGAAGGACATCGGCTGCTTTGGCCTGACCGAGCCCGACTACGGCTCCAATCCCGCCGGAATGATCACCACGGCGAAGGAGACCAAAGACGGCTGGGTGCTGAACGGCACCAAGATGTGGATCACCAACGGCTCGCAGGCCACGGTTGGGGTGGTCTGGGCCAAGACCGGCGATCTCAAGGATCCCAAGTCGATTCGAGGGTTCGTGGTTCCCAAAGGCGTGAAGGGGTTCAGCGCCAGGGATCAGAAAGGGAAGCTCTCGCTTCGCGCATCGGACACCAGCGAGCTGGTCTTCGAGGACGTCCATCTGCCCAAGGACGCGGCGCTGCCCAAGTCCGGAGGGATCAAGAGCCCCCTCATGTGCCTCACCCAGGCCCGCTACGGTATCGCCTGGGGAGCGATCGGCGCGGCCATGGCCTGTTATGACGAGGCGCTGCGCTACTCGAAGCAGCGGGTCATGTTCGACCGCCCGATTGGACAGACCCAGATCCAGCAGGTGCGGCTCGCCGACATGCTGACCGAGATCACCAAGGCCCAGTTCCTGACTCTCCAGCTCGGCCGGCTCAAGGACGCGGGCACCATGACGCCGGAGCAGGTCTCTCTGGCCAAGCGCAACAACGTCAGCATGGCCTGCGAGTGCGCGCGGGAAGCGCGCCGACTGTTGGGGGCCAACGGGATCCTGGCCGAATACCACTCGATGCGGCATCTGGCCAACCTGGAATCGGTCTACACCTACGAGGGGACCCACGACATGCATTCCCTCATTCTGGGGCAGGCGGTGACGGGGTTGAGTGCATTCTAGGATGTGACACCTGCCGGGCCGGACCGTACCTCTTCATGTGCCAGGGGACCATTACGATTCGATCCAGGACCGGGCTCTTTCCGCCCGGCGGCTGGAGAGCCTGCTCCAGGGCATTCGTTTCCGGCCGAGGGATGGCGGGCGGGGAATTCTGGTCCGGCTGCACCGGGGCTCAGGCGCTAGCGGCGGCTGGCTCTCTTGGGTGGAACCAGTCTGGCTCGCATTCGCTTTGTTGTTGATTGGCTTGAGTTTATACGCTTTTTGGACTCGCCTCCTCAGCCTTCGCTCACCCCCTCCCTAAGAGCAAGCGTGACAGAGTCGGGGCTCGTGCGTATCTGTATCGCCTGTGACGCGTCCACTCCCCGGAACTGAGACCACCTCGGGAACGCCTTCACCGGCGGCGGAGGGGCTTTGCCAGGAGTGGTACCAGGCGCACGGTGTCGCGGTCTACAGCTACTTCCGGTTCCACGTACCCGAGGTGGACGTGGCCGAGGACCTGACCGCGGAGACCTTTCTCAAGGTGATTCGCGCGGCGGACCGGTTCGATCCTCAAAAGGGATCGCCGAGGGGCTGGATCCTCACGGTCGCGCGGCATGTGCTGGGAGACTGGCGCCGGCGGACCCGATTACGGCAGTACGTGCCGATCGGCGCCCTCAGCGATCTGGTCTTCGAGGCTCCCTCGCCGGAGGAACGGCTGCTCCGGGAGGAGGAAGTGGGCCGATTGCTCGATGCAGTGGCCACGCTAGGTGAACGGGACCGCGAGCTGATTGGACTGCGGTATGGCAGTGGTCTCGATACCTCGGAGATGGCGGTGGTGCTGGGGCTGAGCGAGGGCAACGTGCGGACCCGGTTGTGGCGGGCGCTCAACCGGCTGCGAGAGGTGATGACGGCATGAAGGAGGACGAGGAGATTCCCGACGCTCTGAAGGATCTCGACGCCGCGCTTCGCGGTGTGCGGTTCCAACCCAGGGCGTCTCTGCTTCCGGAGGTCCAGGGCCGGCTGCGGCGCGGCGAGTCGTCGGAGGGTGTGGCTCCGTCGCGCCGTGACTGGCTCCCCCTCCGGGCCATCGCGGCGATGCTGGCCGTGGGAGTCGGCGTGGCGCTCTGGGTCGGGCAACGCAGCCGGGCGATCACCATGGACCGCTGCTGTTACGACCTGGATGGCGGTGGCAGCACCGACGACGGCGTCCTGGTGGTGACGCGAGGTGGTCAGGCGGTACGGCGCATTGCCGTCTACGAGGACCGGGACGGATCCCGGAGTCTTACCGCGGGGGACGTGGTCCGATTCGACCGCGGACCCGAGTTGACGGTGGGAGACACCACCGACCCCGGTATGATCACCACGCGGCATTGTTGCCTGGACTACGACGGCGGCGGCCCGGACGACGACGGACTCCTGGTGATGGGAGTCCCGCCCGATCGCGTGATGATGGTGGCGCTCTACGAGGTTCGTCCCCGCCAGCCGTCTCCGCACTACCCGCTCCGCTGACCCGCGGAGCGGCTTTTCCGCTCCAGTTTCCAGTCTCCAGACAACTCGAGGAGGGGGCATTGTCGTGATGCGTCCGAAATCGTTGGTTCTCACTGGCTGGCTGGTCCTGGCCGCTTCCCAGGCCGTGGCGCAGCAGCCTCCCCCAGACACATTGACGACGACGCAGCCGACCAGTCGCGACAGCGTTCGCAGCGACAGCGCCCTGACCCTTCCACCCATCGAGGTGGTGGGGTCGATCCGGCCCTTTGCCGGGCCCTCGGTCGGATCCGGGGTGCCGGCCCAGGTGACGACGTTGAGTGGCCGCGAGGTTGACGCCTACGAACCACGGGTCCTCTCCGACGTGCTGCAACAGCAGGCCTCATTCTCGACCTATGACGACCTGGGCAGCGGCTACAAGCTCAATCTCTCCACCCGCGGCTTCTACGCCTCCCCTGTGGTCGGCGTTCCCCAAGGCGTCTCGGTCTTTCTGGACGGCGTCCGCATGAACGAGGTAGACGCTTCCCAGGTCAACTTCGACCTGTTGCCGATGGAGCACATCAAACGGATCGAACTCTTGTCGGGTAACGGTTCCTTGCTGGGCCGCAACTCGCTGGGGGGCGCCGTAAACCTGGTGACCGCCACTGGACAGGGGAAACCGGGAGGGAGCCTCGAGCTCTCCGGAGGCAGCTACGGCTCGGCCCGGGCCGAGGGGAATGTCTCCGGGGCCACGGCGAAGGGCCTGAGCTACTACTTCGGCGGCATGTACAACCGGGAGGATGGGTGGCGGCAGGTGACCGGCGCCCATCAGTACAACGGGTTCCTCAATCTCGCCAAGCTGGGCCCCACATCGGGGATCCGCTTGCAAGCGCTGTACGCGGAGTCGCGCGCAGAGACGGCCGGCTCGCTACCTCAATCGGTCTACGACGTCAAGCCCGATTCCAACCTGAGCGCCGGCGACTACGAGGACCTCTGGCAAGCCCAGGTGTCCCTGGTGGGCTACAAGCAGATCGGGACCGGGCGCGCCTCGTTCACCACCTTCTACCGGCATCACGAGGCCGAGCGGTTCAACGCCAATCAGGCGGACGATCCCGACGCGTTTGGTACCTCGCACAACAACAGCTTCGGCTACACTCTCGACTACCGGTACGCCACTGTGGTCGGAAAGAATACGGGGTTGAGCCTGCGGGTCGGGGTGGACGGGAGCGTCAACAGCTCCACGATCAATCTCTATAACGATTCGACCAAGTTCGGGGGCACCCGAGTACCGACAACTGAGGCCAAGTCCCCCGTTTGGGATATCGCGCCCTTCGCCCTGGTCGACCTGGTCACCGGTCGGGTCACCTGGTCGGCGGGGCTACGCTACGACCACGTCGAGATTCCCTTCCATGACTTGCAGGATCCCACGCTCGACACCACCGGGGTCTACAATCAGGCCAACCCGCGGGTGGGTGCCAGCGTGGATCTCGGCCGCGGGCTCTCCGTCTTCGGTTCCTGGGGACTGGCGTTCCGGGCTCCGGCGGTGATCGAGAATGCCTGCGCCGACCCGAACCGCCCCTGCCCGCTCCCCTTTGCGCTGGGAGACGATCCTCCGCTCAAGCCGGTACAGGTGAGCACCTGGGAAGGCGGCCTGAGCTATCGCTCGTCCGAAGTCTATCTCGGCTTGACGGGGTACTACGCTGACGTCCGTAACGACATTTTCGTCACCCCCAATCCCAACGCGCCGACCGGCTCGACCATCGAGGGGTACTTCATCAATCTGACGAAGACGCGTCGCCAGGGGGTCGAAGCCAGTCTCCGCTACCTCGCCAAAGGCGGCCATTCGCTGTACGCCAACTACGCGTACACGCTGGCCACCTTCCAGACCACGGCGGACATCTTCAGCCCGCTCGAGGATCCTTCGCTCGGTATCACCAACACGGTCCGCCCCGGTAATCGCCTTCCTCTGGTTCCCGAGAACCAGATCAAGGCCGGGGTGGACCTCCGCCTCGGGAAGTACGTCACGGCCGGCGCGGAGGGACGTTACATCGGCAAGCAGTGGCTACGGGGAGACGAGGCCAATCAGACCCCTCAACTCGACGATTACTTCGTGACCGATTTACGGGCCGGGGTCTCGTTCGGGCGCTGGGAGATCACCGGAATCGTCTCCAATCTCTTCGATACCAAGTATGCCAACTTCGGCACCTACAACTTCAATGAGGGCCTCAGCCCTTCGCCCCTCGAGCGCTTCCTGACTCCCGGACAGGTTCGCACCTTCCGGGTCGTGGTCCGGACCTCGTTCGGTGGCGGTACCCGCGCGGGAGGAGTCGATGCCGACTGACCGTCGAGGCGCCATGCGCGCAAACTACGCGGCCCTGATGGCTGCCTGCGGGTTATTGGCGGCCTGTCCGGCCGTCCCGGTGCAGGAGACCCAGGGCATTACCGAGCTCCCCATCTTCGCTATCCAGGAGCTGGGACTGCTGGCAGGCGGCTCCGTGAGCCAGGCGATGGCTATCAATGGCTCGGGGCAGGCGGTGGGCTACGCCATCGATGCCGGGGCGGTTCGGCATGCAGTCTATTTCCAGGGCGGTGCGGCGGTACAGCTGCCCGAGCCGGCCAACACCACTCGCAGCGACGCCTACGGCATCAACGACGACGGGGTGATTGTGGGCTCGGTCCGGATCTCTGGAGTCGAGCTCCCGGCCCGCTGGGACACGCCCGCCTCTCAGCCGGTGCTGCTGACCCTGCCGGCTGGCGCCACGACCGGCCGGGCTCGTTCGATCAACTCCGACGGCCTGATTGTCGGGTTTGCCACCGGTGACGAGCTGCCGGTGATCTGGCAAACCGACGGCTCAGGGGACTACGTGGATGCCACCATTGCGGACAGCCACGAACCCTCGCAGATCAACGACGAGGGCGACTTCGTGGGGAACGCGGAGGACATCGAGGCGGGCTTCGTCTGGAGCGAGGATGATGGTTTCGTCTTCGTGGGCTCGCTCAGCGGCGAGGAGGACGACCAGGAATCGGAGGCCCGGGGTCTCAACAACAATGGGGTGGTGGTGGGCAACAGCGACAACGCCGATGGCCAGACCCGCGCCTTCCGGTGGACCGAGGCCCGCAACATGGTCGAGCTGGGGGCGCCGCCCGGTGGGGACGACGGCGTGGTGGCCACCGCGATCAACGACGACAACCTGGTGGCCGGGTTCGGCTTCACCGGCACGGTCGACGCCATCACCACCAGCCAGCCAGCCGTCACCATCGCCACCGAGACAAGCCAGGCCTTCTCACCCTTGGCTACCCTGGGTGGGGACCGCGCCGAGCCCAGCAACGGGGCCAGCATCAATCGCTGCGGGGTCATCGTGGGCTTCGCGTTCCCCACCGGCTCCACCAATCGTCGCGCGGTTGCGTGGGTACCGACAGGTTGTAGCGTGCAGTAGTCGCGACCTCCATCGGGACCGCAACCCCCGCCTCCTTCGGAGCGCGGGGGTTTTTCGTCTCGATGCGTCGATCAGCACGGATCCAGAAATCGCGTCTCCCGGGGCGATCTTCCCTCTACCCTCATCGCAGACTAGACTGAAGGCCCTTTACACCATGGGTCGCCAGACCCTGCAGCTTCCAGACATACCGTGGGAGGGAGAGTGTTACCCTGGTGCGTGCCGGAATCCTGACCGCCTGCCTGATGGCCGTCGCCTTCTCCGCATGGGCGCAACAGCCGCCCTCGGACACGATCCCTCACCTGGTCCCTCGCGATAGCACCAAGAAGGACAGCGTCCTGGCGCTCCCGACGATCGAGGTCGTGGGTTCCATCGCCCCGGTGGCCGGACCCACCATCAGCTCCGGGATTCCAGCCCAGCTCTCCACCGTGAGTGCCGAGCAGATCGACGCTTGGGAACCACGGACCCTGGCGGACGCGCTGGCCAGCCAGGGCGGGGTCTCGACCTACGATGACATGGGATCTTCCTACAAGCTCACCGTGATGAGCCGGGGGTTCTTCGCCGGCCCCACCGCTGGCCTTCCCCAGGGGATCTCGGTGTTTCTCGATGGCGTTCGGCAGAACGAGCCGGACGCATCCGAGGTCAACTTCGACCTCCTGCCTCTGGAGCACATCAAGCGAATCGAGCTCCTGAGCGGCAACGGGTCACTGCTGGGTCCCAATTCGCTGGGCGGCGCGATCAATCTGGTGACCCGTCGTGGCGAGGGTCCCCCCTCCGGCGAGGTGGAGCTGAGTGGAGGGTCCTATGGCAATGTCGGGATCGAAGGCAACGTGGCGGGCCAGAGCAAGAGCGGCTGGGACTACTACGTGGGCGGCGGGTACGAGCGTGAGGACGGCTGGCGCCAGGCCACCGGCGCCCACAACTACAACGGCTTCCTCAACCTCGGCCGCCGGAGCGAGAGCGGCAGTTGGCGATTCCAGTTGCTCGGCGCCGACTCTCGGGCCGAGACCGCGGGGTCGCTGCCAGAGTCGATCTTCAATACCGATCCGCAGGTGAACTTCACTCCCGGCGACTACGACAATCTGAAGCAAATCCAGGGCTCGTTTTCCGGGTTCCTCAGCCGGGGCATGTCCCGATTCGGCCTGACCGTCTATGGCCGTTACACCCATGCCGAACACTTCAACGTCAACCAGGTGCCTGATCCCGACATCCGCAATTTCAGCAAGACCGGGGTCTTCGGGGGAAACTTCGACTACCGCTGGAGCCATCTTTTCACGAGCGCCGTCTTGTCGCTCCGGGGCGGGTTGGACGCCAACGGCAACGTGACCGATGTGATCATCCATAACGAGCTGGGCGGGACCGATAGTGTGAGCACCAATGCCCACAGCCCCGGGTTTGATATCGCTCCCTATGCGATGGCGGACTATACCGTGGGGCGCGTGACTCTGAGCGGCGGGCTCCGCTTCGACTACATCAAGATTCCGTTCCACAACCTGCTGGACCCCGCCGAGGATACCACCAGCAGCTACACTCGCCTGAGCCCGCGCGCGGGCATCAGCGTGTCTTTGGGGCGGGGTTGGTCGACCTATGGCTCCTGGGGCCAGAGCTTCCGCGCGCCGGCCCTGTTGGAGCTGACCTGCGCCGACCCCACCGCGAGCTGCCCGTTGCCGTTCGCGCTCGGGGAGGATCCGCCGCTCAAGCCGGTAGTCGCCCGGACCGGGGAGGTCGGAGTCAAGATGGCCAAGCCGTTCGGGCGGATCGGGGCCTCGCTCTACTACACCACCGTACACGACGACATCTACTTCGTGTCCAGCACGCTGGTCACCGGGTACTTCAGCAACATCCCCGAGACTCGCCGAGCCGGGGCACAGGTTGATGGAGAGTTCTTCCTGTCGGGCGGCCACACGATCTACGCCAACTACGCCTGGACCCAGGCGACCTTCCAGTCGCGGGTGGCCATCTCGAGCCAGATCGGGGACCTGGGCGGGCCCGGCGCCGGACCGGACAACACCACCCACCCGGGCAGCAAGATCCCCCTGGTTCCCGAACACGTGGCTCGCGCCGGGGCCACGTTCGTGCTGCCGGCCCGCTTCACCACCGGGGCCGACCTCCGGCTGACCGGCCCTCAGTGGCTTCGGGGTGACGAAGCCAACAACACCTCGCCGCTGGACAGCTACTTCACCGCCGATGTTCGGCTGGGCTGGCGGGTCGGGCGGTGGGAGCTGTCAGGAGTCGCCTCCAACCTGTTCGATGCCAGGGGTCCGGTGTTCGGAACCTTCAACGAGAACGGGCAGACCGGAGAGGTGGAGCGGTTTCTGACCCCCGCCTCGCATCGAGCCTTCAAGGTGATCGTGCGGGTGGGGATCGGCGCTAATCCGCAGGAGTGACTTCCGGCCCCATTCAGACCTCGGGCGGGGGGTTTTTCCCCGAACCCCGCCCTGTGGCCGACGCCGTCGCACGGGATTGTCAGGAGTCCTCCGGCAGACGGTAGAACCCTCTGCGAGACGGGGGGGATAGACCGGCTCCCTCCGCTCGGAAGAACTTCTCATCCGGCCTTCAACCCTCCGACATCCTGCCTTGCGTATGCTTTCCCGGCGAACAGCCGTGGAGGGCGCATGCGCAAAGCCATTTGGACTGCGGCCCTGGTCGGGTTGGCCAGCGGGATGCTCGCCTGCGGTGGAGGGAGCGAAGCAGGGTTGGGCCCGCCCCCGACCACGGTCGATGGAAACTGGAATCTGACCGTCACCAATCTGCACGCCGTCATTCAAGGCGCGACTTTCACCTGCAACCTCTCCGGAACCACTCTCTCCCTGACCCAGACCGGCACGAGTTTCTCCGGTAGTTACAGCGGCGGGACCATGACGTGCACCTACCGGGGACAGAACTACAGCGTCCCCATCTCCGGCACCGGCACGGTGATCAACGGCACGCTGAACGGCAACGCGGTGACCTTCGATCTCGACGACCCGAGTTTTCACTTCACGGGTACGGCGGTGGAGAATCACATGTCAGGGAGCTGCGTTCTTCAAGGAGACCTCGGCCCTCCGATCGGGGTAGTGACGTTGAATGGGACGTGGCAGCTCTCACGCTAGTTGATGGTCACGCCGGCTCGCATGCGGGCCGGCGTGTTGAACGAAAGGGCGAAGGCATATGTGGAGCTTGAAGCGGGCAAAGGTGCTGGGAATCGTGACCATCATGGGACTGTCCGGTTGCGGCAGTAGTTCGACCGGCCCCAATCCGGCGAGCCTGGTAGGAACCTGGCAAGCGACGCAGGCTCAGCTTGTGGCCGTCAGCAACGCCTCCATCACGATAGACCTAGTGAAAGATCTGGGAGGCACGGTGGAGCTGGTGCTAGCGGCGGACAAGACGTTCACGCTGACCATCACGCTCCCGCCCGAGCCGGCGGACCAGAGCGCGGGGACCTGGGCGTCCACCGATATCTTGACGCTGACCTACACCAGCGGGCAGTCCGGCAACCAGCAATTCGACCTGAACCTGAACGGCGACACCCTGACGCTCACGGGGGCAAACACGGACTACGATTTCCCTAACGATGCGATATCGGGTCCGGTGCCGGCGAAGGTAAATCTGATTCTGCAGCGGCAGTAGTCGTCGTTCGCTGGATGGTTGGGTGCCGCACAGAGCCCGGCTGTTGCCGGGGCGGCTGGTGTTGTCACCTCCTTCGCCCTCATCCTGACTTGCAATCGCACCTCTCCGGCCCTGTGCTGCACAGGTCGGCTTCCGGGATCATCTGGCGGCCCACTGAGCGCGTGGCTACCTTCCGCGCGCGATAACCAGCAGCCCTCACCATCGGCCCGGGATTCCCCGTGAAGCTTGCGGTTTGCCTGAAGCGCGTCCCCGACACGACCACCAAGAACGTCATCGCCGCCGACGGAAAGTCGATCGACGAGAGCGGCGTCAAGTTCGTGCCCAATCCCTATGACGAGTTCGCCCTCGAGGAGGCGCTCAAGCTCAAGGAAGCGGCCGGCGCGGGGGAGACCGTGGTGTATTCCGTAGGCAGCGATGCCGCGCAGGAAACCATTCGCACCGCCTTGGCGATGGGGATCGACCGCGGGGTGCTGCTCCAGTCGCCGGGTTCTCCCGATGGCCTGGAAACAGCCAAAGCACTCGCGGCTGAGCTCAAGGCGGGTGGCTTTGATCTGATTCTTTTCGGGAAGATGGCGGTGGATGACTACCAGCATCAGGTGGGTGTCATGACCGCCGAGTTGCTGGGATTGCCCTGTATTACCTCGGTGGCCCATCTGACCGTCGCCGGAGGACGTGTGGAGGCCGAGCGGGAGATCGAGGGTGGCGTCGAGGTGTCCACTTGCTCGCTTCCGGCAGTGATCACCTGCGAGAAGGGGCTCAACACACCGAGGCTCCCGTCGCTCAAAGGGATTATGGCGGCGAAGAAGAAGCCGCTCGAAGTGAAGCCGGTGACCCTGGGCGGGGGCACGCTGACCACGCTCTCACTCGAGCTGCCTCCAGAGCGGAAGGCCGGGAAGATCGTGGGCGAGGGGCCGGACGCGGTGCCCGAGCTGGTGCGGTTACTCCGAACGGAAGCGAAAGTGATCTAGCCTTACCCCGATCCCCCTCTCCACGGAGTGGAGAGGGGGGGGCAGGGGGTGAGGCGTTGTGAGAGGGGAATGAAGGAAGCGATGTCAGCAATCCTGGCCGTAACCGAGCAACGAGACGGGAGCCTGCGGAAGGTCTCCCTCGAGATCGTGACCGCCGCGCGCGCTCTGGCCGATGCCATGGGCGGGACCGTGGACGCGCTGGTGTTGAGCGACGGGCCGGTCGCCGGCGTCGAGGCGTTGGCGCGGCTTGGCGCCGACCAGGTCCTCACGGCCACCCATGCCCAATTTCGCCTCTATCACCCGGATGGCTATGCGGCCACCATCGCGGCCCTGACGGGGTCACACGCCGTGGTGCTCTTGAGCGCCACCGCGACCGGGCGCGATCTGGCTCCTCGGGTCGCCGCGAAGGCGGGCGTCGGCTGCGCCACGGACGTGACGGCCATGGGCTGGGAGAGCGGCAAGCTGGTCGTCACGCGCCCGGTGTACGCCGGCAAGGCGCTTCAGAAGGTCCGGCTCGACGCCACCCCGGCGATCGTCTCGCTCCGCCCCAACACGATTCAACCCACCGAGAAGCCGAAGAGCGGCAGCGCGGCCTCGGTGACGGTTCCCTCGTTCGAGACCCGGGTCACCGTCAAGGCGATCAAGGCACCGGCGCAGGCCGCCCTCGACGTGACCGAGGCGCCCATCGTGGTCTCCGGAGGCCGGGGGCTCAAGGACCCCTCCAACTTCCAGCTGCTCGAAGGGTTGGCCGCCGCCTTCGGCAACGCGGCCGTGGGCGCCAGTCGCGCGGTGGTGGACGCCGGCTGGCGCGACCACGGAGCGCAGGTTGGGCAGACGGGGAAGACGGTGAGCCCGGGGCTCTACATCGCGGTCGGCATCTCCGGGGCAATCCAGCACCTGGCCGGGATGCGGACCGCCAAGGTGATCGTGGCGATCAACAAGGACAAGGACGCGCCGATCTTCAAGGTGGCCGACTACGGAATCGTGGGCGATCTCTTCGAGGTGGTGCCGGTACTGACCGAGCAGATCAGGAAGCTGCGGAGCGAGGGTTAGGCAATTGGGGAATGAGGGAGTGGGCGAATGGGGGAGTGACAAGCGCACCTCAATCGGCACTCGGCACTCGGCAATCGTCAGTCCATTCCCTCATTCCCCCATTCTTCAATCTTTCAATCCTTCATTCTCCCCACCATCTCCTGAATCCGCTTCACTCCCTCCACGATCGACGCCTCCTCCGGACCAAAGCTGAAGCGCACGTACTGCCTGAACCGTGAAGGCCGGCCGCTCCGGCGCTTGCCCGGGTTGATGTCGAAGAACTCGCCCGGGACACAGATCACCTTCTCCTTGAGCGCGGCCCGGAAGAATGACATTCCGTCGTTGATCCCCTGCGGCAAGCCCGAGATGTCGGCCCAACAGTAGAAGGTCCCTTCGGGCTCCAGGTCGAACCGCATCTCCGCCTTTCGCAGCCCTTCCTTGAGAATCTCACGCTTCCGCAGGAATGCTTTCCGGATCGCCGCCGTTTCCGCCGCGACGACGTCAGGATCCAGCAGTGGAACCGCCGAGCGCTGAAGCGGCCTGTTGCCGCCGCCATCCAGGAAGGAGCCGCTGCTGGAGACCGCCTCGATCACGGCCCGGGGACCCACGATCCAGGTGCAGCGCCACCCGGGATAGCGCCAGTTCTTGGTGAACCCGTCGAACAACACCACCGGATCCTTGTCCACGTCTTCCACGTAGCGAGCCGCCGAGACCAGGCCCCGCTCGTCGCCATCGGTCTTCCAGACATAGTGCGAGTAGAACTCATCGATCAGCAACGAGCACTGAAGCTCGCGAGCCACCTGCACCCATTGCTCCAGTTCCTCGCCCTGCCGAACCTTGCCGGTCGGGTTACAGGGATTCGACAGTAGCAGCGCCGACAACCCTCGGCCGGTGATCTCCCGCCTCAGGTCCTCGACCGTGAAGCGGTACCCGGTGGCGCCGTCCAGGAGAATCGGGATCGCCGTGAAGAGCTTGAAGATGTCGAGCAGCTCCTCGTAGGCGGTGTAGTCCGGAAGGAAGTGGCCCAGGTTGATCTGCCCCAGGGCGGCAACCGCGCGAGTGAGCGAAGAGCGCCCGCCGGCACAGATGCACACGTTCCGCTCGGTGTACTGCGACGGTTTTCCGACCCGATAGAGCCGGTTGTACAGCTCGGCCACCGCGGTTCGCAGCTCTGGGATGCCGGGGACCGGCGCGTAGTCCTGGTCCTCGGGGTCGAGGGAGACCTCGGTCACCCGAGGCGGCGCTCCCGGCAGAGGGCCGGTCTCCGGCTGGCCCTGGCCCAGGTTGCACCAGTCAGGGTGCTGGTGCCGATAGCCGTGGCGGCTGGCCTCCGCCATGACGTAGATGACGCCGGTGAAGGGAACCGGGCGGAAGCCGGGAATGGCGGGTTGCATGGCGGGAAGTCTAAGTCAGTGTGCGGGTTCCGCGTAGTGGAACCCCGCCAAATGCGATCCTCGGCGCGGGAATTTGATGACGCTACCGAGCCGAGCGTATACTTAGCTTGGTGCCCGCTTCCTCCTGGAGTGGGCATGCCGGTCACTATCAAACTGTCTCGTGAGTTCTACGAGCGATTCGGAGACCGGATCGCGAACGAGTTCGTGGAGGTCTTGAATCAGGTGGATCTCGCCTACCGGGACGATCTGCGGGACCTGAGCGAGGCCAACTTGCGTCGTATCGACGCGAGGTTCGACCGGTTCGAGGCGGAGGTGCGCCTTGAACTGGCACAGTTCCGTACCGAGTGGGAGAAGTTCCGGGCCGAAATGCGCCAGGAGATGGCGGACTTCAAGATGGAGATCCGAGGCGAGATGAGCGCCCTCCGCGAGGAGAACACCGGTCTCCGGAGCGACATGGAGCGCGGTTTCGAGCACCTGCGGTCCGATATGCTCAAGTGGATGTTCCTGTTCTGGGCCACCTCGCTGCTCACCATGGTGGGGATTCTCGTCACTGTCATTCGGAGATGATCGCCTCAGGGTAAGCTGGATCGGTTTTTCCCCCCGCAGTCCCATCTCTAATCTTCGCGCCCCGCCTGCTACCGTCCGGACCTTCCGGCGGACGTTATATTGTCGCCCTCGAATTCCCTGGATCGCTCTGGGAGGAGAACGGTGTGCCTTCCGTCTTACCGATCAAACATCAGCGCGAGCTGCCGCTCGACCAGCTGATTCTCCAGCAGAAGCCCGGCGCGGAAGCCATCGAGCTGGACGTGCTCTTCGTGGGCGCCGGGCCCGCCGGGCTCTCAGGCGCGATCGAGCTGGCCCGACTCGCCAAGCGGGACGGGGCCGAGCTCAACATCGGCGTGCTGGAGAAGGCCGGCGCCCTGGGCGAGCACAATCTCTCGGGGGCGGTGGTCAATCCACGAGCTTTTCGCGAGTTGTTTCCCGAGCTCGCCGACACCGACCTCCCGTTTCGACAACCGGTCACCCAGGAGGGGGTGTTTCTGCTCACCGAGGGGCGAGCCGTGCGACTGCCGACGCCCCCTACCATGCGGAACCACGGGTTCCACATCGCCTCGGTGTGCGAGATCGTCCGCTGGCTGGGGACCAAGGCGGAGGAGCTGGGAGTCAACCTGTTCGCGGGATTCCCCGCGGCGGCCCTGCTGTGCGAGGGGAACGCGGTGCGTGGAGTGCGCACGACCCCCAGTGGCCTCGACCGGAACGGCGAGCCGATGGCAGGCTACGCCGAGCCCACCGACCTCACCGCCAGGGTCACCGTGCTCTCGGAGGGCACCCGAGGCACGCTTTCGCAGGCGTATCGGCAGTGGCAGAAGATCGGATCGCCCAACCCCCAGATCTTCGCGCTGGGAGTCAAGGAATTGTGGGAGACCAAGGCCCCGTTGGACCGGATCGTCCACACCCTGGGCTGGCCGCTCCCTCGGGATGCTTTCGGGGGGAGCTGGATGTACCCGCTGACCCCCCATCTCGTGTCGCTGGGTTTGGTGGTAGGATTGGACTATCGGCAGTCCACCCTGGATGTGCACGGCCTGCTGCAACGGTTGAAGACCCACCCCTTCTTCAAGGCCGTGCTTGAGGGTGGCGAGCTGGTCGAATGGGGCGCCAAGACCATTCCCGAAGGCGGATACTACGCATTGCCCGAGCGGCTCTATGGCGATGGCCTGGTCATGGTGGGTGACGCGGCCGGCTTCGTGGACGTTCCCTCATTGAAGGGGATCCACTACGCGATGCAGTCGGGGATCCTCGCGGCCCGAGCCATCCATCAGGCGCTCAAGAGTGGAGAAGGCGGGCCCACTTCACTCGTGGCATATGATCAGGCGATCCGGGAGAGCTTCATCGTCTCCGATCTCTATCGTACTCGAAACATGAGGCTCGCCTTTCAGGACGGATTCGTCCTGGGCGGGCTCAAGGCCGGGGTCATGACGCTCACCGGAGGTCGATTCCCCGGCGGCCGGATGGCGATGCACGCCGACGCCGAGGTCGCCCGCGAGGTGGTCCCCGATACCGGGTCGGCACCGGACGGAAAGCTCACCTTCAGCAAGGTGGACGCGGTGTTCAAGTCGGGGAACGCGACCCGGGATACCATTCCTACCCATCTGTTGGTCGGGCCGGACGTGAGTGGGGATGTGGCCGACTTCTACGCCCACCTCTGTCCCGCGGGCGTGTACGAACGTGTGGGGGACCAGCTTCACATCAACCCGCCCAACTGCGTCGATTGCAAGGCCACCGACGTGGTCGGTCCCCGCTGGACCCCGCGCGAAGGCGGGAGCGGCCCCAAGTACCGCGCCATGTGATGATATTCGCATGATCGACGATCCCAACCGCCGAGTCTCCAGGAGCTCCACCGTACTGGCGGAGCAGCCGGTCGAGGTGCGCCCCTCCTTTTGGCGGAGACTGATCGCGCCGCCCGATCCGCTGCAGGTTGACGCCGGCGAAAGCGGTGAGATTCTGGTGGCCGAGGTTCGGTTACTCCTCGCCGTCCTGCTGTTGGGGATTCCGGCGCTCGACCCGGCCCGGTTCCCCGGCGCCGGGTTCGGACTCACCGCACTGGCCGTAGTCGCCGCCGTGGCCGCCTACGTCATCACTCGCCGCGGGGAGTACCTCCCCTGGCTGGGCTTCGTGACCAGCGCCTTCGACGTCACCCTCGTCACTCTCGCGTTCGCCTTCTGGCTCAGCGTGGGCACACCGACCGGGCTTCGGAACAGCGAGATCGTCTTCGCGGCCTATTTCCTGGCCATCGGCGCCACCAGCCTGCGCTACGATGTCCGGATCTGCCTCCTGGCCGGCCTGCTGGCCGTGATCGAGTACACGTTTGTGCTGGTCTACGCCGAGTCGCATTGGCTCCATACTCGGCCCGGCATGGCCCCATTCACGGCGGGACTCCTGAGCTGGGGAGCCCAACTTCCGCAGCTGGCCCTGCTCGCGACTGCGGTGGCCCTCAGCGCCACCACCGTGCTGCGCACCCAGAGCCTGCGGCGCCTCTCCCGGAGCGACCGGCTGACCGGTCTCCCCAATCGGGGCTACTTCGACGAGCGGGTAACGGCGGAACTGAGCCGGGCTCGGCGCCACGGGCTGCCAATCTCGCTCGCGATCATCGACGTGGATCACTTCAAGCGGTTCAACGACACCCTGGGTCACGCGGCGGGAGACATCGCCCTCAAGACGGTCGCCAGTACGATCAGGAAATCGTTGAGGGAGACCGATCTGGTGGTGCGCTACGGCGGCGAGGAGTTCGTGGCACTCTTCCCCGGCATGAGCCCTGAGGCGGCGCTCGATCGGCTGGAACGAATCCGCCGCGCCGTGGCGGAGGCGGTGCTGCCGGTGCCCAACCGGGAGGAGCCACCCACGGTCACCATCAGCGCCGGTGTGGCCGGTCTGGGCGTGGATGGAGCCGACGTAGACGCGCTGCTGGATACGGCGGACGCCCGGCTCTATCAGGCAAAGGCGGGCGGGCGGAACCGCCTGGTGGGGCCGCCGGTCGAAATGCTCAACGCGCCTCCTGGCTGGCGCATGAGCGGGGCCCACCTGCCGGGAGTCCCGCTCAAGCTTCAGTGAGCCAGGCTACGGCGGGAACCGAGTCCAGCCTTCGGTCTTCCGTCGGCTGCTTGTCAACCCTGTAAATTTCCTCTACAGTACAGCTTCTATCGTCTTGTCTCCGGCGAACCTGCCTCCCATCATGGGAGGCCATGCCGCCAGCCCGAGCTACTGACATGTGGTCCCGCAACGCGCTCAAGGCATCCGCCGCTCTGATTTCCACGGGCGCGGCTTTGGTCACGCTCCTGGCCCACGCCCAGTCCTGGGGCTGGCTGGCCGGTGTCAACATGGGCCGCGCCGCTCCGCCCGAGCCCGAGGTGTATTGGCTCGGTCTCACCCCCGTTTCCGACACCCTCGAGTCATTGGGCGACACCCTGCACCTGGCAGCCGTGGCTACCGATCGCCACGGAACCATGCTGGGGGGTCGCAGCGCGGTCTGGTCCACCGACGACGAGCAGGTGGCCTCGGTCGACTCGGCCGGGACCGTGATCGCCGCCGGACGCGGTGCGGCTACCGTGTCGGTGAAAATCGGCAACTTCACCGCTCGCTCCCGGATCTTCGTCATCCCCAAGGTTCGTCACGTCCGCATGCTCCCCGATACCGTCTGGCAGGGGCCCGAAGGGAGCCAGCGGGACCTCGAGGCCTTCGGTGTAGATGGCAACGGCAACGCGCTCCGGGACCGGCCGGTCGAGTGGCGCACCAGCGATTCCAGCGTGATTCGTCTCGACCCCACCGGGCATTTCACGGCGCACGCCGCTGGCAACGCCATGGTCACTGCGACCGTGGACGGGATCACCGGGCGCATCGCGCTCACGGTTCTGCCGGTCCCGGCGACCATGGGGCTTCTGGGTGGCGCCGGGCAGCGGGTCACCGCCGGTAAGCGGCTGGGCGATCAGGTGCAGATTGTGGTGCTGTCCCGAGGGGGCCGCCCAGTCCCGGGAGCGCTGGTCAAGTTCGAGGTGCCGGAGGGGTGGGGCAGCACCGAGCCGGCTGCCGACTCGACCGACGCCAAGGGCCGGGCCCGAACCAAGTGGACTCTGGGGCCCCAGCCCGGTCGTCAGCGCCTCACGATTCGGGTTACTGGTCTCGACAGCACGCTGGTGGCGGTGGCGGAGGCCGATCCGGTGCCGGCCAATACCCGGATCTCGGCCCTGGCCGACAACCTGGATGGCCGGGTCGATGAAGCACTACCTCATCGCGTCGGGGTGCTGGTGACCGACACCACCGGCGCCGCGCTGCCTGACATCCCGGTGGCCTGGAGCGCGCTCGACGGAGGGACCATCGAAGGAGTCGAGTCCCGCACCGACTCGGTCGGCGAGGCGCACGCCCGCTGGACCCTGGGCTCCAAGGCCGGTCCTCAGCGGGCCCGCTTGCAATTGGGCGATGTGCGCCAGATCCCGGCCCTGATTCTCCACGCCAACGCCCGACCTGCGGCAGTGGCTCAGCTGGCGTTCGTGTCGCCGCCCAAGAGTGGTACCGCCGGCCGCGCGCTGGGGACCCTGCAGATCCTGGCCACCGATACCCACAAGAATCCGGTCCCGGACCAGGCTCTGGTGATCAACAGCAAGCAAGGCTCCGTGGCCGAGACCCGGGTGGTCACCGACGCGCACGGCTTGGCCAAGGTCACCTGGACGCTGGGGACCACTGCGGGGGAGCAGACACTTTCCGCGGAGGTCGCCGGCGGCACCACCCAGACCTCGCTCACCATCAAGGCGAGTCCGGGACCCAAGACCACGCCCTCGAAGCCGAAACCGTCCACGACTTCGAAGTCGTCGTCCGCCAAGCCGGCCGCGGCCAAGCCCGCCTTGACCAAGCCCGCCTCCTCCAAGCCCGCCAGTCCGCTGGCCCACTGATGCAGTGGGGGACTCTTCACTCCCGGGCGGATCGCCCGGGGAGCAGGCGCGTTGCGGGCAGGGCGGTAGAACAGGGCGGTCAAGGCGGGCTAGGCGGTCATGTAAGCTTTTAAGGGGTAGCCACTTATGGTCGTACCTCAATCGGCGTGGAATTTGACCAAGCTTCCGATCCCAGCACCTGACGACCGATGACCGATCGCTCACCTACTCTGAACTACTTCGGCGCGCTCCTCGTCGCACTCGCTCTGTCGGCCTGCGGCAGCCAGAGCAAGAACCCGATCGCGCCCGCCACCGGCGACCTCCAGGTCGACGTCAGCGGTTTGCCGGTCGCCGCTTCGGCGCGGGTGCAGGTCACGGGGCCGGGTGGCTTCAACCGCACCCTTACGTCGAGTGGCCTCCTGGGTGGGCTCGCCACCGGCGCCTACACGGTGGCCGCCTACTACGTCTCGAGCGGCGGCCAGGCCTACTATCCGGCGATCAGCAATGGCACGGCCAACGTGACCTCCGGGAGTACCTGGACGGCCACGGTCACTTATGCCGTCGGTCCCACCCCGACCCTGAATCTTCAGGTGGCGGGGGTGCAGCTGTTCCAGAGCGTCCAGCGCCCCGACAACTCGGTCCCCATGGTGGCCAATCGGGATGCGTTGCTGCGCGTGTTCGTAACCGCGAGCGGCCCCAACACCG
>Ga0335083_10003794_pt1 | contig 19408 bp, 15 predicted proteins | sample Lox_Sample_42_FD_206716 | JGI IMG/M metagenome (GOLD analysis project Ga0335083, IMG submission 206716) | Soil microbial communities from Loxahatchee National Wildlife Refuge, Florida, United States - Lox_Sample_4.2 | ecosystem: Environmental > Terrestrial > Soil > Wetlands | place: USA...
GTTCCGGGTCGGTCCAGGCGACCGGGTCGGTCTGGTCGGCCGCAACGGTGCCGGCAAGACAACGCTCGCCGGCGTCCTCGCCGGCGAACGGCAGCCTGCGGCGGGCACGGTCGAGCGGCGCGGTTCGGTCGGCTACCTGCCGCAGGATCCCCGGACCGGCGACCTCGAGGTCCTCGCGCGCGACCGCATCCTGTCCGGCCGCGGCCTGGACGTCGTCGTTGCCGACCTGCGGGCCGCCGAGTTGGCGATGGCCGACGGTGATCCCAAGGCAATCGCCCGCTATGGAGCGGTCCAAGAGCGACTACACGTCCTCGGCGGGTACGCCGCGGAGTCCGAGGCGGCGTCGGTCGCTGCCAGTCTCGGGCTGCCCGACCGGGTGCTTGCCCAACCCCTGCGCACCCTCTCCGGTGGTCAGCGTCGCCGGGTCGAGCTGGCTCGGATCCTGTTCAGCGGCGCGGACACGTTGCTCCTCGACGAGCCCACCAACCACCTCGACGCGGACTCGATCGTGTGGTTGCGGGACTTCCTTCGCGGTCACCAGGGTGGCCTGGTCGTCATCAGCCACGACGTGGAACTGCTGAAGGTGACGGTCAACCGGGTGTTCCATCTCGATGCAAACCGAGCGGTGCTCGACGCTTACAATGTCGGCTGGTCGGCGTACCTCACTCAGCGGGAGACCGACGAGCGCAGGCGCAAGCGGGAACGCGCCAACGCCGAGAAGAAGGCGGCGGTGCTCAACGCTCAGGCCGACCGGATGCGGGCCAAAGCAACCAAGGCGGTCGCGGCGCAGCAGATGGCGAAACGCGCCGAGAAGCTGCTCTCGGGACTGGACCAGGTCCGCCAGGTGGACAAGGTCGCTCGACTTCGCTTCCCCGACCCGGCGCCGTGCGGGCGCGTGCCGCTGACCGCGGCGGAGCTGTCGAAGTCCTACGGTTCGCTCGAGGTGTTCACCGACGTCGATCTGGCGATCGACCGCGGGAGCCGGGTCGTCGTCCTCGGGCTCAACGGTGCCGGCAAGACCACGCTGCTGCGCATCCTCGGAGGGGTCGAAGCGCCGGACACGGGCGAGGTCCGGCCCGGACATGGCCTCCGGCTCGGCTACTACGCGCAGGAGCACGAGACCCTCGACCCAGCGGCGAGCGTGCTCGCGAACCTTGCGTCGGCGGCACCCGAGCTTCCCGAAGTCGAGCAGCGCAAGGTCCTCGGGTCCTTCCTGTTCAGCGGCGACACCGTTGCCCAGCCCGCGGGCACCCTGTCCGGGGGTGAGAAGACCCGGCTGGCGCTTGCCCGGCTGGTCGTGTCGAGCGCCAACGTGTTGCTGCTCGACGAGCCGACGAACAACCTGGATCCAGCCAGCCGCGACCAGGTCCTCGGCGCGCTGCGCTCCTACCGGGGTGCGATCGTGCTGGTCACCCACGACGAGGGAGCCGTCGACGCTCTCGACCCGCAGCGGGTTCTGTTGCTGCCCGACGGGGTCGAGGATCACTGGAGCGAGGAGTTCGCCGATCTGATTGCGCTGGCTTGATTGCACTCGCCCGATCGCCGGTCGCGCGCTTGAGAGTTCCGCCGGGTGGGAACACCGAAGGGAGACCCGCGTTAGACGACTCCCGGAGGTACGACGGTGACTGAGCTGAGGAAGGGCGCCCGGGTGACGGGAGACGATCGCGAGCAGCTTGCGGCTATGTTGACCAAGAAGTACGAAGGTGGGGCGAGCATCCGCACGCTCGCACGCGCTACGGGGCGGTCCTACGGCTTCGTCCATCGAGTTCTCAGTGAGGCGGGAGTCACCCTGCGTGGACGGGGCGGTGCCACCCGCGGAAAGAAGAAGCGCTGAACGAGCAGGCATACGCCGACGACGTGGTGGCGTCCGTCGACGGTCCGATCGCGCGGGTGACGCTGCGCAACCCGACGCGCCGCAACGCCCAGAAGCCGAGCACGTGGCTGGCGCTGGCGCGGGTGGGCGAATCCCTCCCGGACGCCGTACGGATCGTCATCGTGACCGGCGAGGGGCCATCGTTCTGCGCGGGGATGGACCGTCGGATGTTCACGCCTGACGGCATCCCCGGTGAGTCGAGTTTTCTCGACCTGGCGACCAGCAGCGACGATGAAGCTCGCGCGGTCATCGCGTCGTACCAGGCCGGGTTCACCTGGTTGCGCGGGTCGCGGGTCGTCTCGATCGCGGCGGTTCAAGGCCATGCGATCGGAGCGGGCTTCCAGCTCGCGCTGGCGTGCGATCTGCGGATCGCGGCCGACGACGCGCAATTCACGATGGCGGAGCCGAGCCTTGGGCTCGTTCCGGATCTGGGTGGGACGCAGCCCCTCGTCGCGCTGGTTGGCTACGCCCGGGCACTCGAGATGTGTGCGACGGGCCGGCGTTTCGGCGCCGCCGAGGCCGAGCGGGCCGGGCTGGTCAACCGGGTGGTACCTGCCGATCGCCTCGGCGCGGCCACGGAGGAGCTCGTCCAGGCACTGCTGGCGACACCGGTGGAGGCGGTGCGCGCGACGAAGCAGCTGTTGATCGACGCACCCAACCGCACCTTCGACGAGCAGCTCGCTGCGGAACGGGCTGCACAGGTCGAGCGGATCCGGGTCCTGCTGGGCGACCCGTCCAAAACGGCGTGACGCCGTTCGGCTATAGCGAGTACGGCGTGACGCTGTTCGGCTATAGCGAGTACGGCGTGACGCCGTTCGGCTATAGCGAGTACGGCGTGACGCCGTTGGGAACGGGCGGGCGGGAAGTGCTGGACGGGTCAGGGCGTTAGGCCTTCGGAGGCTCAATACGCATGGCAATGGACAGCAACTGGCATATCGCTGCGTCGTTTCGGCGCGACAGCAGCGTGGTCGACGCCAAACTCCCCGCCGGGACCGTCCGCCGGATCGCGCGGTTCGCCGCGCCGTACAAGCGTGAGCTGGTTCTCTTCCTCTTGCTCGTGATCGTCGATGCCGTGATCGGGGCGATGTATCCGCTGCTGTACAAGGCGATCATCGACCAGGGCATCGGCAAGTCCAACCTCGGTCTCACCCAGGCTCTGGCAGTCGTGATTGCGGTCCTCGCTCTGATCGATGCGGCCGATTCGCTGGCGAGCCGCTGGTACTCCGCGCGCATCGGTGAGGGCCTGATCTACGACATGCGCTCGAAGGTGTTCGAGCACGTCCAGCGGATGCCGATCGCGTTCTTCACCCGCACGCAGACCGGCGCGCTGATCAGCCGGCTCAACAACGACGTGCTCGGCGCCCAGCAGGCCTTCACGGGCACCCTGTCGAATGTCGTGAGCAACCTGATCAGTGTCGCGATCGTGCTGGTCGCGATGTTCTTCCTGTCCTGGCAGATCACGCTGATCGCCCTCATCCTGCTGCCGCTGTTCGTGCTCCCCGCGCGCAAGATGTCCGGGCGACTCCAGCGCATCACCCGCGAGAGTTACGTCCTCAACGCCGAGATGTCCAACCAGATGTCCGAGCGGTTCAACGTCTCCGGCGCCTTGCTGGTCAAGCTGTTCGGCCGCCCCGACGAGGAGGCGGGGCTGTTCCGGGGAAAGGCTCGCCGGGTCGCCGACATCGGCGTTCAGCAGGCGATGTACGCGCGCATCTTCCTGGTCTCGCTCTCGCTCGTCGCGGCCCTCGCGACCGCACTGGTGTACGGGCTCGGTGGCCGCCTTGCGATCCAGGGGTCATTGACGGTCGGCACCGTCGTCGCGCTCACCGCTTTTCTCAGCCGGCTGTACGGCCCGCTGACCTCGCTGTCGAACGTGCAGGTCGATGTGATGACCGCGCTGGTGAGCTTCGATCGCGTCTTCGAGGTGCTGGACCTGCCGCCCGCGATCGTCGACGCGCCTGACGCGGTCGACCTGCGCTCCGGGGTGGGGGCAGCGACGAGCCTCGAGTTCGACCACGTCGACTTCCGCTATCCGACCGCCGCTGAGGTCTCCCTCGCCTCGCTCGAGTCGGTGGCCGTCCTCGACAACGTTCCCGACCGCCAGGTCCTCCACGACATCACCTTCCGCGCCGAGCCCGGACAGCTCATCGCGCTGGTCGGCCCCTCGGGGGCCGGCAAGACGACGATCTCCCAGCTCGTGACCCGGATGTACGACGTGACGGGTGGCGCGGTACGGGTCGGAGGCCGGGACGTGCGGGAGGCGACGTTGACCTCGCTGCGCGATGTCGTCGGGGTCGTGACGCAGGATGCGCACATGTTCCACGAGACGATCCGGGCGAACCTCGCCTACGCCCGGCCGGACGCCGGCGAAGAGGAGTTGTGGGAGGCGATCGACGCCGCGAACATCGGTGATCTCCTTCGGGCCCTCCCGGATGGCCTGGACACCCTGGTCGGCGACCGCGGTTACCGGCTCTCCGGCGGTGAGAAGCAGCGCCTGGCGATCGCTCGGTTGTTGCTCAAGGCGCCTGCCCTGGTCGTTCTCGATGAGGCCACGGCCCACCTGGACTCCGAGTCCGAAGCGGCTGTGCAGCGAGCGCTGAAGACGGCGCTGACCGGGCGGACGTCGCTGGTGATCGCGCACCGGCTCTCGACGGTTCGTGATGCGGACCAGATCCTTGTGATCGATGACGGCCGGATCGTCCAGCGCGGCACTCATCTGGAGCTGATGGCGGCGGGTGGACTGTACGCCGAGCTCTACCGCACCCAGTTCGAGCGGCAGGCCGAGGCCGCACTCGAGGACCTGCTGCCCGCGGTGGAATAAGGCGCGGCGAGACCGCGGCCGAACGGCGGCCCGCGTCGCGCATGGCGTCAGAGGGCGCGCAGAGTGCCTCCGTCGACCGGGATCACGCACCCCGTGAGGTACGACGCGGCCGGCGACAAGGCGAAGGCGGCGACCTTTCCGAACTCCATCGGTTCGCCGAGGCGTCGGAGCGGGATCGTGGACGCGGCGCGCTCCTGCGCGTCGCGATCCGGCGTCAACTCGCGGATCCGATCGGTGAGCACGCTGCCCGGCATCAGTCCCACCACCCGGATCCCACGCGGACCGACCTCATCGGCAAGGCACTTTGCCCACATCGCGAGCCCGGGACGTAAGCCGTTGGAGATCGCGAGACCGCCGATCGGCGCCTTGACCGAGGTCGACAGCACGATGGCGATTGCCGCCCCCGCCTCGAGGCGCGGCACGAGCGCGCGAACCGCGCGTACGGCACCGAGGAAGACCGACTCGAACGCGGCGAGCCACTGCTCGTCGGTGGCGCCGAGGGCGCTCGTGGCCGGGGGACCGCCCACGCTGAGCAGGGCACCGTCCAGCCGTCCGAACTCGCCGAGTGCGAGATCTACGAGCCGGCTCGCCGCGTCCGGGTCGGCGAGGTCGAGAGCGAGTCCGCGCGCGCGGTCACCCAGCCGCTTGACCGCGTCGTTCACCGAGTCGGGGTTGCGCGCGGCAACCACCACGCGGGCACCGTCGGCCACGAGCGCCGCCGCGGTCGCGAAACCGAGACCGCGGCTCGCTCCGGTCGCGAGGTAGACGCGGTCGTGCAGCCCGAGGTCCATCCCGGCCTGGCTAGAGGAGCGAGCGCAGGACGAACGGCAGGATTCCGCCGTTGCGGTAGTACTCGGCTTCACCGGGGGTGTCGATTCGCACGGTCGCAGTGAAGGTGACGCCGTCAGCCTTCACGGTGAGCTCCCGGGGGATCTGGTTGGTTCCGGCGAGACCGGCTATTTCGAAGGTCTCCTCGCCGGTCAGGCCGAGCGAGGTCCGACTCTCGCCCCGGGCGAACTGGAGAGGAAGCACCCCCATGCCGATCAGGTTCGAGCGGTGAATTCGCTCGTAGGACTCGGCGATTACGGCCCGAACCCCGAGCAGCATCGTTCCCTTCGCGGCCCAGTCACGGGAGGAGCCGGAGCCGTATTCCTTACCGGCGAGGATGATCAGGGGGACGCCGTCGGCGAGGTAACGCTCGGAGGCGTCGTAGATCGTCATGTCCGTGCCGTCGGGAAGGTGGCGGGTCACTCCGCCTTCGGTGCCGGGCGCGAGCTGGTTGCGCAACCGGATGTTCGCGAATGTGCCGCGGATCATCACCTCGTGGTTGCCGCGTCGCGAGCCGTAGGAGTTGAAGTCGCGGTGACTCACGCCGTGATCGGTCAGGTAACGTCCGGCCGGCCCGTCCTGTTTGATCGACCCGGCGGGGGAGATGTGGTCGGTCGTCACGCTGTCGCCGAGGACCGCGAGGACCCGGGCGCCGGTGATGTCGGTGATCGGGGCCGGCTCCTTGGCCATGCCGTCGAAGTACGGCGGACGGCGTACGTAGGTCGAGGAGTCGGCCCAGTGGAAGGCGTCACCGTCGGGCACGTCGAGACCCTGCCAGCGCTCGTCGCCGGCGAAGACGTCGGCGTAGGACGCCGTGAATCCCGCCGACCCGACGGTCGCGGTGATCACGTCCTGGATCTCTCGCGGCGATGGCCAGATGTCGGCGAGGTAGACGTCCGTGCCGTCGCGGTCCTGGCCGATCGGGTCGGTGAGCAGGTTGGTGTCCATCGTGCCGACCAGCGAGTAGGCGACGACGAGCGGCGGGGAGGCGAGGTAGTTGAGCTTCACGTCCGGGTTGATCCGGCCCTCAAAGTTGCGGTTGCCCGAAAGGACCGACACCGCGGCGATGTCGTTGTCGTTGATCGCCTTGCTGACCTCGGGGATGAGCGGTCCGGAGTTGCCGATACAGGTCGTGCAGCCGTATCCGACGAGATCGAATCCGAGCGCGTCGAGGTACGGGGTGAGCCCCGCCTTGTCGTAGTAGTCGGAGACGACCTTCGATCCGGGTGCGAGTGAGGTCTTGACCCAGGGCTTGCGGCGCAGCCCGCGCTCGACGGCCTTCTTGGCCAACAACCCGGCGCCGACCATCACGAACGGGTTGGAGGTGTTCGTGCACGAAGTGATCGCCGCGACGACGACCGCACCGTGGTCGATCTCCACGCTCTCGCCGTCGAGGCTGACCTTCGCCGGGTTGCTGGGCCGGCCGACGTGCGGGGCGGGCGGGTCGCTCGCGGGGAAGGACTCCTGGCCTGCCTCGTCGGCGACATAGTCGCCGAGAACCGCACGGAAGCCGTCTTTCGCGGCACGCAGCGATACGCGGTCCTGCGGCCGACGCGGGCCTGCCAGTGATGGTTCGACAGTCGACAGGTCGAGCTCGAGACGCTCGGAGTACCGCGGCTCGTGGGCGGGGTCGTGCCAGAGGCCCTGGGCCTTCGCGTACGCCTCGACCAGGCCGATCTGCTCGGGATCACGGCCGGTCAGCCGCAGGTAGTCGAGGGTCTCGCCGTCGATCGGGAAGATCGCGCAGGTCGAGCCGTACTCCGGGCTCATGTTGCCGATCGTGGCTCGGTTGGCGAGCGGTACGGCGCTGACCCCGGGGCCGTAGAACTCGACGAACTTGCCCACGACGCCGTGCTTGCGGAGCAGCTCGGTGATCGTCAGCACGAGATCCGTCGCGGTCGTGCCTTCGGGTTGCTCGCCGTGCAACTTGAACCCGACAACGCGCGGGATGAGCATCGAGACGGGCTGCCCGAGCATCGCCGCCTCGGCTTCGATCCCGCCGACGCCCCAGCCGAGCACCCCGAGACCGTTGATCATCGTGGTGTGTGAGTCGGTGCCGACCAGCGTGTCGGGGTAGGCGACCGGCGTACCGTCCGGGCCGTCGGCGGCGAACACCACCCGGGCGAGGTATTCGAGGTTGACCTGGTGGACGATGCCGGTGTCGGGCGGGACGACGGTGAACCCGTCGAAGGCGCTCTGGCCCCAGCGCAGGAACTGGTAGCGCTCTTGGTTGCGTTCGAACTCGAGCGCGGCGTTCTTCTCGAACGCGTCGGGTGCTCCGAACACGTCGACGATCACCGAGTGGTCGATCACCAGCTCGGTCGGGACGAGCGGGTTGATCTTCTTCGGGTCCCCGCCGAGCGCGGCCATCGCCTCGCGCATCGCGGCCAGGTCGACCACGCAGGGCACGCCGGTGAAGTCCTGCATGACTACGCGCGCGGGGGAGAACTGGATCTCGGTGTCTGGCTCGGCGTCGGGATCCCATCCGGCCAGCGCGCGGATCTGGTCGGCGGTGACGTTCTGCCCGTCCTCGTTGCGCAGCAGGTTCTCGAGGAGGACCTTGAGGCTGTAGGGGAGGGTCGCACTCCCGTCCACCGCGTCGATGCGGTAGGTGGCAACGTCACGCCCTCCGACGGACAGGCTGGAGCGGGCGTCGAAGGAGTTGACGGAGGACATCTAGCTGCTCCCTTGATCTGACGGTGGGCGGGGCTCGTCCGGTTGAGGCGGAGTGTCGCGTACCGCCTGCTCGGCGAGGTCGAGCACCCCCTCAAGGTGCTGCACCGGCATCCCGGTCGCGAGCTGCGCGACCAGTCCGTCGTAGGTGAGCATCAAGAACGCGGCGAGGGTTTCGATCGGGACGTCGTCACGGACGAAACCGGCGTCGCGCTGACGGGCGAGACGGGCCTGGGTGGCGCGGGTGATCGAGCGCAGGTGGTGCTGCCAGAGCGCGGCGAACTGCGGGTCGGTGCGCACGCGCCGGGACACCTCGAGCTGGACGCCGAGCCAGCCGGCGTCCTTGTCCCGTAGCTTGTGCATCGCGCCGACGAGTCCGAAGTCGTCCACGAGCACCGTGACCTCCTCGGCGTCCTCCTGCGCGAGGGCGAGGAACAGGGCGTCCTTGTCGGCGAAGTGGTGGAAGATCGCCCCGCGGGACAGGCCGGTCTCCTCCTCGAGCCGGCGGACGGTCGCGCCCTCGTAGCCGTAGGCGGCGAAGGCTCGCCGGGCGCCGTCGAGAACTCGTCGGCGGGTCGCCTCGAGTCGCTCCGGGCTGACTTTGGGCACGTGCTCACCCTACCAAACCGTACGTCCGTCTTGCAATACTCGTCGGTCGAGTCGATAACGGCGTCACGCCGTTTCGCTGTGGCCTGTACGGCGTGACGCCGTTTCGCTGTGGCCTGTACGGCGTGACGCCGTTTTGGGGGGCGGCACGTAGCGTGGGGGCTCTCGCGCAGGTGATCTCCGGGGGTCCGATGGCCACACTGTCACTGCCCGGTTGCGACCTCTACTACGAGGTCGAGGGCGACGGCGTACCGGTCGTGTTGATCCACGGGCTGAGCCTGGACACCCGGATGTGGGACGACCAGATCCCGGCGTTGCGGGGCATCGCTCAGGTGATCCGGTACGACGCGCGCGGGTTCGGCCGCTCGACCCGTTCGCCGGACGTCGCGTACACCCATGCCGGGGACATGTGGGCGCTGCTCGACCACCTCGGCGTGGACTCGGCCGTCGTCGTCGGCCTGTCGATGGGTGGCCGGATCGCGATCCAGGCGACCGGTGTGCACCCGCAACGAGTCCGTGCGCTGGTCCTGCTCGACGCGGTCGTCGATGGCGTGCCCTGGGATCCCGAGGCCGCGGCCGGGATGCAGGCGATCGGCACCGCCTACCGAGCCGGCGGCCTCGCGGCCGCGAAGGCAGCGTGGCTCGACCACGACTTCTTCGCGCCGGCCCGGCGCAACCCGCGGGTCGCTGCCCGCCTCGAGGAGATGGTGGCCGACTACCCCGGGCTCGCGTGGACGGAGAAGGACCCGCATGGTCCGCACGAGCCCGTGCTCGAGGTGTTGCCGACCCTCGCGCTGCCCACGACCGTCGTGGTGGGCGAGCTCGACGTTCCCGGCTTCCGGGACATGGCCGAGGTCGTGGCGGCCACGGTTCCGGGGGCCCGAAAGGTCGTCGTCCCCGACGTGGGCCACATGGTCAACATGGAGGCCCCGGAGGCCGTGAACGAGGTGCTGCGCGGCGTCATCGAGTCGGTGTAACGCGGTCGCTGCAGGCGGCTCCGAGGTGGTTGCTGTCCACCGCGCTCGACGTTACGCTGCGCGCACGTCATCGGCCGGGGGGCGGCATGAGCACGAGATGCGAGAACTGCGGCTTTGAAGGCGGGATCGAGCCGCTCTGCCCGGCCTGCGGTCATCCGATCGATCCGCACGCGGAAAACGTGCCCGCCCCGGCCTACCCCGTAGTCGACGCCGGCGTGCCCGCGGTCGAGGACTCGACGGTCGATCGCCGGGTGGTCGTGCTGACCGACCCGGCGGGTACGACCCACGTGTCTCGGCTCAGCGTTCTCTTTCGACTGATCCTGGCGATTCCGCAGCTCTTCGTGCTGTGGGTCGTCGGCATCGCGGTGGTGGTCGTGATGGTCATCGCGTGGTGGGTGGCGCTGTTCACCGCCCGGGTTCCGGCGTGGGCGTATGACTTCCTCGGCTGGTACACGGCCTTGTATGCCAGGGTCATGTCCTACCTCTACCTCCTCGTCGACAAGTGGCCGTCCTTCGGCGATCCGGCGGCGGTAGGACGCGCCACCGCAGTCCCCACGACGGATCAGTCCGCCGTCGTGGTCCGGTTTCCCGGACCGGAGCGACTGAACCGGCTCGCGGTCTTCTTCCGTGTCGTGCTCATCGTTCCGGTGTACGTCGTGGCCTACGTCCTCTCCCTCGGTGGGTCGATCGCTCTGTTCTTCGTCTGGCTGGTTGTGCTCATCCTCGGCCGAGTTCCGACGCCGGTCTTCGACGGACTTGCGGCGGCGGTTCGCTACCAGGTTCGCTACAACGCCTACGCCTTCCTGCGGTCCCAGCGGAGGTCCCGGACGCCGTTCCCGTTGCACCGCGCCGCACACCAGGTGCGCGGTGGGTGGTCATCGCATTGCTGGTGCTTGGCGTCTTGTCTCCCGTTGCCGAGGTCGTCGCCCTGGTCGCGCTAGTGGGATCGCAATCCAACGACAGCGCGGCCGATGCGGACACCCAGCTCTATCGGGCGTATCTCGCGCTGTCCTCGGTGCCGCAGGCGCACTGCGCCTCAGGCGCCGGTCAGTTCGATTGCGTCAAGCGCTTCGACGGCAGGTTTGCAGCGAGGGTCCAGAGCTTCGACGATGCCGTCGGAGGAATCGACTTTCCGAGCGACGTCGACTCCCGGGTGAGCACCGCGCACTCCGACGACGCGAAGCTCGCGGCGGATCTTCGGGCTCTGAGCGAGGCGCCAACGCCCGAGGCGTACGCCGTTCTCGTGCGATCGGGGTCGCTCACGACCGACGCCAACACGGTTGACGCCGATGTTGAGGCGCTGCACCGCCAACTCGTGAGCGACTTCTAGCCAGTCCTCTGCGCGGGGTCATCGATGCGGTGTCAACGGCGCTCTGACGGCGTACCGTCGGCGCCATGAAGGTGCCGATGCTGTGTGCGGACTTCCTCGCGCGCGCCGAGCAGGTGTACGGCGAGCGGGTCGGAGTGATTGACGAGCCAGACGTCGCGGACTCGCTCGGAGAGGTGACGTACGCCGAGTTGGCGCGTCGGGTCCGCGCGTTGCAGGCCGGCCTGGACGAGCTCGGTGTCGATCCGGGCGAGCGGATTGCGGTGGTGTCGCCCAACGCTGCCCGGATGCTCGAGTTGCTGTACGGCGTTCCGGCATCGGGTCGGATCCTGGTCCCGATCAACTTCCGGCTCCGCTCGGAAGAGGTCGACTACATCGTCGAGCACAGCGGTGCGTCGGTGCTGCTCGTCGACCCGGAGGTCGACGACGGTCTCGTCGGCGTGAGCGCCAAGCATCGACTGCTCCTCGGCGCCGAGAGCGACGACGCGTTGCTCAGGTTCGGCCGCGAGCCCGCACCCTGGCGCGAGGCCGACGAGGACGCGACCGCGACGATCAACTACACGAGCGGTACGACGGCGCGGCCGAAGGGTGTGCAGATCACCCACCGCAACATCTGGGTCAACGCGGTGACGTTCGGGCTGCACGCGGGCGTGAGCGACTGGGACACCTACCTCCACACGCTGCCGATGTTCCACGCGAACGGGTGGGGCATGCCGTTCACTGCCGCGGGGCTCGGCGTCCCGCAGATCGTGCTGCGCAAGGTCGACGGGACCGAGATCCTCGCCCGGGTGGACCGCCAGGGCGTGACGTTCATGTGTGCCGCCCCGGCAGTGGTCAATGCGGTGCTCGACGCGGCACCGTCCTGGACGGGTCGGATTCCCGGAGGCGATCGAGTGACGAGGGTGATCTGCGCGGGCGCGCCGCCCCCGTCGAAGACGATCGAGCGAATCGAGGCCGACCTCGGCTGGGAGTTCTGCCAGATCTATGGGCTCACCGAGACCTCACCCTTGCTCACCATCAACCGCCGGCGCCGTGAGCAGACCGACCTGCCGCTCGCGGACGTGGCCAAGCAGCTCGCCCGGGCCGGTGCGCCGGCGATCGGCGTACGGCTCGAGGTCAGCGACGCGGGCGAGGTGCTCGCTCGGTCGAACGTCGTGCTCGAGGGGTATTGGAATCAGCCCGAGGTGAGCGCACAAGCCTTGGTCGACGGCTGGTTCCACACCGGCGACGGGGGACATCTCGACGACGACGGCCACCTCACGATCTCCGACCGCAAGAAGGACGTCATCATCACCGGCGGCGAGAACGTCTCCTCGATCGAGGTCGAGGATGTCCTCTACTCGGCCGAGGGAGTTGCGGAGTGCGCGGTCATCGGCGTCCCCGACGAGAAGTGGGGCGAGACGATCAAGGCGATCGTGGTCCGCACCGCCGGCTCGACCGTGACCGAGGCCGACTTGATCGCGCACTGCAAGTCGAAGATCGCGGGCTACAAGGCCCCCACATCCATCGACTTCGTCGAGGCGATCCCGCGGACGGCGACCGGCAAGGTGCAGAAGTTCAGGCTCCGCGAGCCTTACTGGGCCAACCGCGACCGACAGATCAACTAACCGCTGGATGCCGAACGTGATCCCGTCCCCGAGTCGCCGCAAGCATCCCATATCCCTGATCTGAATCGGGGCGCCAATATGCTGGCGACGTGGCCACGATCGCGCATTATCCGCACACCGAACACCGCCTCGACAACGGGCTGCGCGTCGTCATCAGCGAGGACCACCTCGCGCCGGTCGTCGCCGTGAACGTCTGGTACGACGTCGGTTCCCGCCACGAAGTGCTCGGCCGCACCGGCTTCGCGCACCTCTTCGAGCACCTGATGTTCCAGGGCTCGGCCAACGTCGGCAGGGGCGAGCATTTCGCCCTCATCAACGCGGCGGGGGGCACGTTGAACGGCACCACCTGGTGTGACCGCACCAACTACTTCGAGACCCTCCCTTCCCATCACCTCGCGACCGGTCTGTGGCTCGAGGCCGACCGGATGGGCGGGTTGCTCGACGCGCTCGACCAGCCCAACCTCGACAACCAGCGCGAGGTGGTGAAGAACGAGAAGCGCCAGACACGCGACAACCAGCCGTACGGATCGTGGCTCGAGCAGGTCCACTCGAGTTGCTATCCCGCCGGTCATCCGTACCACCACACGACGATCGGCTCGATGGAAGACCTCGACGCCGCCTCGTTGGAGGACGCGCGCGCGTTCTACTCGACCTGGTACGCACCGGACAACGCGGTGCTGTCGGTGGTTGGTGACGTCGACCCCGCCACGGTGCTCGAGCAGGTCCAGCGGTTCTTCGGCGGCATCCCACCGAAGGGCGGGTTTCCCACGCCACCGTCGACCGACATCGCCCCCCGGCTCGGACGTGAGGTACGCCGTACCGTCACCGACCGGGTGCCGGTGCCGCGGATTTTCGTGGCCTACCGCACCGCGCCGTTCGGCACCCACGAGTTCGACGTCATGCAGGTGGCGAACATCGTGCTCGGAGGCGGCCGCGGCAGCCGGCTCTACAAGGCGCTGGTGCTCGACCGGCAGTTGTTGCAGCCGTCGGAGGGCTCGGCGATCGACAGCTGGCCGTTCGTCGGCGGTGCGACGCTGACGATCGCCGACCTCGCGGCGCGCGAGGGCGTCGACGTCGACCAGCTCGAGGAGGCCTATCACCACGAGGTCGCCAGGCTCGCGGCCGGCGTCACCCGCGACGAGATCGAACGAGCCCACGCGGTCATCACGAGCGACTGGCTCCATCACCTGTCCGGGGTCGATGGCCGCGCCGATACGTTCAGCCAGTTCGCGACCCTGCTCGGCGATCCCGGCCTGATCAACGACGTCCTGCCGAGGTGGCTCGCGGTCGGTGCCGACGAGGTCGCCGAGGTCGCCGGCCAGGTGCTGGCGCCGACCAACCGGGCCGTCATCACCTTCCTTCCCGATGCCGAGGACGAGCAAGAGGCGGCGGCGTGACCCTGATCACCGATCGACCGTCGCCTTCGGATCCGCGCCCCTGGACCTTCCCCGCGTTCGAGCGGCGGGAGGTCGCGGGCGGCCGGGTCATCACCGCCCATCTCCCGGGCCGTCCGTTGGCAGTGACCTCCCTCGTGGTCGACGCGGGCGCCAGTTCGGAGCCGCTGGGACAGGCCGGCGTTGCGGAGCTGGTGGCCCGCGCGCTGTCCGAAGGCACCGCGGCGCGCGATGCCTACGGGTTCGGAGTCGCCGGCGAGCGGCTCGGCGCAAGCTGGCGTGCCTCGACCGACTGGGACTCGTTGCGCTGCGGTTTCGAGGTGCCGGTCGGCGAGCTCGCGGCGGCCACCGACCTTCTCGCCGAGGCGGTGCGCGATGCGGCGTTCGCGGACGAGACCCTCAAGCGTGTCCGGGACGAGCGCCTCGACGAGATCAGCATCGAGCTCAGCCAGCCGGCGGCTCGGGCGGGAGCGGCGTTCGCGGCGGAAGTGTTCGCCGACTCCAGCCGTTACGGCCGGTCCGAAGCGGGTGACGAGGGGACGATCTCGGCGTTGGCCAACGATGACATTCGCGCCTTCCGTTCCGCTCGGCTGCGCAGGTCCCTGGCCACGCTGGTGGTGGTCGGCGATCTCGACGGGGCTGACGTGGAGGCGCTCGGGCGGTCGGTCTTCGACGGTTGGGACGACTCGGCGGAAGGCTCGGTCGTCCCCGACGTAGCCGTCCGGGCAGCTGGCCGGCGGGTGGTGATCGTCGACCGACCGGGCTCGGTCCAGTCGATGCTGATGGTGGGTCACGACGGACCGCCCCGCAAGGTCGAGGACTACGTCGCCATGACCACGATGTCGATGATCCTCGGTGGCATGTTCTCCTCCCGGCTCAACATGAAGATCCGGGAGGAGAAGGGTTACTCCTACGGCGCCTTCGGCGGGTACGACACCCGAAAGCACGGCGGCATGTTCCTCGCTCGCTCTGCGGTCCAGAGCGAGGTGACCGCCCCGGCCCTGGCCGACATCGTCGCCGAGATCGAGCGGATGCACGCGGGCGGGGTTGAGCCTGATGAGCTCGAGCAGGCGCGCGCGTACCGGGCGGGAGTGTTCCCGATCAGCTTCGCCGGCACCGCGCCGGTCGCATCCGGCCTCGCCGACGTCGTCACCCATGGGTTCGCCGACGATCACTTCGACGCGTTGCGCGCTCGCGTCCTCACCGTGACCAAAGCGGAGCTCGACGCGAGTGCCCGGACCCGGCTACGCCCGGACGACCTCGTGACCGTCGTCGTCGGCGATGCCGAAGTGATCGAGGCGGACGTGGCCGGGCTCGGCCTCGGTCCGGTGACGGTCGTGCCGGACGAGGACTAACCCCATCAACGGTCCGTCGAGGGCCCGGGTCGCGACGGTGGCCGTGGTGGCGGGCGTTGCCTGTGCCGCCGCGCTCGCCGGCCCAGGCATGGGGCGGGCCCGGGCGGCCGCGCCGGTTCCACCCGCCCGCCAGGTCGTCATCATCGCCGTCCCCGGACTGCTCTGGTCCGACCTCGCCACCATGCCGGCGCTGTCGGCGTACGCCGCGACGTCCTCGATCGGCAGCCTCGTGGTCCGCGGTCAGCCGCCCGCGTCCCGCTGCGCCGACGGAAGCCTGACCTTCGCTGCCGGCAACCGCGCCGCCGCCGGCGGGACGACGTCCTGCGTGATCGACCAGCCAACCCGCGCGGCGCTTCAGACCGCGCTCTCGCGGGGTAGGTACGGCGCCGACATCGACGCTTTTGGCGACGAGTTGCAGGCGGCGCACGTGGCGACGATTGCCTACGGTCGGGCTGCGGCGCTCCTTCTGGCCGACTCCGAGGGCCGGGTCGACGTGCAGCACTCGGCCGATCCCGATCCGACCCAGCTGCGTTCGGACATCGCCGGAGTCCACTCCCGGGCCGTGTTCGCGTTGCTCGACGAGGCCGGCTACCTGGCCGGGCCGGACGGTCGGGCCGCAGCCGACCGGGCGCTGGATCACCTGCTTGCCGCCCAACTCGCCGCGGTGCCGGCGACGGCGACCACGATCGTGGCCGGCACGAGCGACGATCGCATCGGTGGACCACAGCTGCGGGTGGTGATCGTTCACGGCCCGGGCTGGCGGCATGTCGAGCTCGGGTCACCCACGACGAACGGCACTTTCGTCCAGCTCGTGGACTTGGCCCCGACCGTGCTGGGCGCCTTCGGCCTGCCCGAGCCGGACTCGATGATCGGCGAGCCCGCCTATGACACCGGGCGGGCCGCCCCGGCCCGGGCGAGCCTGATCGACGTCAATCGGCACGCAGTCGCGGCGCGCCGGGTCTCGGGTCCGCTGCACAACTGGTTCGGAATCCTTGGACTGGGTGTGCTCGTGCTGGTGGTGGTGTCCTGGCTGCTGCCGCTGCGTCCGGCATACGTCACGGGGGTTTGGCTCAGCCGCCTAGGCCTCGGCCTTCCGATCGCGAGCTACTTGCTTCAGGTCGGTCCGTGGTGGCGGCACCTTGGGTGGTACCCGGCGATGCTCGTCGCGATCATGGCGATCCTCGCCGCTGTAACGGCGGGGATCGCGGTTCGCGGCCCGACGCTGGCGGTCGTGGCCGTTCTGGGCGTGATCGCGGTGGTGCTCGCGATCGATCAGCTCGTCGGGGCGCCGCTGCAGGCGTCCGCACCCCTGGGCAATCTCCCGCTGACCGCCGGTCGCTTCCACGGCATGGGCAACATCGCCTTCGCCTGTTTCTGCGGCGCCGCTGTGGTGTGTGCCGGTGTGGCCGGGGGAGTGCTGCGAGCCCGAGGCCGCTGTCGACTCGCGGTCGTGAGTGTCCTCGCGATCGGAGGAGTGGCGACGGTCATCGACGCGGCGCCGCGGTGGGGCGACGACTTCGGCGGTCTGCTGACGATGCCGGTCTGCGTCCTCCTGCTCGCCACGCTCGTCGCGGGGATCAGGATCACGGCGAGGCGGGTAGCGGCGGTGGTGGTCGGCGTTGCGGTGCTGGCGGTGGTGGTGGCACTCGCCGACTACTCGCGGCCGCCGGACAGCCAGACTCATATCGGCCGATTCGCCGGTGAGGTCATCCACGGCGGGGCCGGCCGGACGATCTCGCGCAAGCTTTACTCGGCCGACCACTCCTTCGGCAACGTGCCGATCACCGCATCGGTCGCGCTACTCGTGCTGGCGATGGTGGTCTGGCACCGCCAAACCGGGGAGATCCTCGCCCGGGTCGCCGGCCTGCGCGAAGCCGCGATCGCCGTCGGTGCACTCGCCGTGCTCGGATCGGCGTTGAACGACTCCGGGATCGTGATCGCGCAGTTCGCGCTGATCAGTGCTTTCCTGGCCGTTGTGGGCGCAGGGCTCGCCGACCCGGGATCAGCCGGAGCGAGCCGGCGGGCGCCACTGGCGGCGCCAGCCACGTCGCAGGTCGCGTAGCGCGGCGAGTCGTTCCCGACGAAGGTCGTTCTCCTCCTCATCGGCGAGCGGCGCGAGCGGCCCGCAGATGCGGGTCAGCAGCGCATCGGCGAGGGCCGGGTTTCGGGCGAGTGCCGGCCCGTGCAGGTACGTCGCCACCACGCTGCCCTGCACTGCGCCGTCGACACCGTCCGCGCCGTTGCCGACCCCGTCGCGCACGGTCGCGAACGGACGCGCATCCGGACCGAGGGTCGTCCGCCCCCCGTGATTCTCATATCCGGTGACGAGCCCGACACCCGGCACGCTCGCATCGCCGAGCAACTCGCCGACCGCGCGCGGGCCGGTCAGCCGGTCGGTCCGGCAGTCGAGCAGCCCGACGCCGGCATGCACCCGGCCCGTTCCGTCCAGGAACGTCTCACCGAGGATCTGAAAGCCCGCGCACACGGCGAAGACCGGCGTACCGACCGCGACGGCATTCGCCAACGTGCCGTCGGACAGGCTGCGGACAGCGAGGGTCTGCGCGCTGTCCTCACCGCCGCCAAGAACGTAGATGTCGACCTGCGCCGGCACCCCTTGATCGATCCCGACCGAGACAATCTCGGCGCTGATCTCGCGCCAGCGCAGTCGCTGGGCGAGAACGGTCGCGTTCCCCCCGTCGCCGTAGGTCCCGAGGATGGTCGGAAAGAGCAGCGCGATCCGCACCGGCTCACCCGCCGAGCGATCAGGCATCGCCGACTACCCGACGGAAGGCCTGGAATGCCGTGTAGTTGGCGAGGACTTCCACCGGTCCGTCGGCGGCTGCCGCCGTGATCGCCGTGGGAAGGTCGTCGACGCGACGGTGGTCGACGTCGGCGTAGCGCAACCGGACGGCGACGTCGCGCGAGCGGTCACCGGTCGCGACGACCCGCCGCCCGCGCAGCTGCTCGAACGGCACGTCCCACAACCACGACGGGTCGCGCCCGTCCGCGGCCTTGGCGTTGACCGCGATAACCAGCCCGCGCGCGTCGGCGGGCACCATCGACAGTGCCTCGGCCCAGCCGGCGGGATTCTTCGCGAGCAGCAGCCGGGTCGCAACGCCCGCGTACGTCGTCGTGAGGTAGCGCCCTTCGACCGATCGAATCCGGGCCATCGCGGCCAGCGCGACTCCCGGATCGACCTGCCACAGCGTCGCGGCGGCCGTCGCGACAGCGGCGTTGCTGACGTTGATCTCCCCGGGGATCGACAAGGTGACCGGATGGAGGTCGCCCTGCGGGTCCACCACGTTCGTCCCGCGTACCGACCAGTCGGGGGGAGGGCGCCGCAGCCCGCAGGTACTGCTCCAGTCCGCATCAACTCGCTCGATCACACCGCCGCACTCGGGGCACACCTGCGCGTCGTTGCTCCACCGCTGGCCGGCCGCCACCCAGACGACGTGGGGGGCGCTTCGCGCGGCCCAGGTGACCAACGGGTCGTCGCAGTTCGCAACGACGGTCGGCGCATCGGGCCTCGCCAACGCATCACGCCAGATTCCGGCGAGCCGGCGTACTTCGGCGTACCGGTCGAGCTGGTCGCGACTGAGGTTGAGCAGCAGAACGGATCGGGGCCGGACGGCGTCGATCACTCGAGGCACAAACGGCTCGTCGACTTCGAGGACACCGTTGATCGCCGAACGGTCCGCGCACAACGCGGCGGTCAGGCCGGGTGGGAGGTTGGCGCCGCCCCCGTTGCTCACGACCGGGCCGAGCGTCTCTAGGGCGGCGACCAGCAGCGTCCGGGTGGTCGACTTTCCGTTCGTACCGCTGACGAGCGCGAGCGATCGACCCGTCGCCGCTCGCTCGAGGGAACTCGGGTCGAGCAGCAGGGTGACGCGACCGCCGATCGTCGTTCCGCTGCCGCGTCCTGCTCGCCGAGAGAGCCCCGATGCGAG
>Ga0335083_10003795_pt1 | contig 19404 bp, 15 predicted proteins | sample Lox_Sample_42_FD_206716 | JGI IMG/M metagenome (GOLD analysis project Ga0335083, IMG submission 206716) | Soil microbial communities from Loxahatchee National Wildlife Refuge, Florida, United States - Lox_Sample_4.2 | ecosystem: Environmental > Terrestrial > Soil > Wetlands | place: USA...
GACGGCGTACGATCCCTCGCAACCGTTGAAGCAGCGGAACTCGGCACTGTAGGGCACGCTCGGACTATACTCGTGGCACCCGGGCTATGGTAGGCGCGCGCATGCGCTCGCCCCGGTCGCGGCACAAAAGTCTCGGACTTTGTCTCGCGCTCGCCGCAAGCCCGGCCTTCGCGCAGCCGCCGCAGCCGGCCCCGCTCCGCACGAACGACTACACCATCGACCTCTACCAGGGACCGGTCCTCGCGAGCAGCCGCGTGGTGGGGCTCGCGGGCGCCTTCGTCGCGATGGCGGACGGCATCGACGGCGACACCCAAAACCCGGCGTCCCCGGCCGTTCGCGTCCCCTACTCCTACACGGACATCGACTACGATCTGGGCGCGGGGCTCTCCTTTCCCGGCAGTCTCGGCCGCTCGGGGGACTTCTTCAACTCCGGCAGCCGCACGCGCGTCATCGCCGGCAATAACCTCTACGTCTTTTTGAACGGCGCGTTCAACCTCCAGATCAACCACTGGGGGTTCGGCGTCACGGCCGATCTCCAGCAGTACAGCTTGCAACGCAACGAGCCCGGCGCGACGCAGAACCCGCGCTCGCTCCTCGACCTGACCGGCACGACGACGTCACTCACCGGTCAAATCATGCAAAACCACCTGCTCGCCTCGTACGCGTTCGACGACGGGCAGCTCGTCGTCGGCACGGGCGCGCGCGTCGTCACGCTCGACGTGAGCACGCGCGCCACGTTCCTGAGCAGCGGCGTGGACACGCTGAACACGCGCGGCGCGGGCGTCGAGCTCGGCTTCATCTGGCGCCCGAACGGCGAGCGGGTGCGCGTCGGCGGCGCGTTTCGCTCGACGGTGAACGCCGACACGCAGGGCGGCGTGATCTACCGCGGCACCTCCGACGAGCTCTGGCTGCCGAACCACCTCACGTTGCCGTGGGATTTGAGCTTCGGCGCCGCCGTGCAGCTCGGACGCAAGCCGCTCAATCCGCGCTGGGTGAGCCCGGCGGAGCTCCTCGCGCACAAGCGCCGCTACCTCGCGTGGCAGGCGCGTGAACGCGAACGCCGCACTCGCGAGGCGCTCGCCGACGCGCGGCGCGAGGGTCGCGACGTGATCACGCTCGAGCGCATCCTGCGGGCGGCCGACGCGGCGGAGGCGGCGCTCGACCGCGCCGAGCTCGAGCGCGCCGAACGCGCCGTCGATCGCGAGCTTCGCCGACGGAACGCCGAGATGCCGCGCTTTCACGTGCTCCTCACGAGCTCGTTCTTGATGACGGGCGCCGTGCACGACGGCGTCGGCATCGAAGGCTTTTTGAACCGGGAGGACCAGCGTTCGGGCCAGCAAATCAGCCTCTCGCCGCGGCTCGGCGTCGAGGTCGAGCCGATCCCGAACTGGCTCCAGGCACGCGCGGGCGTTTACTTCGAGCCCACGCGCTTCCGTTCGAATGAAGACGGCGGCCGGAGCCACGTGACGTTCGGCGGGCAAGCGCGCCTCCTGCCGTGGGACGTTTTCGGCACCTTTCCCGAAGGGAGCTGGTGGTGGCTCGGCGGGTCCCTCGACGTGGCGCGCAATTACCTCGGCTGGGGTCTCGCGCTAGGAGTCTGGCATTGAAGTACCCCGCGCTCTTCCTCGTCGCGGCCGCGTGCGCGGCCGCTTGTCATCGCGCGCCGCCGAAACCGGAACGCACCGCGCCGTGGCCCGCGTCGGCGAGCCCGTCCTCGTCGACCGCGCCCGCCGCCCTCCGCCGCCTGCACTACACGCTCGCGCGCTCGGACGTTTCGTTCGAGCTCCCGGCGAAGCACGCGACGCCGCGCGGCAAGCTCGCGCGACCGCGCGGCGACCTCGACGTCGACCTCGACGACTTGTCGCACACGACCGGCAGCATCGCGTTCGACCTCGCGAACCTGACGCTCGACGGCGCCGACGGCACGCCCGACGACGGTTACACGCAACGGGCGCTCGAGTGGCTCGAGCTCGGCAGCGGCGTCGCGGGAGAGCAACGCGACCTCGACCGGACCGCGACGTTCGCGCTGAGCGGGCTCGACGCCGGACACCTCGTCGCCGCGCCGAACGGCGATCGCCGGGTCGCGCGCCGTGAGCTCGAGAGCCACTGGACGGTCCGGGGCGAGCTCGCGCTCCACGGCGTGCGCGCTCCGCTGACAGCGGACGTGAGCCTCACGCTGGTGCCCGGGGTGGACCCGGGCGGTCCGCCCGCGGAGCTTTTGATCCGATCCCGAAAGCCGCTCGTAGTGCCGCTGAGCACCCACGACATCACCCCCCGGAACGCCTCCGGCGTGCCGATCGCGAAGGACCTCGCCCTGATCGGGGACAAGGTAGGTAGCGAGGCGAAGGTCAGCTTCGAGCTCACCTTCGCGCCGGGCTAGCGAGTCGTCCCCCGGTTAGGCTTTCGTCCTCGCTGAGGAGAGCGCTAAGCTTCGGGTCGCTCGCGACTTTCGAGAGGAGTCCTTCGCATGAACCAGAAGCTCAATTTCCAAGCCTTCGCCACGACGCTCGCCGCGCTCGGTCTCGCCGCCTGCGGCGGCAGCGCGCCCGCCGAACCGGCCCAGAGCCCCGTGCAAGCGAAGGAAGTCCCCGCCGCGACCGACCCGGCGCCCGCGGCCGCTCCGGCTCCCGCCGCAGCCGACGCGACGCCCGCGAGCGCTCCCGCCGCCGCGCCGGCGAGCACCGCGCCTGCGGCCGCTCCCGCGCCGACGACGGCCGATGCGAGCGCGCCGCCCGCGGCTGCCGACAAGCCGGGCGACGCGCCGAAGCACACCGGCAAGAAGAAGGCGGCGGGCGCCAAGGCCGGTTGCGGTCCGGGCACCTGCGGCTGAAGCGAGGAGCAGCGCGAAGCATGGACCCGGCCCCGCGCGCAACGACGAGCGGAGTCGGGCTCGGCTTGCGCTGGGATTTTCTGGAGGAGGTGCTCGACGGACCCGACGTGGACGTCGGGTTCTTCGAGGTCTCGCCCGAAAACTACATGCGGCGCGGCGGCTATTACCCCGCCGCGCTCGAGCGCATCGGCCGTCGCTACCCGCTCGTCACGCACGGCCTCACGCTCTCGATCGGCGCCGAGGCCGAACCCGATCCTCACTACGTCGCCGAGCTCGCGACGGAAGTCGAACGGCTCGGCTCGCCGTGGCACTCCGACCACCTCGCGCTCACGAGCGGCGCCGGACGCGTGTTTCACGAGCTCTTGCCGTTGAAATTCAGCCGCGACACGGCCTTTCGCGTCGCCGACCGGCTCGAGGCCCTCGCCGAAGCGCTCGAGCGCCCGGTCGCGATCGAGAACATCACGTACTACGCGCACGCGGGTCGCGCCGAGCTCTCCGAGACGGACTTTTTGCACACGCTCTTCGAGCGCACGCGCGCGGGCCTGCTCTTCGACGTGAACAACCTGTACGTGAACGCGGAAAATCACGGCTTCGACCCGTTCGCCCGGCTCGCCGAGTTTCCGCTCGAGCGCGCCGTCGAGCTTCACGTCGCGGGTCACACGCGCTCGGCGTCCGGCTTGCTCATCGACACGCACGGCGCACCGATCGTGCCCGCGGTGTTCGAGCTCCTCGCCGCGACGCTCGCCCGCACGGGCCCGCTGCCGGTGCTGCTCGAGCGCGACAACGCCGTGCCGCCGCTCGCGGTGCTGCTCGAAGAAGTGCGCGCCGTGCGCCGCGTGGTCGAGCACGCGCTCGCCGGGCGCACCCCCCGCACGGAGGCGCGGCGTGCAGCCGGCGCTTGAGCGTGCCCTCGCCGAGCTCGTGCTCGGCCCGCCGCTCGCGCGGAGCGACCTCGCGGCGCTCGCGTCCCGCCACGCGCTCGCCGCGGACGACAGGGACGCGCTCGCCGCCGAGTTCGAGCGCTGGCTCGTCTACCGGAAGCTCGTCCAGGCGACGCTGCGCGACGCCGTGGAGCTCGCGATCCCGCGCACCCTGGCGCGCCTCGGCGCGCTCTTCGACGAGTATTTCGCGCGATTTCTCCGCGAACGCGGCCCGCAAACGCATTACCTGCGCGACGTGACGAGCGAGCTCTTGGATTTCTGCGCGCCGCTCTGGGCAAGGGACGCGCGCGTGCCGCCGTGGGCGCTCGATCTCGCGCGGCACGAGGCCGTGCAGATCGTCGTCTCGTCCGAGCGCGAGCCCGCGGTGAAGGCGCCGCTCGGCGAGCTCGACCTCGAGCGCGGCTTGCGTTTCGTCGGAGCCGCGCGCGTCGTCCGTTACGCGTTCGCCGTGCACCGCATGAGCGCCGACGAGGGCGATCGCACGCCGCCCGAGGCCGCTCCGACCGAGCTCTTCGTTTACCGCGACGAGGAGCACGACGTGCGCTACCTCGAGCTTTCACCGCTCGCCGCCGCGCTCCTCGAGCGGCTGCTCGCGGGCGAGTCGCTCAAAGCGGCGTTACTCGCTGCGTGCGCCGTGACCGGCAGCGACCCCGGCGCGGCGCTCGACGGCACCGCGCGCCTGCTCGCCGACTTGAGCGAGCGGGGCGCCGTGCTCGGTGCCGCGCCGGAGGCGTCTCCGTCCGTGCCCGCCGCGACCGAAGCTCGCGAGGCGCGCTTGCGGGCGGCCGAAGATTGCTCGAACATGGCCGGATTCGGCCGCGAGAAGGAACCCCATGAGCGTTCGTGATCCCCTCGGCATCGTCGGCACGCTCGTCGCCGAAAAGTACCGCATCGAGAAGCTCGTCGGCGAGGGCGGCTTCGCGGTCGTCTACCGCGCGATGCACACCATCTGGAACAAGCCGGTCGCGATCAAGTTCTTCAACGGTCTCTCTTCGGCGCCGATCGATCAGCGCTCGGAGTTCCAGCAAGCGTTCATCCAGGAAGGCGCGCTCCTCACCGAGCTCTCGAGTCAGACCGCGGCCATCGTGCAGGCGCGCGACGTGGGCACGTACACGTCGCCCGACGGCCAGTGGATGCCGTTCATGGTGCTCGAGTGGCTCGAAGGGTTCGCGCTCGACGAGCTCCTCGAGCGCGAAAAGCGCCAAGGGCTCGCGCCCTGGACGCTCGCCGAAGTGCACGCGCTCCTCGGCCAGGTCGCCGCCGCGCTCGACGTCGCGCACGGCAAGGGCGTCGCGCACCGCGACATCAAGCCGCCGAACCTCTTCGTGCTCGGCACCGGCGCGGCCGGCCGCGACGCGAACGCGCCGGTCAAAGTCCTGGATTTCGGCGTCGCCAAGATGATGAGCGACAACACGCAGCTCAAGGCCGCGCTCGCGAAGACGGGCATGGGCGTCACCTCGTTCACGCCGCAATACGGCGCGCCCGAGCAGTTCAGCCGCACCTACGGCGCGACGGGCCCGTGGACGGACGTGTTCGCGCTGGCGCTCGTGGCCGTCGAGATGCTCGCGGGGAAAATCGCGCTCGACGGCGACGATCTCGTGCAGCTCGGCTTCGCGGCGGGCAACCCCGAACGGCGTCCGACGCCGCGCGCGCTCGGCGTCGCGCTGCCCGACGCCGTCGAAGCGGTGTTCCTCAAGGCGCTCGCCGTGCGGCCCGAAGAGCGCTTCGCGCGCGCGGGCGAGTTCTGGGGGGCCTTCGCGCGCGCCCTCGCCGAGACGGGCGCCGGGGGACGCGCGCCGACGCCCTCGGTCCGCGCGATCACGGCGCCGACGGAGCTCGCCCCGGGTCCGCTCGTCCGCCCGCCGGCGAGCATCACCGGCGACGGCGCCGCGACGACCGCGCCGCGCCCGAGCGAAGGGAAATCGAAGCTCGGTCTCGTGATCGGCGGCGTGGTGGCGCTCGGCGTCGCCGCCGTGGCCGCGATCGGCCTGCGCGGCGGCGGTTCGGGGCCGAGCACGCCCGCCGCGGCGCCCGTCGCGAGCGTGGCGCCCGTCGTCGCGAGCGCCCTGCCCGCGCCGAGCGCGGCCGCGTCCGCCGCGGCGGCGAGCTGCCCGGAGCGCACCGCCAAGATCCCGGCGGGACAATACTTTCAGGGTTCCGACGCGAAGGACGCCGGCGCCAACGAGAAGCCGTCGCACAACGTCACGCTCGACGCCTTCTGCATGGATCTCTACGAGACCACGGCGAAGGAATACAAAGCGTGCTCCGACGTCGGCAAGTGTCGTCGCGCGTCGAACGAAGTCGACTGGCCGAGCATCACGCCCGCGGATCGCAAGCTCTACTCGCCGCTCTGCACGTTCGGCCAGGCCGGCATGGAGGATCATCCGATCAACTGCGTGAGCTTCGAGATGGCGCAGACGTACTGCAAGGCGCAGGGCAAGCGCCTGCCGACCGAAGCGGAGTGGGAGTACGCGACGCGCGGTCCGGACGGGCGGATCTACCCGTGGGGTGACGAGGCGCCGACCGCGAAACATTTGAACGCGTGCGGCACCGAATGCGTCGCCTGGGCGCAAAAGCACGGCGTCGCCTTCACCGCCCTGTACCCCGCCGACGACGGTTATCCGACCACCGCGCCCGTCGGGAAGTTCGAGGCCGGGCGCTCGCGTTTCGGCCCGTATGACGTGGCCGGGAACGTGTGGGAGTGGGTCGCCGATTGGTACGCGCCCTACACGGCCGCGGCCGAGACCAATCCGAAAGGCCCCGATACCGGCGAGAAGAAGGTGATTCGCGGCGGCGCCTGGAACGGGAGCTACACGAGCTGGCTCCGTCCGTCCTTCCGTTACGCACAGGTACCGACCGCGCTCTCTTACGGAATCGGCTTTCGCTGCGTCGCGGATCTCTGAGCACGGCGGCTCGAGTCGGGCTAGATTGGGGTCATGTCCGGTGGGCCGCTCGACGACCCTCGACTTCGCGAGGTAGAGGCCTGCTTGAACGAGGGGCGCTTCGAAGAAGCGCAGCGCAAGCTCGTCGGCCTCGGCGCCGTGCGCGATCTCGGACCGGGCGTCGCCTACCTCACGACACGCTTGCTCGCGCAACGCGGGCGCCTCGACTCGGCCGCCATCGCCGAACGCATTCAAGACGTGCTCGACGAAGCGCCCGACTTCCCCGAGGCGCGCAACTACCTGAGCTCGGTGCGCCCCGCGCCGGCCGCGCAAGGTCTCGCTCACGCCCCGACTCTGAGCGGCGCGCTCGATCCGAAGAGCGGACACCTGGTCGTCACGCCGAACAGCGCCGCGCCCTCGCCGAAAGGCGCCGCGCCCGTCGTCAGCGTTCCGGTGCCGAAGCCCGCGCTGAGCGTCCCCTCGCCGGACGCGGTGGTGAGCTTCCGCGTGCCCGCGCCCGCGGCGAGCGTGCCGTCGCCGAGCCCGCTCGTCAGCGTTCCTTCACCGACCGCGCCGACCGCGCCGTCGCCGAGGGGGCCTGCGTCGCAGCGCGTGCGGCCGTCCACGCTCGAAACGCCGCGCGTTCCGCCGCCGCTCGCGCACCCGCCGCCGCGCGCGGTGATTCGCGATCTCGGGACGCTCGAGCCGCCGCGCTCCGAGGTGCCGACCGAGCCGGCGCCGCCGCCGAGCGAACCCGCGTCGCTCGAAATGCCGCACTTCGAGCCCGAGCCGCCGAGCACCGCGGGGCGCGGCATCTGGGATCCGGTCGAGCTCGATCTCGCGTCCGGTCGCGTCGAATCGGCGCTCTCGGCGCTCGAGAAGCAAGCCGGAAAACGCCTCGACCAGCTCGTCGAGCGGCGCATGCCCGAGCTCGAGACGATCGCGGAGCACGCCGCCGATTTTCTCGCGGTCGCCCCCATCACCTGTCATTTCCCGGCGTACGATCTCTCGCTCGGGAGCTTGGCGCGCCTCGACGCGGCGCTCGCGCTCTTCGCGCGCCGCCCCCAGCGCGCGCCGCGCTACGCGCTCTCGGTGCTCTTGAGCGCCTACGTCGGTGAATGCGTCCGGCGTGCCTCGGGCGGACGCTGGCAGGGCCGCCTCGCCGAACCGGACATGGCGACGATCGAACGCCCCCGCGGCGAGACCTATCAGCCGTGGCGCGCCGTCCAGCAAGCTCTGATGGACGGGCGCCCCATCCGCGTCGCCGCGAGCGCCGGACGCTCGAGCCCCGACACGCCCGAGCGCCCGCGCCGCCCGCCCGATCCGCCGAGCGCCTGGGCGCCCGCGCCGTGGCCTGATTTTGCCCTGTTTCAGCTGATCGGGCGCGCCGTCCCGAGCTCGTTGCTCGGCACCTGGGCCGCGCGCATCGTGCAGGTTCCGCTCGATCGCTCGCTCGCGAGTCTTTCGGCCATCGACCAATATCTCGGGTTGCTGGCGACGAGCGCGCTCTCGGCCGAAGCGAGCGGCGGCTGGGCGAGGCGCGCGGCCGTGCTCACCGGCGCCTACCTGGGCGAGGTTTTGTGTTTGAACGCCGGCGCGCGCTGGAGCGAAAACGTCGACGCACCGTTCGGGCCGCTCCGCTTCGAGCTCGTCACGCCCGACGGCGGCGCGGCTTTTCCGGTGCTGTGGACGCTCGAGCGACTGCGCGGTCAGAGCGCGGGCAGCGTCGCGGATCGAGCGCGCGCCGTGCTCACGGGGTGATCGAGACGAGCGTGCCTTCGCGCGAGAACGCGCCGTGCCAGCCCTGCGGCACCGCGGGCTCGGTGAAGTGAAACAGGAAGCGCGCGTCGAGCGGCGAAAGATTCACGCAGCCGTGGCTGTGCGGCGCGCCGAACGCGTCGTGCCAGTACGCGGCGTGGAAGGCGAAGCCCTGCGTGAAATACTCGACGTACGGCACGTCGCGCAGATCGAACTCGTCGCCGATTTCGTCGCCGCTCATCGTGGCGGAGACGTGCTTCGTGTGGATCATGAACTCGCCCCGCGGTGTCGAGTGGGTGGTTTCGGGATCGCCCATGCCGTCCTTGCCGGTCGAGACGAGCGTCGCGTAGACCGGCCGCGAGCCCGCGTACGCGACGAGCGTCTGGTCGAGGACGGACACGTGGATCCACGTGCGATCCCCGCGCACGCCCGCAGGCGGCTTCGCGACGGCGTCCACGCGCACGAGCTCCGCGTCCCGCAGCCATTCGCCCGAGCGCGTCTCGAGATAACGCACGCCGTCGAGCGTCACCGTGCGCTCGCCGAGCGAAACCGCCTCGCGATAGCAGAGCGGGCGCGCCGGGCGAAAACCCCGCTCGGGGCTGCCCGCGAACAGCACCGCGTGCCGCGCGCGCACGAAGACGAGCGGCAACGTCGTCTGCTCGTCCAAGACCACGCCGTGAAAAGCGCTCGGCTCGACGCGGGTCAGGCGATCGAGCGGCACGAGCTCGAGGTCGGTCGTGATGCCGAAGCGGCGTCCCTCGTGCTCGAGCACGTCGAGCAGCGCGAAGCCGCTGTTCGGGAGCGCGCGCGGCGTGCCCGGCGTGGCCGGCCGCTCGAAGCCGAGCGGCAGCGGCAGCGCGGCGCCGTCCGCGAGGAACGGCAGCTCCGGCCGCGGCGTGAGATCGTCGAAGCCCGCGGCGCTCCTCGCCGCGCCGCCTTCGAGCGCGATCGTTTCGGTGTGCGAAGGCAAGTGCGCGTAGAGCGGCGGAGGCACCGGCTTCGAGCGCCCGTAGACGTACGGCAGCGCGGCGTCGCGGTCCGGGCGCGTGCGCGCGAGCTCGGCGAGGACGTGGTTTTCGTCGAGTGTCGCAGCCGGTCCCACGCACACGAAACCCTCGGGGGCGATGCGGTACCAGCCGAGCGTGCAACCGTCGTGACCCGCCGCGCGCGGCGCGCGTCGAATGCGCGCTCCGAGGCGCAGGTAACCGAGCTTCTTCGAGCTCCGGGTCGGCTCCGCGTAAACGACCGTCTCGCGCGCCGTCGCGACGAGCTCGGGCGGCTCGGCCACGGGAGCCGCCGCGGACGCGTCCGGCGCGGGCGTGGCGTCGGGTGCGCTCACTCCGTCCGGCTGCGAGGGTTCGCGCTCGGACGCCGCGACCTGCGGCGGCGAGCTCGGGACTTCGGGCGCGGGCGCAGGAGTCGGCTCCGCCGTGACGGAGCTCGGTGTGACGCTGCTCGCTCGCTCCGGCAACGTCGCGCTCGGCGTGCCGGGTGCGGGCGTCGCCTCCGCCTGGTTCAATGCAAACGTGCGCGCCAGCTCGTTGCCCGAACAGGCGATGCCCGCGAGGAGCAGCGCGCCGAACGTGCCGAGCGCTCGGCCGCGCAAAGGGGTCCGTTCGCGAACGCGCGCCATGGTCCCTCCTAGCCACAGGCCCGTGGGCCGGGCCAACTTTCGGAACACTCCGAAAGAACGTGGCTATTCGTCGAAACCGCCGCGCCGCCGCACGGCCAGCGCGAGCGCCGCCAAATCGGCCGCCGCGTCGGCGAGCTCACCCGGATCGAGGTCGGGCAATTCGTCGAGGCGCGCTTCGATGTCGGCGAGGAGACCCTGCGGGTCGCGCGCCCGCTCGTGCACGAGGCGTTGGTAGCGCGCGCGAATCTCGCGGAAGAGACGCGCCTCGCCGGCGACGGGCGCGTCGTCGTTCGGCGCGTCGGCTTCCTCGTCCGCTTCGGTCGACGCGGACTTGCGTCGTGACGAGCGGAACGTCGGACCCTCGAGCGACACGGCGACCGGCGTCGCGGGCGGCGTCGCTTGCTCGAGCTCACGCACGCGACCCTCGGCGCGCGTGATGCGCTCGATGAGTCCGCGGATCATGGACGCGTAACCCTCACCAGTGATGGCGTGCTCGTTCTTCGCGGCGTCGAGCGCGTCGAGCAGCTCGCGCCAGTTGTCGACCGGCGGCGTCAGACGTTGCTGGCGTTGCTCGAGCAGCACGACCTTCTCGCGCAGTGCGTCGACGGACTGCCACGCCGCTTGCTCGGTGTGCTCCAGCCAGAGCTTGTTCGTCGGCACGACCCCGAGCGTATCACACGCCCGCTCACGCCTTGCGCGAGAGCCCGACCAGAAACACTTCCGAGCTTCGACTTCGCGTGCCTTCGGGGCGAATCACCTGACACTTCTCGTAAGCGGCGGTGAGCGCGGCGCGCGCTGCTTCGAAGTCCGCGCTCATGAAGAGCTTGCCCACGAAGTGCGATCCGGGACGCCCGAGCGCGCGGGCCACGTCGACCGCGCGCATGAAAAGCTCGAAGCTTCGCGCCTGATCCGCCGTTTTCGAGCCCGACGTGTTCGGCGCCATGTCGCTCAACACGACGTCGTAAGGCGCGAGCTCGGAGAGCGCCGCCGTGTCGAGCGTGAGGGCGTCGCCCTGCACCACGCGGACCTGCGCCGGAAACACTTGCGGAATCGGCTGGCGATCGATCGCGAGCACGGCGCCCTTCTCGCCCACGCGGCTCGCCGCGTAGAGCGACCACGAGCCGGGCGCCGCGCCGAGATCGAGCACGCGCTGCCCGCGCGCGAGGAGCTTCGTGCGCCGGTCGATCTCCTCGAGCTTGAACACGCTGCGCGCCGGGTACCCCTGCGCCTTGGCCGCACGGGTGCGGGCGTCGGGACGCGCGTACGGATGGCGGCTCACGCTCGCGTGAGTAGCACGCTCTTGCTCGGCACGGGGCCGTCGGGGCCGTCCGGGCAATCGAGCCCGGGGGCGAGATCGCGGAGCCTTCCGACCGGCACGCCCGCGCGCTCCGCGGCTTCGCGCAGCGTCCGCCGCAAGCGGCCGACGCTCGTCGCGCGGTGGTTCGTCACGGCGAGCAGGGTGCCGCCCGGGGCGAGCAACGCGAGGGCACGCTCCGCCAAGACGCCGTAGCGCGTCGCGACGCTGAACGGCGCGCCGCCCGCCGAGCTCGCGAAGCTCGGTGGGTCGAGCACGACGAGCTCGAAGCGCTCGCTCCTCTTCGCGGCGCGGCCGAGCCAATCGAGCGCGTCCGCTTGGAGGAACGCGTGACCCTCGAGCGCGAGGCCGTTCGCCGCGAAGTTCTCGCGGGCGACCGCGAGCGCCCGCCGCGCCTGGTCGACGCTCACGACGCGCCGCGCGCCTCCGAGCGCCGCCGCGACGGAGAAGCTCGCCGTGTAGGAAAACAGATTGAGGACGCTCTTGCCGCGGGCGAGCTCGCGAATGCGGCGCCGATTGTCGCGCTGATCGACGAAGAGCCCCGTCGAAAGTCCTTCGCCGAGCGCGACCGAAAGGCGCATGCCGTGCTCCGTCACGAAGAAGCGCGCGGGCGCCGCCTCACCCGCGATCGGCGCGGGCGGCATGCGCTCGGGCCCGGCGTGACGCACGTCGCCGCGCACGCGCCGCTTCAGGTAAACGCCGCGAGCGCCGAGCTCGACGAGCCGCAACGCGATTTCGTCCGAGCGCGACTCCGCCTCGGCCGACGCGACGTGCAGCACCGCGAAGTCGCCGTAACGATCGATCGTGACGCCCGGGAGCGCGTCGCCGAGCTCGTTCGCGAGACGATACGTGTCCGTGAACGCGGCGAGCGGCGCCCGTGAAATGCCGGCGTCCTCGAGCGCGGCGGCGAGGGTGTCGGCGGCGCCGAGCGACGGCGTTTCACCACGCGCCCAAGCGCGGAGTCCGTGCGGCTCCGCGGCGCGCCAGCGCTCGCCGCCGAACGCGAGCTCGTGGGCGTGCAGCATGAGGCGCGGCGCCGGATCGCCGTCGTATATCGTGTCGCCGGCGACGGGCGCGCCCTCGTGCGCGAGCTCGACGCGTAGTTGGTGCGTGCGGCCGGTCTCGGGCACGAGCGCCACGAGCGCGCGTTCGCCCGAGCGCTCGACGAGCGACACCGTCGCGCTCGCCGCGACGCCGCCGCTCTGCACGATCGAAGAGCGGCCCTCCGAGGTGACGAGGCGATGCTCGAAGCGCACGGGACCGCGCGCGAGGCGTTCCGCGAAGCGGCGCGAACGCAACGTCACCGCCGCGAGGTAGCGTCGCTCGAGCGCGTGCTCGGCGGACGCGCGCGCGATCTCGGCGTTTCGCTCGCGCGCGGTCGTGAACAAGAGGACGCCCGAGGTGCCCGCGTCGAGACGCTGGTGCACGCCGACGTAACCGTCTTCGCCGCGCGCCTCGAGCCACGCGGAGAGACGCGCGACGAGATCGCCGCCGAGCGCTTCGTCACCGCCGTGCACGACGATGCCGCTCGGCTTGTCGACCACGAGCAAACCGCGCTCGTGGTGGAGAATGCGACCGTCGCGGATGGGTTTAAGGAGGGGTTCGAAGGGCAACCGAGCGCTACCTTGCGTTCCTGGCGGCAGAAATGCTCAATTCACGCGGCAATTCGACGCCCCGAGCCGCGAACGAGCGGCTTCGCTTGACGGGATCGGGTTCGAGTGCATAATCCCGCGCCTCTCCAGCCGGAAACGAGTCTTGTCATGAGCGCGACGCTGTCCAAAATCCACGCCCTGGAATCTACCGGAATCCGCAAGGATCTTCCGGACTTCCGTGTTGGCGACACCGTCGCCGTCAACTACAAGATCGTCGAGGGCGACAAGCTCCGCGTCCAGGTCTTCCGCGGCGTCGTCATCAAGCGGCACCGCGCGGGGCTGCGCTCGACCTTCACGGTGCGCAAAGTGAGCTTCAACGTCGGCGTCGAGCGTATTTTCATGCTCCACTCGCCGCGTCTCGAGCAGATCGAGGTCGTCTCGCGCGGCGTCGTCCGCAAGGGCCGGCTCTTCTACCTGCGTGACCTCGCCGGCAAGGCCGCCCGCGTTCAAGACGAAAAGGACCGCTGATAGGGCGGCGCCGAGCGGGTGTTCCGCTGGCGAGCGTGAGCGGCTATGCTCGCGCTCCCCGGAGTTTTCATGATCGTTTGCGCTCGCTGTGGCGCCCAGAACCAGCCGACGAACAAGTTCTGCTTGTCGTGCGGTGCTCCCGTACAACAGGTCGGGCAGCCCGCCCCGGCACCCGCCGCCAACCCCCAACCCGCGCCGGCTCCGCAGCCCTGGGGCGCGCCACCGCCTCCGGCGCCCGCACCGCCTTGGGGAGCGCCCGCCCAACCTGAACCCCAACAACCTTGGGGCCAGCAACCGCAGCCGCCCGCTCCGGCAGCTTGGGGGCAGCCGCAAGCCGCGCCGCCGTGGGGCCAGCCGCCCCAAGCGCCTCCGCCGCAACAGGGTTGGGGAGCGCCACCGGCGAACCCGCCCGCGAACCCGGCACCTTGGGGAACTCCGTCGGCGCCGGCACCGCAGCAGGCGTGGAACCAGAGTGCGCCCCAGGGCGGCTTCGCTCCGGCGGGCGGCTTCGGTCCCGCACCCGCACACCTGCGCGTCGGCTCGCCCGAAGGGCTGAATCCGTTCGGTGCCACCGTCGGTCCGCCCGAGGGCGGCGCGCAGGGTGCACCCGGAGCGCCCGCGCCCGCACCGTGGCCCGGTGAGTCCGCCTTCGCGCCGACTGCGCCCCCGAAAGAGGAGCCGCCGCGCGTCAACGTGCCCGCGTACGCGCCGCCGCTGGCTCCTCCGCAACCGGTCGCGCCCGCGCCGGCGCCCGCGCCCGCTCCGCCCACGCGCCCTTCGACGCATCCCGTCGCCGCCGCGGGCGACCCCGAGCACGTCGACCCCCACGCGCCGCGCGCGCTCGCGGGCTTTCTCGTGAGCTACGAGGGCAACGATCTCGGCGTCTTTTATCCCATCTACCAGGGGCAAAACCTGGTCGGACGCCGCGGCGCGGCGCCGGGGCTCAACGTCGAGATCGAGCACGGCACCACCTCGTCGCGTCACGCGACGCTCTTCGCGTCCGCGCGGCCCGGGCGCGTCAAGATCGAAGACATGGGCAGCACGAATGGCACTTTCGTCGGCGACCTGATGCTCGAGCGCGGCAAGAAGCACGAGCTCAAGGACGGCGACGTCGTTCGCTTCGGTGGCTACGTCACGATCATCAAGATCGTCTGAGGGCGCATGAATCAACTTCGTCGTTCGGGGCTCGCGCGGCACGCCGTCCGCGCCATCGCGGCTGCGCTCGGCGCGCTGCTCTTCTTCTTGTCCGCGCCGGCCGGCGCCGCGCCGCAAGCGCGCATCTTGCGCATCGATCCGCGTGCCGCGCAGCAGAACGGCGACCCCGTGCTCACCACGGTGATCGAAGTGTCGCAGTCGAAGCGCGTGAGCGACGCGACCGCGAGCTGCGCCGCGCTCACCGGCAACGGGCAGCTCGATTGCATGAGCCAAGCGCTCGAGCAGCCGTTCGCGCTCTACACGCCGTTCCCGTTCCCCGCCGCGAACGCCATCTTCACCGTCACCATCGACAACGCCGCCTATCCGGCGAAATACGTGAGCCACTCGACGTGGGGCGAGAGCCAGCAGCAGCCCGGCGTCGGCACCGCGTGGCTCGTGCTCATCGACGCCGATCGGCGCATGGGCGGGAGCTTCAACGACGCGCGCCAGATCGCGCTGCAGCTCGTCGCGAGCCTCGGGCCGAACGACATCGTGGACCTCATGTTCTTCAACGATCGCCAGGTCGTGAAGGACTCGAAGTGGCTCGGCGGCGCGCAGAAGACGGGCGCCGCGTTCATCAACGGCGCGACCGAGACGTACCCGTCGAGCGGCCGCAACCGCTCGCTCCTCACCATCATCAAGCAGGCGGCGACGGACGGCTTCGGCTCGCTCGGTAACGTCGGCGAGAACGTGAAGGTGCCGCTGCACCAGGCGCTCGTCGTGCTCTCGAGCGGCTTCGGCGGCGCCGATCCGTCGACGACCGGCCCGGGCGCGCTGCAGCTCCAGCAGTACCTCACGAACGGCCGCTTTCCCGAGGACAACACCGCGCTCCCGAAGTCGCCGGTGCCCGTCATCAGCGTCTACTTCCCGCTCAAGGTCATCGACGAGTTTCGCCAGAACTCCCTCGAGTTCATGCAAAACCTCGCGAACCCCGAGATCGGCGGGTTCTTCACGGTCGTGCAAGAAGGCGGCGGCGCGCGCGCTCAGGCCATCATCGGGACGGTGCGCCAGCGCTTTTCGAAGATGAGCGTCGTGCGCTGGAAGGTCGCGTGCCTCGCGCCGACGATCACCCAGTCGTTCGAGCTCGTGTTCAACAACATGAGCACGCCGCTCGCGGGCGACAACACGTTCAAGGACGTGCCGATCGGCATCGATCCCACCCAGTGGCCGCTCGCCGTGAACAACGATTACTCCGCGCAGATCGCGCAGACGCACCCGGTCTATCCGGGCGGGAACTTCCGCGTTTACGGGGATTTCTGCTGGGGCGGCGACAAGACGCGCGCCGAAGTGTACTTCTTGCCGTCCGGACAGCCGCTCCCCACGGCGCTCACGGGCGCGAACATCGACCAGGCGAAGGCCACCGAGCAGCAGCTCGTGGCGATGGGCATGAAGGGAACCGCCGTGGACGCCGCCGACACGTACGTCGAGTTCCAGGCGCCGGACAAGGACAAGATCCTCTGGGGCTCGGGCGACCAAGCGCTCGTCCGCATGGTCGTCTTCGACAACCGCGCCCACCGCACGAGCGGCCTCACCGCCGAGACGATCCTCTCGCTCAAGGGCAGCTCGCCGCCGCTCAATCTGATGCTGATTCTGGGCGCGGCCTTCGGCGCGGTCGTGATCGCGCTGCTCGTCGTCGTGATCGCGAAGAGCGGCGGGAAAAAGCGCGGCACGCCCGCGCCGGTCGCGGCCGCACCCGCGTACGGCGCGCCCGGCGGGTACGCCGCGCAGCCCGGGTACGGGCAACCGCCGCACGGTCCGAGCCCCGAATTCATGTACGGCGCGCCGGGGCAAGCCGCAGGGCTCGGCGTCGCCGCGCCGCACCCGCAAGCCGCTCCGCCGAGCCCTTACGGCGGGGGTGCCTCGTCCGCGACGCTCCAAGGGCAGGCCGGCATCTTCACGCTGCTCGCCGGGCAGGAGCTCCGCGCGGGCCGCGACGCCTCGCAGTGCGGCATCTTGCTCACCGAAGCGCGCGTCTCCGGCGTGCACGCGACGCTCAAGCTCGAAAACGGCCAGCTCTGGGTGCGGGACGAAAACAGCAACAACGGCACCCTGGTCAACGGCGCGCGCATCGCGCCGGGCGTCTGGTCGCCCGTGCCGCAGGGTTCGATCGTGCGCTTCGGTCCGGTCGAGTTCAGCGCACGCCTCGGCTGAGCCGAGCGCGCGCTACACGCGCTCGATCACCGTCGCCACGCCCATTCCGCCGCCGATACAGAGCGTGACGAGCGCGGTCGTGAGGTCGCGCCGTTCGAGCTCGTCGAGGGCGGTGCCGAGCAGGATCGCGCCGGTCGCGCCGAGCGGGTGGCCGAGCGCGATGGCTCCCCCGTTGACGTTGACGCGCTCGGGGTCGATGCCGAGTCGCCGGATCGTATCGAGCGGGATCGCGGCGAACGCTTCGTTGATCTCCCAGAGGTCGACGTCCCGCGCGGTCATTTTGGCCTTTTTCAGGGCGCGCTCGGACGCGGGGGCCGGCGCCGTGAGCATGATGACGGGCTCGGTGCCGATCGTCGCGAGGGCGCGCACGCGGGCGCGCGGTCTTCGGCCGCTGCGCTTCACGTAGTCCTCCGACGCGAAGAGCACGGCCGCCGCGCCGTCGACGATGCCGCTCGAATTGCCGGCGTGGTGCACGTGGTCGATCGATTTCGCGGCGGGGTAGCGCGCGAGCGCGAGCTCGTCGAGCGTCTCGCCCGCGGGCCCGACGGCCGCCGCGCCGAGCTGCGCGAACGACGGCTCGAGCTTCGCCAGGCCCTCGAGCGTCGTCTCCGGACGCGGGTGCTCGTCGTGATCGAGCGCGACGTTGCCGTCGGCGCCGAGCACGGCGAACGTGCCCTTGGCGAAGCGTTTTTCGCGGATGGCGGCTGCGGCGCGCGTTTGGCTCAGGAGCGCGAAGCGATCGACGTCGTCCCGCGTGAGACCGTCGAGCGTCGCGATGAGATCCGCGCTGATGCCCTGCGGCACCTGGAAGACGCGCTTGCGGAGCTCGAGGTTCAGTCCGTCCATCATCGCTTCGTCCGAGCCCATCGGGACGCGCGACATGCTCTCCACGCCGCCGCCCACCACCAGATCCTGCTGGCCGCTCATGACGCCCATGGCCGCGAAGTTCGCCGCCTGCAGGCCGGACCCGCAAAAGCGATTCAACGTCACACCCGTGACCACATCCGGTAACCCGGCCGCGAGCACGGCGTTGCGCGCGAGGTTCGCGCCCTGTTCCTTCACCTCGGAGACGCAGCCGACGACCACGTCTTCGAGCTCCGCGGGATCCACGCCGGTTCGGCGCACGAGCTCCTTCAGCGTCTGCGCCAAGAGCTCCTGCGGATGGATGCCGGAGAGCGCACCTTTCCCTGCCTTCCCCCGACCGCGCGGCGTCCGCACCGCGTCGAGAATGAACGCGTTTGCCATCCGAAGAACGTAAGGCGCGGATCGCGAGTGTCCACGCCAGGGTTCCCAGCAGGCGGCCCGTCTCCTAAGCTCCCGGGCCCATGGTGCCCGGATTCGGCAAGCAAACCATCACCATCGGCAGCGCTCCGCAGGCCGACATCCGGCTCGGCGGGCCGGGCGTCGCGCCGGAGCACGCGCGCATCGTCAACCAGGGCGGCGGCGCGCTCGTCCTCGTCGACTTGAGCGCGGGCCCGACGTTCGTGGACGGCGCGCAGGTCGCGGCCGGCAGCCAAACGCCGTTCGATCTGCGAAAGCAATTCGTCGTCGGCCAGGCGTCGATTCCGAACGCGCATCCGGCCGTCGTCCTCATGCTGCTCGAGGTCGGCAAGGCGCCGCCCACGCCGGGCCAGCTCGTCTTCGGGCGCGAACCGGCGCAGTGCCACGTCGCCGTTCACCATCCGAACGTCTCCGCGCGCCACGCGACGATTCAGCTCTCGCCGCTCGCCGTCACCGATCACAACTCGACGTCCGGCACGTACGTCGACAGACAGCGGGTGCCGCCGGGACAACCGTATCCGCTCACGCCGCACGCCTTCGTGGCGCTCGGCCCGGTTTCGCTGCCCGTCTCGCTCGTGCAGCAGCTCGCGCAAGCACTCGGGGTCGCGGGCGCAAGCGCCGCTCCGGCGCCGGCGACGGGCGCCGCGCAGCAATTCGCGCCCGCACCCGCCGCGGGCGGCTTCGCTCCGGTCGCCGCCGCGCCGGCCGCTCACGCTCCGGCACCGAACTCGCCCGCGCCGCTCTCGCCGGCGGGAGGTCACGCCGAAGCCGGCGTCGCGCGACCGAAGCACAAGACCGTCATCGGCCAGTTGCAGCTCGGTGGGGGCGGCGCCGGCGCCGCGGGCGGCCGGAAAACCATCGGCCGCACCCCCGACAACGACATCAAGATCCCGAGCCCGCAGGTCTCGAGCCGCCACGCCATCCTGCACAGCACGGGCGGACAGCTCTTCATCGAAGATCGAGGCAGCGCGAACGGCACTTACGTCCGCGGCCAGCGCATCCCGCCGGGCCAGCGCGTGCCGGTGCAAAACGGCGAAAAGGTCTTCATCGGCCCGATGCCGCTCGTCCTCCAGGTGGCAGGCCAAGAGGTCGCCGTCGTCGTCGAGGATCAAGCGCACTGGGAAGGGCGGCCCCTCTACGAGATCGAAGCGTGGGATCTCGTCTCGCAGGTGCCGGACCGCGACAACCCGAGCGAGCTCAAGACGCTCCTCGACCACGTGAGCTTCAAGGCGCTCCCGGGCGACTTCATCGCGCTCATGGGCCCGAGCGGCGCCGGCAAGACGACGCTGCTCCTGACGC
>Ga0335083_10003796_pt1 | contig 19403 bp, 15 predicted proteins | sample Lox_Sample_42_FD_206716 | JGI IMG/M metagenome (GOLD analysis project Ga0335083, IMG submission 206716) | Soil microbial communities from Loxahatchee National Wildlife Refuge, Florida, United States - Lox_Sample_4.2 | ecosystem: Environmental > Terrestrial > Soil > Wetlands | place: USA...
ACGAGCGCGAACCGAGCGCACGAGAAACACGCGTGCTCGTCGGCGTCGCGTTCGCGTCGGGTTGCCTCGCGTTCGCCGCCGAGGTCATTTTCACGCACCTGCTCGCGCTGCTCATCGGCAACAGTGCGTATGCCTTCGGGGTGATTCTCGCGGTGTTTCTCTGCTGCTTGTTCGCCGGCGCGGCCATGGCGGCGGCCTTCGGGGCGTGGCGCGGTGACGCGGCCCTCGCGCTCGGTCTCGCGGGCACGGCGCTCGCCCTCGCGGTCACGTTGCCGCTCTGGGACCAAGTCCCGCGCTTGTTCGCCGCCGTCGGTCACTCGGTCACGACGTTCGGCGGTCGCGAAGCCGTGCGCGCGCTCGCGGCCTTCTCGATCTTGTGCGTGCCGACGACCGTGATGGGACTCACCTTCCCGCTCCTCTTGCAGCGGGTCGCCCGCGCGCGCGTACCGAGCCGCTGGGTCGGACGTCTCACGGCCGTCAACACCGTCGGTGCCGTCGTGGGCGCGCTCGGGACCGGTTACGGCCTCTTGCCGTGGCTCGGCTCGCAGCGGTCGCTCGAGGTGGTGGTGGTGCTCTTCGCGGTGTCCGGCGCCGCAGCGACGCTCCTGCTCGCGCCGCGCGCCCGTCGAGCCCTCGTCGTTTTCGCCGCGGCCGTCAGCGTGGCCACGCCGCTTGCTCCGCGCTGGAATCTCGCGCGACTGACGGGCGGTTCGAACGTTTACTTCGAGGGCTGGATCGAGCCGGAAGCGATCCCGTTTTTGCGCGAAGACGTGCATGGCGGCGTGACCACCGTCACGCGAGCGAAGGGCGTGCTCACGCTGCTCACGAACGGTAAATTCCAGGGCAACACCGGCTGGGAAATGAGCGCCCAGCGCTTCTTCGCGCACTACCCTTCCCTCTTCGTCTCGAACTTCGACCGCGCGCTCGTGATCGGGCTCGGCACCGGCACGACGCTCGGCACGCTCGCGGCGTACCCGTGGAAAAAGATCGACGTGGTCGAAATCTCGCCGTCGATCGTGGAGGCCGCGCGCGCGTATTTCCAGGCGGGCAATCTGGGCGCCATCGACGACCCGCGAGTCACGATCCATCACGCCGACGGTCGCAATTACGCGCTGGTCGACGACGGCCGCTACGATCTCGTCGGGATGGAGCTTTCGAGTATTTGGTTCGCGGGCGCGTCGAACCTCTACAGCCGCGAGTTCTACGCGCTCATCCGCGAGCGCCTCGCTCCGGGCGGCGTCTTCCAGCAATGGGTGCAGCTCCACCACGTTTACCGGCGTGACTTCGCGACCGTCGTCGGCACGCTGCGGAGCGAGTTCAAGCACGTGGCGCTCTTTTACGGCGGCGGCCAGGGCATCCTCGTCGCGTCCGACTCGCCACTCGAAGCCTCACTCGAGCGGCTGCGAGCTCTCGAGGCACGCCCCGAGATCGGCCGGGTGCTGCCGGACCGGCGCCGCTTGCCGGATCTGCGCGGCGATATTCTCGCCTTCGACGCGGGACTCGACGCCTTCCTCGACGAAAGTGCGAGTCTCGCGGGGCTCGAGCGCTCGGCTCTCGTCTCGACCGATCAGAGCCTTTACCTCGAATACGCGACGCCGCGCGGCAACGTGCTGCCGTGGGCGACGCGCGAGGCGCTCGTGCGCGAGCTCCGGCGTTTCCGCGATCCGACGGCGATCGACGCGTTGCTCACGCCGTGAGCCTGGCCCGGGCGGTGCTCAGGCGCTGCGGGCGCGCTTCTGGCGTTTCGCGGGGACGCTCACGACGGCCGGTTCCTCGGCCACGTCGGCCTCTTGCGCAGCGGACGGCGAGAGCTCGATGAACGACGCCTGCGCCTCGCGCGCGTGGCGCGGGACGCCCGTGTGCAGCTGGGCCCGCTCGAGGATGGCGGCGCAGAGCGCGTCGAAATCGAAGCCGGCCGCCGCCGCGATCTTCGGGAGGAGGCTCGTTTCGGTCATGCCGGGCAGCGTGTTCACCTCGAGCACGTATTCGTTCTGGCTCTCGGTGACGAGCAGATCGACACGGACCGCACCGTGCGTGTCGAGCGCCTGCGCGGCGCGCTCGGCGAGGTTCAAGACGCCGCGGTAGCGCGTGGGCGCGAGCCGCGCGGGCATGAAGTACTCGGTGATGCCCGGGGTGTACTTCGCCTGGTAGTCGTAAACGCCGCCGGCGGGAGCGATCTCGATCGCGCCGAGCACGCGTCCGTCGAGGATCCCGACCGCGATCTCCTTGCCCGTCACGAACCGCTCGACCAAGAGCGACGCGTCGTAAACGAGCGCTTCGAGGACCGCGTCGCGGAGCTCGCTCGGCCCGTTCGCCCGCGCGACACCGAGACTCGAACCCTCGCGGCGCGGCTTGACGATCACCGGGTAGCCGAAAGAACCGTGGATCTCGTCGAGATCGTCGAGCTGGGAGGCGTCGAGCGCGTAGTACTGCGGGGTCGGCACGTTGTGCAGGCGAAACATCTCCTTCGCCTTGAGCTTGTCCATGGCGAGCGCGCTCGCGAGGACGTTCGAGCCCGTGTACGGGACGCCGAGGAGCTCGAGCAGCCCCTGAATGCAGCCGTCCTCGCCGAGCCGGCCGTGGAGCGCGAGGAAGGCGGCGTCGAGGTCCGCCGACGCGATCGCGAGGAACGCGTCCGTGTCGTCGCCGAGAATCACCGGAACGACCTCGTGCCCGAGCCGCTCGAGCGACTCGGCGACGGCGAGTCCCGAGCGCAGCGAAATCTCACGCTCCGCCGAAGTCCCTCCCATCACCACACCGACACGTCTCGAGCTCGTCATTGTCTGGCCTCCAGGGCGGTTCTTCGGCCCTCAGCGTTCGGTAGCGAACCCCGGCCCGCCGGGCCAAGAATCGGGAGCGCTCAGCAGACTTCGACGACGATGGCGGTGATGTTGTCTTTGCCCCCGCGGCCGTTCGCCAGATCGATCAGGCGATTGACCGCCAAAGCCCCACCTTCCGCGAGGATAGCGGGGATTTCCTCGTGCTTCAGGTAACCGTGCAGCCCGTCGCTGCAGAGCAGGTACGCGTCCCCGACCGCCGCTTCCCAAACGCTCGTGTCGACCTGCACGTATTCGCGGCTACCTACCGCGCGGGTGATGACATTTCGCTGGCGGCTCACCTTGGCCTGCTCCGGCGTGATGAGGCCCTGCTTGAGTTGCCAGGCGATGAGCGTGTGGTCTTCGGTGAGCTGCTCCGCTTCCTGCGCCCGCACGCGGTAGATGCGACTGTCGCCCACCTGGCCGACCACGAGGTGGTTGCCGAAGCGCATCATCGCGCTGATGGTCGTGCCCATCCCCGCCATGCCGCGGTCGAGCTCGGCCATTGCGTAAAGCAGGTACGTGGCGGCCTGCACGCCGCCCTCGAGCATGCGCGACGCCGCGCGGCCTTTTTCTTCCGTGAAGGGCAGCGGGTCGCCGAGCACGCCTTTGCCCCGGCGCACCATGCCGTTGATGGTGTCGATGGCCTCGCGACTCGCGACCTCGCCCGCGGCGTGGCCGCCCATCCCGTCCGCAACCACCCACAAGCCGACCTCGTCGTCGTGGAGGAACGCGTCCTCGTTCGCCTCACGCCGCCTGCCGACGTCGGTCGCGCCGTACGACCGCATCACCAACGAACCTGAATCCACTGCCAAGAGCCGCCCTTTATCCGGAGAGTAGACCTTTTGGGAGCGCCTTCGCTACGTAGGACCGCGCCTTACACGTCGCGAGACCCTTGCGGGCGGCGCGCGAGTGCCCATAGGCTCGGACGTGGCCGCGCCTGCAGTCACGTTCCTCCAGCGGGGGCCGAACGCCGTGCGTGTCGCGGCCGGGCTCGTCGATGGCTTTCGCAGCTTCGTCGGAGCGTCGGCCGGCCTGATTTTCTTGGGGGGTGCGCTCGGCGAGCGGGTCGAGGAGGTGGCCGGGGTCTGCGCCGGGGCGGAGCTCGGCTTCCCCGTCCTCGTCGCGGCGGGGGCCGGGGTCATCTCCGAGCGCGGCGAAGTCGAAGGGGAACCGGCGGCGACGGCCCTCGTCTTCCGCGGCGGGCGGCCCGAAGCGCTCGTGACGGCCGGCTCGAACCACGACGAGGCCGCCTCGGCGCTCGCGCTCAGACTCGCCGCGCTCGGCCGCGGCCAGGGGGCGACGGCGCTCGTTTTCGCTCGAGCGGAGGGGTTCGGCGTCGATTCGATCGAGCCGCTCTTCGCCGCGCGCACGGCCAACATCGTCGGCGCCGGGACGCCCGGCGCGGCTCCCGTTGCGGCCGTCGATCGGGAGGGCCGGGTCGGTCTCGGGATCTTGGGCGCGCTCCTCACGCGCGGGCTCACCCCCGCCCGGGTGCGCTCGTCGCCCGGCTGCCGGCTGCTGATGCCGCTCCGCCCCATCACGAGCGCGCGCGGGCCGCTCCTCTCGGAAATCGGCGGCGAGCGGGCGCTCGAAGTGCTCCAGTCGGTCGCGGCCGGGCTCGAAGGGCAACCCCTGATTCTGTGCGTGCTCGCGCCCGAGGGCTCGTCCGAGGAGAGTCCACGCTCGAACCTCCTCGTCCGCGGCATCCAGGGCGTCGATCCGGCGCGCGGCGCGATCGTGCTTTCGGGTGATTTGAGGCCGGGCTGGCGCGTCGCTTTCGCGGTGCGCGACGCCGCGGCGGCGCGTGCCGATCTGGAGCTCTGCGCCCGCGAGCTCGCCCGTGAAACCGCCGGGGCGGCGCCGCTTTTCGGCGTCTACGTGAGCTGCGCCGGCCGCGGCACCGAGCTCTACGAGACTCCGGACGTGGATTTGCGGATCCTCCGCAGTCGCTTCCCGGAAATCCCGCTCGTCGGGCTGCACTCGGCGTTCGAAATCGCGCCGTTCGAGGGGCGCGCAGCGGTCCACTTTTATACGGGCGTGCTCGCGCTCTTCACCGCGCCGAGCTGAAGCGCGTAGGCCCGCCGCACGCGCCGGTGTAGGCTCGCCACGCTTTGGCAGAGCCAGGGACAGCTCAAGCCACCGCGCCGGCGGAGGCCGCGGCCGCGCTTCGTTTGGCGCGACCGCGGCGCGGGCTCGGCGTGGCCGACGCGGCGCTCGCGGCGCTCGTCGTGAGCGTCGTCGGGCTCATGGTCGTGCCGCTGCCGACCCACCTGCTCGACGTGCTCATCGCCTCGAACCTGTCGTTCTCGGTGGTGGTCTTGCTCGTCGCGCTCTACGCGAGCGATCCGCTCAAGATCGCGGCTTTCCCGACCGTGCTCCTCATCACGACGCTCGTCCGTCTCGCGCTGAACGTGTCGGCGACGCGCCTCATCCTGTTGCAGGCGGACGCGGGCGAAGTCATCCGCGCGTTCGGCAACTTCGTGGTGCGCGGCAACTACGTGGTCGGCGCCGTCGTCTTCGCTATCCTCAGCATCATCCAGTTCGTCGTCATCGCGAAAGGCAGCGAGCGCGTCGCCGAGGTCGGCGCGCGGTTCACGCTCGACGCGATGCCCGGCAAGCAGATGGCCATCGACGCCGAGCTCCGCTCCGGCGCGATCGACGGCGAAAAGGCGCGCGCTCGCCGCCACGCCCTCGCGCGGGAGAGCCAATTTTACGGCGCGATGGACGGCGCCATGAAGTTCGTGAAGGGCGACGTGATCGCGTCGTTCCTCATCACGCTCGTGAACCTCGGCGCGGGACTCGCCGTCGGCGTGCTCCAGCGCGACATGGAGCCGGTGGCCGCGCTCCGCCGCTACGGCTTGCTCACGATCGGCGACGGCCTCGTCTCGCAGATCCCGTCGCTCGTCATCGCCACGGCGGCCGGCGTGCTCGTCACGCGCGTCGCGAGCGAAGAAAGCGACAGCTCGCTCGGCTCCGAGCTCGCGCGCCAACTCTTCGGCCAACCCGCCGCGCTCCGCGTCGGGAGCCTGTTCGCGGCGCTGCTCGGCGTCGTCCCCGGCCTGCCCGCGCTGCCCTTTTTCGTCATCGCCGCGCTCTTGTTCGCCGCGTCCCGCGCGCGAGGCAGCGCCCTCCGCAGGCTCGCCGACCTGCCGGCGACGGAGCCGGTCCAGCGGCCGCCCGGCGACGCCGCGGGGACGCGGTTCGTGCCCGTCATCGTGCCCTGGTCGCTCGACGCGAGCCCCGATCTCGCGCCGCTCTTCGACGACGCCCTCCGCGGCGGTGCGCTCGAACGCCCCGGCTTGCGCTCGGCGGCTGCCGCGCTCCGCGAGCTCCTGTTTCGCGAGCTCGGCGTGCCGCTCCCGCCCGCTCGTGTCGCGCTCCTGCGCGAGCTGCCGGCGCGCCACGTCGTGCTCTCGCTCGGCGAGCTCCCGGCGCGCGTGCTCGAACTGCCGGCCGAGCTCGCGGACGCGGGCGTCGCCGAGCTCGTCGTCGCGAGCATGCTGCCGGTGCTCCGGCAGCGCGCCGCCGACTTCGTCGGCCTCGCCGAAACGCAGTCGCTCCTCGACGCGCTCGATCAGATCGCGCCGGCCACGGTGCGCCAGGTCGTGCCCAAGCCGGTGAGCCTCACGCAGCTTTCCGACGTGCTCCGCCGTCTGGTCGACGAGCGCCAGAGCATCCGCGATTTGAAGGGCATCCTCGAAGCGCTCGCGCTCGTCGCCCACGCCGAGCGCGATCCTTTGAATCTCGCTGAATTCGTGCGCTCGCAGCAGCGCCGCAGCATCACCCACGCGCTCACGCGCGGTCGCGGCGAGCTCCGCGTCCTGCTCCTCGACTCCACGCTCGAAGAGACCATCCGCGGCGCCGTTTCGCGCACGGCCGCCGGGAGCTTCCTCACGCTCGCGCCCGCCGCGGGCCGCGACATCGTGAGCGCCATTCGCCGCACGCTCGAGCCGCTCGCCCCCGATCTCCCGCCGCTCCTCACCCAGCCCGACATCCGCCGGTTCGTGCGCAAGCTCGTCGAGGTGGACTTGCCGGAGCTCCGGGTCGTTTCGTACGCGGAGCTCTTGCCCGAAATCGCGCTCAAGCCGCTCGGCACCGCGCGCGTGACGGGACTCTGATCAGCGCCGCTGCACCATCATCTTGCGCGGCACCTGCCCGCTCTGTTCGAGGAGCTTCTTCGCTTCTTTCTGGAGCAGCGGGTGGGTGCGCTTGGTCATGAAACCGCCGAGCAGGCGCGCGTCGATGGCGACGAGCTTCTTCAGCATGCGCTTCATGCCGTTGATGTCGTTCGTGTAGGCGTAGGCGTAGGCGTACGCGCGAAAGAGCTGGGGCCGCAGCTGCTCGTAGACGTCGTCGTCGGGGTCGAAGAGCCCGAGCGTCTCGAGCGCCTTCTTCGCGTCGCCGCCGCGCGCCCACGCCTCGGCCGAGACGGACGCGAGCATCGCGCGCGTGCGCGGCTCCTGGGCGCGCTTCAGGTCGATGTTGCTCACGAGCGTCCGGGCCTCGCTCACGTCGCCGAGCATCAGGTGAATCAACGCGCGCTGGCCGCGCGCTTCGTCGGCGATCGGCGCCATCACCTTCACGAGATCGATGCGCTCGAGCGTCGCGAGCGCCTGCTTCGGATCCGATTGGAGCTCGAGCTGCGCCTTGGCGAAAATCGCGGCCGTGTCGTTCTTCTTCGAGGCGACTTCGAGCTCCGCGATGGCCGCCTTGCGGTCCTCGTCGGTCTCGACCTTGCCGAGAATGCTCGCGACGCCGCGCGCCTTCTTCGCCTGATTGAGCGCGAAGACGAGCAGGCCGGCCGCGAGCAGCGTGATGACCGTCGGGATGCCGAGCAGGACCCATTTGGCGACCGGCGAGTAGACGAACATCGCGATCGAGCCGCACAGCACCCAGCCGCCGAACACCGGGATGGCCAGACGCCCGACGAGCGTCTTGATCTGTCCGCCCGGGTCCGGCATCTGCCCGGGCTTGGGCAGCCCCGGCTTGTCGGAGGGTGCGCCGGAGTCGTTCGCGCGCGCTTGAGCGCGCTGGAGCTTGCGGGCTTCTTTCGCCATGGGTCTCGTCTCGGGGTGAATCAGGCCCGCGGCGCGACGCGCGCGGGAACCAAGCTGTCCGGAGGCAGGTCCGGCATCGATTCGAAGCGGAAGTGGTTGAACACACTCTGTGCCACGGAAAGGGCCGGCACGCCCAAGAGCGCGCCCCAGATCCCGAAAAAATGCTCGCCGATGATGAGCGCCATCACCACGAGCACCGGGTGGATCTTCGCGGCGACGCCGATGATCTTCGGGTTCAGTAGGTTCGCCTCGATCTGGTGCACGCCGATGATCCAGAGCAAGACCCAGAGCGCGACCCAAAATCCCTGCGTGAGACCGATGAGAACCACCGGCACGCTGCTCGTGATCGAGCCGAAGATCGGCACGATGCTCATCACGCCCGCGACGATCGCGAGGATGGGCCAGTACTTGAGCCCGAAGAGCCCGAAACCGATGGCGCTCACGATGCCGTTCACCACGCAAATCAGGAGCTGCCCGCGCACGACGCCCGAGAGTCCGCGATCGATGCGCGAGAGCAGGTGATCGAAGCCGATGCGCGCGTTCGGCGGCGCGAGCGAGCGGAAGAAGGCGATGATCGCTTCGCGCGTGTGCATCACGTAGCCGGCGACCATCAGCGTCATGAACAAGAGGAAGATGCCGCGCGCGATTTTGCGGACGATGGCGTGGCCGAGCTGGATGAGCTCGAGCGCGTTCGCCTTCACGTAGCCGAGCGCTTCCGCGACGCCCTTGCCGGCGAGCTGAGCCACGCTGAACTGGTCGTTCGTGCGCGCGCCGGCCGCGCCGATGCGCCAGTGGCCGGGGCCGTGCTGGATCACGTCGATGCCGGCGCCGATGTCGACGCGCAAGGAACCGTCGGGCTGGCGCGCGATTTCGATGGCGGGCGCGCCCGAGTCGGCGGGCGCCGGAGCCGGCGCGATGTGGGCGCGATCGAGCACGCCCTGCACCCAGCCCTCGACCTTCGGCGCCCACTCGGTGGAGAGCTCGGACGCGAGCCGCGGCGCGTCGCCCACGAGCTTCTGCGCTTCCTCTTGGATGCGCGGCGCGATGAGCGCGAGGCTCGAGTAGATGCCGGTCAGCGTGACGGCGTAGACGACGAGAATCGCCGCCGCGCGCGGCACACGCGCCCGCTCGAGCAGCGCCACGAACGGCGTGAGCACGTACGCGATGATGAGCGCGAGCAAGAACGGGAGCAGGACCTCGCGCGCCCAGACGAGCAGCGCGAGGACGAGCGTCCCGCTCACGGCGAGGAAGATCACGCGCCCGCGAGTCCAGCCGCCGCCCGTGCGGAGGACGTACTCGCGCCCGCTGACGGGCGTCGTCACGGAACGACCTCGCCCGGAGCGATCACGCGCGCGGTTACTCCTCGTCGTCCGCTTCCGCAGCCTTCGGCGGCGGCGGCGGCATCGACGGGCTCTTCTTCATGCTCTCGAGCTTCTCTTTGAGCACGTCGCCGAGCGTCGCGCCCTTGCCCGATTGCTCGCGCTTGAGCGCCTGCACCTGATCGGCCTCCGGGCTCTCGCCCGGGTTGCGCATCGTGAGCGTGATGCGGCGATCGACCGAATCGACGTTCGAGATTTCGGCGCGCACCTTGTCGCCGACGGCGATGTGGGCGTTCGCCGGGATCTCGCCGCTCGGCACGAGGCCTTCGATGCCGTCGGCGATGCGAACGAAGATGCCGAAGTCGGCCTGGCTCAGCACGGTCGCCTCTTCCACGACGGTGCCCGGCTTGTAGGCGTCCATCGCGCCCGCCCACGGGTCGTCCCAGAGCTGCTTCACGCCGAGGCTCACCTTCTTCTCGTCATGGTTGATCGAGAGGATGATGGCTTCGACGTCGTCGCCCTTGTTGTAGAGGTCCGCGGGGTTATTGACCTTGGCCGTCCAGGAGAGGTCCGTCTTGTGGACCATGCCGTCCACGCCCTCTTCGATGCCGACGAACACGCCGTAATCGGTGATCGAGCGCACCTTGCCGCTGATCTTGTCGCCCGGCTTGTACTTCTCGGTGAAGAGCGTCCACGGATCGGGCTCGAGCTGCTTCAGGCCGAGGCTGATGCGCTTCGAGCGCGCGTCGACTTCGAGCACCTGGCATTCGATCTCGGCGCCGATCTCGAGCATCTTCGACGGGTGCTTGATCTTCTTCGTCCAGCTCATCTCGCTGACGTGAATCAAGCCCTCGACGCCCGGCTCGAGCTCCACGAACGCGCCGTACTCGGTGAGGCTCATCACCTTGCCGCGCACGCGCTTGCCGAGCGGGTACGCCTCGTCCACGTGGTTCCAGGGATCTTCCTGGGTCTGCTTCAGGCCGAGGCTCACGCGCTCGGTCTCGGGGTTGTACTTCAGCACCTTGACGGTGACTTCGTCCCCGACCTTGAACACCTCACCCGGGTGCGCGACGCGGCCCCAGGACATGTCCGTGATGTGGAGCAAGCCGTCGATGCCGCCGAGATCGACGAACGCGCCGTACTCGGTGAGGTTCTTGATCGTGCCCGTCACGACCATGCCCTCTTCGAGCGTCTGGAGCGTCTTCGCCTTCATCTCGTCGCGCTCGCGCTCGAGCAGGACGCGGCGCGACAGCACGATGTTGCCGCGCTTCTTGTTGAACTTGATGACCTTGAATTCGTAGGTCTGGCCGATGAGCTTCTCGAGGTTCCGGATCGGGCGGAGATCGACCTGCGAACCGGGCAAGAACGCCTTCACGCCGCCGCGGATCGTGACGGAGAGGCCGCCCTTCACGCGCTGGCTGATGGTGCCCTCGATGATCTCGTCGCGTTCGCACGCGGCCGAGATCTCGTCCCACACCTTCATCTTGTCGGCCTTCTCCTTCGACAAGGAGATGAGACCGTCGTCGCTCTCGCGGCTCTCGATGAAGACGTCGACTTTGTCCCCGGCCTTGATCGAGAGCGCACCGTTCGCGTCGACGAACTCGCTCTTCGAGATCACACCTTCGCTCTTGCCCCCGATGTCGACGACGACCGAGTCGCGATTGACCTGAATGATCACGCCGGAGACGATCTGACCTTCACCGCCGAGCGCAGCGCTGGGTCCGCTCGCTGCGGCCTCGAACATCGCTGCAAAGCTCGAGGAGTCGTTGGAAGTCGCGGCGGTCATTTGGGTTTGGGTCATGGATCGAACGAGGTGCTCCGGGTTGGTTTGGGGTAGCAGTCGGCGTTCCGCGGGCGAGAACGGGGCGTCCTCTCCTCGGGGGACCGCTCGGGGAGGCGTCACGTAGCGCACGAGACGCGCCTCGTCAAACGCAAACTGGTTGAGTTTGTGGGCTATTCTTGCGCCGGCCCGTTAGCCAACGTGCTCTCGACGGCTTCCGCGCCGCGCTTCGCCGCTCGCTCGAGCGCCATGTCATCGACCAAGAGACTCACGGTCACCTGCCGGCTACTCGTGGGAAGCGGCTCGGGCCGGAATTTGATGGGGCCGTAGACGTGCTCGAGCCGGGCGAGATCGTCGCCGAGCAAGCGCTCGAGAGTGCGGTGGATCCCAGTGGTTACGTCTGCGGGCGGCGGTCCGCCGTACTGCACGGTGAGCTCGATCGGCAAGGGGCTCCCGAAGCTCGCGTTGCCGACGACGCGCTCGAAGTGTCCGAGCCCGGCGAGCATCTCACCTGCGCCGGCCGGAAGCCCGGCGCGCCCGCCTTCCAGCCGGAGCGATCCGGCGCCGGTCCGCTGAATTTCTGCGGAAAGCTCGCGGACGGGGAGCACGGCGTCGAGCCGCGCGACGCTCGACGCGATGACGAAGGCGCCGTCCTCCGCCCGGCCGATGGCCGCGCCTCCGGGCGATGCGAGCCGCCCCTTGCCGAGGTCGCGCCACGGCCAGCCCTCCTTTTCGAACGTGCGCGCGACGGCCGCGACCATGTCGCCCTTCGGGAACGCCGCGCCGAGCACGACCGCCCAGTCGCCGTCGGCCGGGCCGAAGAGGACGAGCACCTCGCGGAGGTCGCGGCCGATCATCGAGCCGCTCTCCGCGGCGAAGCTGTCGCGCCGGCCGGGCGGCGTCGCCTTCACGGGCCCCGTGCTCGGCAAGAGCGCGATGAGCGGCGAGCGCGGCTCGGGCGCCGTGCTCGGCGCGGGCGGCGGCGGATGCACCTCGTCGAGGAGCGGCAAGAGGAACCGGCGTGTCGGCTCGAAGAGCCCCACCTTCTCGATGTCCCAGCGCAGGGCGAGCGTCACGTCGGGCGGCACGTGGTAGGCGACCACGCGCGCGAACCCGACGTAGCTCCGGTGGATCGCGAGCCCGAGCGCGACGCCGAGCACGAGGAGCGTCCCGAAAATCGCGCTCACCACCGGAAAAGAGAGCGCGCCGCCGCGATCGGGGACGAGCGCCGGCGCCGGCGACTCCGTCGCGCTCTCGACGCCGTCCGTCACAGGATGCCTCGGTCGAGCGGCACCCGCACGACGACGAACGTTCCGACGGCTTCGAGTTTCGCGGACGCGGCCACGGTCGCCATCTTACCCTCGCCGCCCGCGAGCGCCGCTCGAATCCGTTCGAGATCGTCCTCGGCCTCGCGCGCGACCTCGTTGTTCCCGAACTCGATCGAGAGCTCGAGAAGAAGGCCGTTCGCGGTCGAATCGACGTTGCCCTCGATGCGGAGCGCGTCGGCGAGGACGTGACCGACCGCGGGATAGCGCGCGCCGAAACCGCCGCGCAGCGCGCGCAGTCGCGCCGCGAACGCGAGCACGCCGCGGGCCTCGGGCTTGAGGGAGTTCGGCGCCATCCCGTGCTCGAGCACCGCCTCGACGCTGTCCACCTCCGCGGGCGACACGAAGACGAGCCCCTCGTCGCCGAATTGATAGACACGGACGGCGCCGCTCCGACTCACCTTGCCCGCTCGTTCGTAGCGCCACACGGCGCCGCCGAGATCGAGCGGCGACGCCCAGCCGGCGCGCCGGAGCGAGGGCTCGACGTCGAGGTCGCGGAAGTGTCCGGCGAGGACGAGCACGTTGTCGGCCTCACCGGGCACGAGCTCGGGACGAAGCGCCAGGCACGCGATGTCGGCGTGCTCGAGCGCGCGCGTGAAGAAGTCGCTGTCCGTCTCCGTCCCGGCGGCGTTCGCCGCTCCGCGCCGGAGCGTGGCGAGCCCTTCCGGTCCGAGCGCGGAGCGCACCTTCGCGAGATCGACGCGGATCACGAGATCGAGATCGGGCGGCACCGCGTCGTTCGGGACCGAGAGCGCAGGCGCTTGCGGCGGCGGCGGTCGCGCCGAGCCGCACCCGACGGCGGCGGCGCTCGACGCAACGACCAGGAGCCACGCCGCGAGCCGCGCGGGCCCGCTCCGGCGCGCGAGCCTCATGCCGGCCCGAGCTTCGCCGCCACGCCGCGCACGTGCGCCACGATGCGCGCGACGACTTGGTCGATCGAGAGCTCGGAGCTGTCGACCACGAGCGCGTCGGGCGCCTTGCGCAGGGGCGCGATGGGACGGGTGCTGTCGCGCTGATCGCGCTCGACGACCTCACGCCGCACGCTGTCGATGTCGGCGGGGGTTCCCGCCGCGACGAGCTGCTCGAAGCGGCGCTTGGCGCGCTCGTCGACGCTCGCCGTGAGGAAAATCTTGGCTTCCGCGTCGGGGAACACCACCGTTCCGATGTCGCGCCCTTCGAGGACGACGCCGCCCGCGCGGCCCGCCGAGCGCTGGAGCTCGAGCAGCGCCGCGCGCACGCGTGGCTGCGCCGAGACCTTGCTCGCGCCCTGACTCAAGCTCTGCGTGCGAATCGCGCCGCTCACGTCGGCGCCGTCGAGGATCACGCGCGAGCCGCCGCGCGGATCGCCCTCGAGCTTCACCGCGTCGCGCGCCACGAGCGCTTCGGCGAGCTCTCCGACGCGCTCGGCGTCCTCGAAGTCGATGCCGGCTCGCTCCGCCACGAGCGCGACGGTGCGATAGAGCGCTCCGGTGTCGACCACGAAGTAGCCGAGCGCCGCGGCCACGCGCTGCGTGACCGTGGACTTGCCGGCGCCCGCCGGACCGTCGATGGCGACGACGGGGCGCGCGCGACTCATCGCGCGACCTCGATGTCGGCGCCGAGCGAACGCAGCGTGCCGACGAAGCGCGGGAAGCTCACGGCGAGACAATCCGCGTCCTCGACGACGCTCTCCCCGTCGGCGACGAGCCCGAGGATCGCCGCGCACATCGCGATGCGGTGATCGCCGCCGCTCGTCACGCGGGCCGCCTTCAAGAGACCCTCGGGCTTGCCTTCGATGACGAGGCCGTCCGGACGCTCGCTCGCGCCGACGCCGAAGGCGCGGAGCAGCGCGGCGATGGCTCCGATGCGGTCGGGCTCGTCCTCGTGGAGCTCGCCCACGTCGGTGACGTGCGTGACACCGCGCGAACGCGCCGCGAGCACGCACGCGGCCGGGATTTCATCCATGCCGCGCGAAGCGAGCTCACCGCCGATGGAAATGCCGCGTAGCACCGAGCCGCGCGAGCTTACCTCGCCGAAGGGCTCACCGAGCGAATTGCCGCCCGGAGTGATGCCCATGCGTCCGCCGGCGAGCCGCACCATTTCGAGGATACCGGAACGCGTCGGATTCAAGCCGGTGCGTCGCGTGGTCACGTGACTGTCGGGCACGAGCTGCGCGGCGACGACGAGAAAGGCCGCGGCCGAGAGATCGCCCGGAACGTCGAAGTCGAAGCCGCGGATCGCGAGCGGGTCGGCCGGCGGGTGCAGGCTCAAGACGGAAGCGGCCGCGTGAATCGGCATGCCGAGCGCGGAGAGCAGCCGCTCGGTGTGGTCGCGTGAAATCACCGGTTCTTCGACGATGGTCGGACCCGAAGCGAAGAGCCCGGACAAGAGCAGCGCGCCCTTCGCGTGGTCGCTCGAGCGGCCGAGCGCGTGCGTGAGCGGACGCAGCCGCTCACCTGCCGGAAGCCCCGTGACCTCGATCGGCGCCGTCTCCTCGCCTGCGCGCGCCGGATCGCTCCGCGCGGCGAGCTTGGCTCCGCGCGCCCTGAGCGGCTCGAGCACGCCGTGCATGCGCAGCCGCTCGAGCGACGGATGCCCCGCGAGCGTCGACGAAAACGCCTGCGCCGCGAGAACGCCGGTGAGCAGGCGCAAGCACGTCGCCGAACGACCGCAGTCGATGGCCGAGCTCGGCGCGCCGAGCCCGCGGAGTCCCACGCCGCGAAGCTTCAGCGTGCCGCGCCCGTCGTCCTCGTGGCGCACGCCGAGCGCGCCGAGCGCGGCCAGCATGCGCAGGTTGTCGCTGCCGTAACCGAAGCCGCGGAGCTCGCACGGTCCGTTCGACAGTGCGGCGAGGATGAGCGCCCGGTGCGTGATGCTGCGATCGCTCGGCACGGGCACGCTGCCGTGGAGCGGCTTCTTCTGCGTGCGGACGATCAGGCGGGAGGTCATCGGTCTCTGGGCGGCTACGCTCCGTGCTCGGCGGTCTAGTGCCGCACCAACATAGCTTGCGCCTTGTCGAGCAGCGCGGCCACCGCGGCGCCGTCGATCGCGGCGACGAACGACACGTCTTTGTCTTTCGGCTCGGCCTCGAGCCGCTGCACCGGGTTACGGATGCCGAGCAGCGCCAGAAACGGCGCGTAGCGCTCGACGAGCTGACGCATCGAGACGAGATTCTGCGCCCCGCGCTGCGCCGCGTCCGCGTCGTCGTAGGTGAGCGTCCCCGCGAGGTTCAGGCCCGGGTCGTCGAAGTTACCGACGACCGAAAGCGTGTTGATGCCGTTCAGGAACGGGAGCTCCTGACGCGTCGCGTCCGGTAGCGGGCTCGAAGTGAAGTCGAAACCTCCGATCACCGGCGCCTTCGAAGCAGCGAGCAGCTTGTCCATGTAGGCGGGGAGCTCACGGCGCGCCCTGCCCTCCTCGATGCGGTCGAGCGCGCGGCGCATGCCCGTGTCGTTGCCGATGAGCGCGGTCTTTTGGGTGAGCACGCTGAAGCCGACGGTACCGGCGGTGTAGAGCGTGCGGCCCGCGTAGCTCGTCTTCACGACGGGCACGCCGAGCGGCGTCGGCTGGGTTCCGTCGGCGGCGGCTTCGATTTTTTGGGGGTCGAACCTGCCCACGGCGACACCCGCCATGTCCGCGCCTTGCATCGAATAAAAGCCGAGCCAGACGTGGTCGAGGTCCCGCTTCGGTTCGAAACCGGCCGACGCCGGCAGCGGCAGCCGCTTCTCGACGACCGCGCGCACCTGATCGCCGAAGCGCGAGTTGAAGAGCGCGGGCGCGTCGATCGAGAGCACGCCGATCGCGTTGCCCGGGAGCAGCGGCACCGGATCCTTGTCGATGCCCGCGTCGGTGAGCTTCGCGTCCGCTCCCGTCTTGACGATGACGTCTTCTTTGTGGCCGCACCCAAGCTCGAGCGCGCTCGCGGCGAAAACACCGAACGTCGCGCGCCGCGTGAGCACGGGCGTCATGCGAGCACCTCGTTCAGCGCGGTGAGGAAGCGATCGTCCTCGTGGGCGAGACCGCACGTGACGCGCAGGCTCGTCGGCAGGTTGCCGAACGGCCGCACGATGACGCCGCGCTCGAGGAGCTTGTCGTAAACCGGACGCGCCGGGCGCCCCACGTCGACGAGCACGAAATTAGCCTGGCTCGGAGCGACCGCGAGCCCCATGCCCTCGAGCTCGCGCGTGAGGCGCGCGCGCTCGACGGTGTTCGTGGCGCGGCTTTGCTCGACGTGCGCCTGGTCGTCGAGCGCGGCGATCGCGGCGGCCTGCGCCGGGATCGTCGTGTTGAACGGCGCGCGCACGCGGTTCATGTAATCGATGAGCCGCGCCGGTCCGACCGCGTAACCCACGCGTAACCCCGCGAGGCCGTACGCCTTCGAGAACGTGCGCATCACGAGCAGCCGTTCGCGCAGCTGACGGAGCGCGAGCGAGCTCGGATAATCGGGCGCGTCGGCGTACTCGAAATACGCCTCGTCCATCACGATGATCACCTCGGGCGGCACCGTGCGCAGGAGCGTTTCGACGGCGGCGCGCCCGACGTGGGTGCCGGTCGGGTTGTTCGGGTTCGCGACGAAGAGGACGCGCGTCTTCGGTGTGACGGCCGCCGCCATCGCCGGCAGGTCGTGCACGTGGTCCTTGAGCGGCACGGCGGTGAACGGCACGCCGTACGTCAGTGCCGCGATGCGATAGACGATGAACGCCGGGTCGCCGAACACGACGTGGTGCTCGCGCGTCGCGAACGTGCGTACGACGAGATCCAAGAGCTCGTTCGAGCCCGCGCCCTGCAGCACCTCGTCGCGAGCGACGCCGTGAAAGCGGGCGACGGCGTCGCGCAGGGAGTACGCCGCGCCGTCCGGATAACGGTGGACGTCGGCGAGCGACGCGCGCGCGGCTTCGAGCGCTCGCGGGCTCGGCCCGAGCGGGTTCTCGTTCGACGCGAGCTTGATCGCGTGCGTGACGCCGAGCTCGCGCGCGAGCTCTTCCACGGGCTTGCCGCCCTCGTACGGCACGAGCGTTTCGATCGACGGAATGACCAGCGAAGACATCGACAAATGGGGGCGCTCCTCACGCGCGAACTCACGCGACAAGCCTTGCCCGCCTCGCGCGTCGCGGTCAACTCGAGAGAGCGCGGCGTCGGCGCCTCGTCCACGGCGCCGAGCGCTAAGCCGCGGCGATCGGGAAGGAGCCGAGCACCTTCAAGTACTTCGTCGTGCGCTTGAGCGCCTCGAGCGCGGTCGTGACGGGACGCTCCGTCACGTGCGCGCCGAGCTCGACGTAAAAGACGTAATCCCAGCTGCCGTGCACGACCGGCCGCGACTGGAGCTTCTGCAGATTCACGCCGCGATCGGCGAAATGGCGCAGCACGCCGAAGAGCGAACCGGGCGCGTCCTCCACGCTGAAGAGGAGGCAGGTCACGTCATTGCCCGAACGCATGGCCGGGCGCCCGCTCGCGATGCCGTAGCGCAACTTCAGATCCGGCTCGTCGCCCACGTTCGCGCGGAGCGATTCGAGCCCCGCGGCGCGGCCGACGCGCTCGGGCACGAGCGCCGCCGCGTGCGTCTCTTCGCGCGCGAGCTCGGCCGCGACGAGAGGCGAGCGCACGTCGATGACGCTCGCGCGCGGAAGCTCGGTGTCGAGGAAGCGCTGGCACGCCGCCTGACCGAGCGCCGTCGCGTACACGTGCTCGACCGCGCCGAGCTCCGGCACCTTGCTCATCAAGTCGTAGGCGGCCGAAACCACGCGTTCGCCGACGAGCATCAAGTCCGTCTCGGCGAGCGCCGTCACGGACGGCTGCACGAGGCCGTCCACCGACGACTCGAACGGGATGACGGCGAACCCGACGCGGCCCCGCACGACCTCCTCGAGCGCTTCGGCGATGCCGGGCGTGACGGTGAAACGCGCGCCGGCACCGAAATGCGCGAGCGCGGCTTCGTAACAAAACGCGCCCTCGGGTCCGACGTACGCGATCGCCACGGGTTGCTCGAGCGTGCGCGACGCGGCGCGAATTTGGCCGAAAATGGCGCGCACGCTTTCCGGCGGCATGTCGCCCGAGCCGGCCCGCACGAGCGCCTCGAGCCATTCGCGCTCGCCCACGTCGGCGCTCGGCTCCGCGCCCGCGCGCCCCGCCAGCGCACGCGACAGCTTGGCGCGGGCGTCGAGGCGTTCCAAAATCTCCCGATCGATGTCCGCGAGCTTGTCGCGGAACTCAGAACGGTCGCGACGCTCATCAGCCATCTTCGTTTCGTCTCCTCAGGCGCCGGAGGCCGCGCCCGTTGCTTTGGACCCGGAAGGCGTCCCCGACGTTGGCGTTCCGGACGAACCGGAGCTTCCCGCTCCGCTCGAACCGGACGAGCCCTTGTCGGAGGTCGAGCCCGACGAGCCTTTGCTGTCGCTCGACGTGCTCTCGCTCGACGACTTCGTCTCGCCGGAGCCGGCGGGCTTGTCGTCGCTCGACTTCTTCGGCGCAGAGCTGCCGTAGAGGTCGGCGTACCAACCGCCGCCTTTGAGAATGAAGCCGGCGCCGCCCGAGATCTGCCGCTTCGCCGTCTGTTGATGGCAGTTCGGGCAGGTCTTAAGCGGCTCGGCGCTGATCGACTGCTCGGCTTCCCAAGCGTGACCGCAGGCCGTACACACGTACTCGTAGGTCATCCAGCAAGAACCGTTCGGTGAGTGCTACGGACCAATGCGTCGCTCTCGCGCGAGTGTCAACCTATCTCATACTGAACGGCCGAGCATGTGTGGCGCCGGAAGCCCAGATTTTACCGAGTTCCTCCCGCCGAAAGGGCTTGTGCGCATCTGTTCAGCGGAGTAGAAACTAGTGCCGCGGCGTGACGCTACATGGCGCTACGTTGCGTAGTAGCTCGACCGGTCGAGCGGCCCCTGAGCCAGGGCATTTTTACGCTATAAGAAGAGGCTCCAAGCAACGGCGCGAGGGATTTTACAGCGATGCACATCAAGAAGCTCGAGATCGCGGGTTTCAAATCGTTCGTGGACCGTACCGCGATCCACTTCGACCACGACATCGTCGGCATCGTCGGCCCGAACGGCTGCGGCAAGTCGAACATCGTGGACGCCATTCGCTGGTGTCTCGGCGAGCAGAGCGCGAAGCACCTCCGCGGCAAG
>Ga0335083_10003797_pt1 | contig 19400 bp, 5 predicted proteins | sample Lox_Sample_42_FD_206716 | JGI IMG/M metagenome (GOLD analysis project Ga0335083, IMG submission 206716) | Soil microbial communities from Loxahatchee National Wildlife Refuge, Florida, United States - Lox_Sample_4.2 | ecosystem: Environmental > Terrestrial > Soil > Wetlands | place: USA: Florida...
CACCCCCGGCGAGCCCGGCGCGTCCGCGAGGAGCGGCGCGTAGAATTCGGTTTGGCCGCCGTAGCGGTGAGCGAACGCGACGAACGCCGCGCAGAGCACCGCGGACGGACTCGCGTTCGAGGCGGTCGCGGTGCGAGCGAGCGCCGCCCGGCGCACCTCCGAAAAATCGAGGGAGTACGTCTTGCGTCCGCTCGCGCCTTCGGGGCGACGTTCGGTGAACGCGAGGAGCGTCCCCGCCTCGAGCTCGCGCGCGAAGTCGGCGAGCAGGGACGTTGCCTGGTTCGCTGCGCCCGGCGCGCCGTCGCGGGGTTTCTGCGCGGGCGGACGCTCGCCCTCGCTGAGCCGCGGCAAGCTCGCCAGTCGCTCTTCGGGGTTTTTGACCGCGGCGCGCAAGATCGCTTCGAGGCGCGCGATGAGCTCGCCAATCGCGGCGTCCTCGTAGGCGTCGGTTCGATACTCGAGCCCGCCGACGAATTCGCCGTCGACCTCACGGACGAACCAGCTCAAATCGAAGAGAGCCCCGCCGCTCTCGATGGCGACGGCGTCGGGGCCGTTGTGGAGCACCACCGCGGCCTGGAACAGCGGCGCGTGGCCGGGGGCCGGCGCGGGCTTCAACCGCTGCACGAGGCGCTCGAACGGCACGTCGCGATGAGCGTGCGCGTCGAGCACGGCGCCGCGCGCGCGCACGAGGAGCTCCGAAAACGTCGGATCGTTCGCGAGGTCGAGCTTGAGCACGAGCACGTTCACGAACGGACCGATCATGCGCTCGAACTCGGGTCGCTCGCGCAGGCCCATCGGACTACCGAGCAAGAGTCGCTCCTGACCCGAGTACCAGTGGAGCGCGGCCGCGAGGGCGCTCGTGAGCGCCATGTACACGGTGACGCGCGACTGGCGCGCGAGCGACCGCACCCCTTCCGAGAGGGCGCGATCGAAGCGAAATTCGCGAGTCGCGCCGCGCGGCGAGGTCAGCCGTGGGCGGTTCGAGGGCAGCGTCGAAAGCGCGGGCGAGCCCGCGAGATAGCTCTGCCACCAGTCGAGATCCGTCTTGAGCGCGTCGGCGTCGAGCTTGCTGCGCTGCCACGCCGCGTAGTCGGCGTAGCTTCGCGTCGGCGCGGCGGGCAGCGGCGTACCGGCATACGCCGCGGTCACGTAACTGCCGACGAGCCCCATCGACCAGGCGTCGACGGCGATGTGGTGCGCCACGAGCAGCGTGAGCACGCGGTCGTCGGTGACGCGATACACGATGAAGCGCGACGGCGCCTCCTTGCCGAGGTCGAAGGGACGATGGAGCTCGCGGGCGCGTTCCGCCTCGAAGGTCGAGCGCTGTTCGGCGGCGGTTTTCGCCCGCAGGTCACGGACCTCGACGGGCACGCCCGCGAGCACCACCGCCTCGGGCACCCCGTCGTTCTCGCGGAAGCAGCTGCGCAGGGTCTCGTGTCGCTCGGCGAGGGCGACGATGGCATCGACGACGGCCGCGACTTCGACCGGACCGTCGCTGAGCCAGTGCGCCGCCATGTTGTAGGCGGTGCTCTCCGGTTGCCAGCGGTACATGAACCACAGCCGCTCCTGAAACAAGGAGAGCGGCCGCGGCGCGCCGGGAGCGAGCGCCGGCACCTCGTCGTTTTCGGGGTCGTGGGTGAGGAGCGCGAGAAGCTCGCCTTTTTGCGCGGCGATCTCGGACTTGAGCTCTTCGGTGAGCTGGCCTCGCGCCATCGTGACGCGCAGTCGCCCCTGGCTCACCTCGACTTCGGCGCCGATGGAGCGAAGGTGCGACAAGAAGCGCGCCGCGTTCAAAACTCGATCTCCTCCCGCTCGCTCTCGCCGCCGCCCGCGGGCGCGAGCGCCGTCACTTTTTCGGACAAGCGCCGGATGGTCGGAGCGTCGAAGATGTCGCGCAACGTGAGCCGCGCGCCGAAGGTCTGATCGACGCGAGCGAGCACGCGCGTCGCGAGCAGCGAGTGGCCGCCGAGCTCGAAGAAATCGTCGTGCACGCCGATACCGTCGACGCCCAAGAGCTCGCTCCAGATCGCGGCCATGCGCTGCTCCGCCTCGGATTCGGGAGCGGCGAACGTGGCGGAGACGTTCGGGCGGGGCACCGCGCTCGAGGTCGATTTCACCGACGCCGGCGTCTCGACGCCCGTCAGGTGATCGACCTCGGGAGCGGCGCCGAGCGCCGCAGCGACGTCGAACGGAGTGATGACGACGCGAGAGCGGCCCGAGGCGAGAGCACGCGCGAACGCGTCGACGCCCTCGGCCGGGCCGAGCGCCGTTCGCATGAATGCTTCGCGGGCCGCGCGTTGGGCTTCGGGAACGACGAGCTTGGCCGCCATGCCGACGTCGCGCCAGGGGCCGAAATCCATGGCGATGACGCGCTTCCAGCTTGCCGGAGGCTGCGCCGACTCTGCGAACGCGTCGAGCACGGCGTTCGCCGCGGCGTAATCGCAAAGGCCGAGTGAGCCGATGATGGCGCTCATGCTGCTGAACAGCACGACGAAATCGAGCGGCGTGTCACCGAGGATCCGCGACAAGACGGCGAGTCCTGCGACCTTCGGTGCGAACGTCGCGTCGACTTCCTGCGCACTCCGCAGGCCGAGCGCGAACTTGCCCGAGCCAGGCGACCCGGCCGCGTGCAACACGCCGTCGATCGTGCCGAAGCGTGCGCGCGCCTGCGCGACGACGCCGCGCATCGCCGCTTCGTCCTCGGCGGCGGCCGCCACCACGAGGACTTCGCCGCCCGCCTTTTCGATCTCGCGCAGCGCGCGAATGTTCTCGGACGAGCGCTCGTCGGCCGGATGCGTCGCGAGCCACTCGTCCCACGTCTCGCGCGGAGGGACCGCCGTGCGGGCCGTGAGCACCAAGCGCGCGCCGACCTCGGCCGCGAGCCAGCGTGAGAGCGTGAGGCCGAGCCCGCCGAGGCCGCCCGTCACGAGGTAGACGCCGCCCCGCTTGAGCGGCAGCGAGCCTGGCTCTGCGGGCGGGAGCGCGAGGGGCTCGAGGCGACGCACCCAGCGCCGGCCGCGACGGCGCGCGACCAGGCGTTCCGCGTCGGTTGCCGCCGCTTCTTCCACGAGTGCGCGTGCGGTGGTCGCCACCGGCGCGGTCGAGGCGTCGAAATCGACCGCCCGCACGCCGAGCGTCGGGACTTCGACCGGGAGCACGATGGCGGGCCCGACCACGCTCGCTGCTTCCGGGCAGACGCTGCGTTCGTCGAGGACGCTCTCCGCTTCGGCCGTGGCGACGATGACCCGCAGCGGGCGCTCGCGCGACGCCGGTTCGATTGCGGCGGCGAGCGCGACGATCGACTCGTAGCAGAGGAGTCTCGCGTTCGCCGCAGTCGCGTCCATGCTCCAGAGATGGAGCGCGCCCCCGAGGGGCCCGCGCTTGCCGGCTGCCTGAACGACGCGCGCGAGGTCCTCCTCGTTGCCGGGACGCGCGCGGAAGCGCCCCGCGCCGACCTCGGCGAACTCGGCGCCGGCCTCGACGAAGACGGGATCGGCTCCGGCGGCGGCCAGCGCGGCCGTGACGGCGCTCGCGAGCGGTCCCTCGGTCCCGAGCACGAGCCAAACGCCGTCGACTCGCGCGTTCGCGACGAGCGTCGAGTCGTCGCGCGTCCAAGTCGGCGCGTAGAGGAACGTGCCGACCTTCGCGCTCGGACGCGAGCGTTGAGACGCCACGGGTTCGTCGACGGGATCGACCCAGTAGCGCTGCCGTTCGAAGGGGTACGTCGGCAACGGAACGCGCCCCACCGCCCGAGAACCTTCGACGCCCTTCCAGGCGAGCTCGACGCCGCCGAGCCAAGCGCGGCCGGCCGCTTCGAGCATGGCCGTGAGCTCGGGGCGCCGTTCGCGCGGGTGCGAGAGCGAGGCGATGACGCGCCGGCCCCCCGCCGCGCCGAGCGTCAGCCGAGCGAGCGACGCGAGCGCGTTGCCGGGACCGACTTCGAGCAAAAGGAGCGACGGATCCGCGCTCAGCGTGCGGACGCCCGCTTCGAACTTCACGGCGCGGCGCAGGTGATCCGCGTAGTAGCTCGGGCTCGTCGCCTGTTCCGTGGTGATCCAGGTTCCGGTCAGGTTCGAGACGTAAGGAACCGACGGCGCCGAGAGCTTCACGCTCTCGACCACGCGCAGGAACGGCGCGAGCGCGGGCTCCATCATCGCCGAGTGGAAGGCGTGCGACGTGTGCAGGGGACGCGACTCGATGCCCGCCGCCGCCATGCGCTCGAGAACCCGTGCGAGCACGTCGCGCGGGCCCGAGAGCGCGCAGAGCCCCGGCGCGTTCTGCGCGGCGATTTCGACGCCGCTCTCGAGGAAGCGCTCGATTTCGTTCGGCGCGAGGTGAACGGCCGCCATGCCGCCCGGCGGTTGCTGTTGCATCAAGCGGCCGCGCGCGGCGACCACCTTGAGCGCGTCTTCGAGCGACATCACGCCGGCGAGATGCGCCGCGACGTACTCGCCGATGCTGTGACCGAGCATCGCCGCGGGCTTCACGCCCCACGACAGCCACAGCGACGCGAGCGCGTACTCGACGGCGAAGAGAGCGGGTTGGGTCGTCGCCGTCTCGTCGAGCGCCGCCTTCGAGTCCTCGGCGAAGACGAGCTTCCTCAAATCGAAGCCGAGCTCGGGCTCGAGGATCGCGGCGCAGCGATCGAATGCGTCGCGAAAGACGGTCTCCTCGGCGTAGAGCTCGCGCCCCATGCCCGCGTGCTGGCTGCCCTGTCCGCTGAAAAGAAACGCGACGGGCGGCGCCGCACCTTCGTGCGTCCCCGACAGCACCGGCGGACGGCCGGCTTGCTCCAGACATTCGGCGGCGTGAAGCGCGTCACGCGCCACGACGGCGCGACGATGCGCGAGTGCGCGCCGGCCCACGCCGAGGGTGAAGGCGACGTCGGCCAGGGCGACGTCGGGATGGGCGCGCAGGTGAGCGGCGAGGCGAGCCGTCGAGCGCTCGAGCGCCGCGCTCGACCTCGCGGACAAAACCAGGAGCTCCGCGCTGCGTGCCGGCTCGGGCGGCGGCGCCGCGGGGGCCTGTTCGAGCACGAGGTGCGCGTTCGTGCCGCCGATGCCGAAGGCGCTCACTCCCGCGCGGCGCGGTCCGTCGGAGACCCAGGGCGCGACCTCGTTGCTCGCGACGAACGGACTCGTTTCGAGCGCGAGCGCGGGGTTCGGGCTTCGGAAATTGACGAGCGGCGGCAGCTCGGCATGTTCGAGCGCGAGCGTCGCCTTGATGACTCCACCGACGCCCGCCGCGGCGTCGAGGTGGCCGAGGCTCGCCTTGAGCGAACCGAGCCGGCAGAAGCCGATGTCGGGCGTGGCCGCGCGAAAGGCTTGCGTGAGCGCCGCGATCTCGATCGGATCGCCGAGCTGCGTGCCGGTTCCGTGCGCCTCCACGTACGTGATGCTGCGCGGGTTCACTCCGGCAAGCGCCTGCGCGGCGGCGATCACTTCGACTTGTCCCTCGATGCTCGGCGCCGTGTAACCGGCCTTCCCCGCGCCGTCGTTGTTGAGCGCGCCGCCGAGCACCACGGCGTGGATCGTGTCGCGATCGCGCAACGCGTCCTCGAGCCGTTTGAGCACGACGGCGCCCGCTCCGTTGCTGCCGCGCGTCCCGTGCGCTTCGGCGTCGAAGGGGCGGCAGTGCCCGTCGGGCGAGAGAATCATGCCCTCCTCGAACAGGTAGCCTGCGCGTGCCGGCGCCTGGATCGAGACACCGCCGGCGAGCGCGAGATCGCACTCCCCGTGGGCGAGCGCGCGGCAAGCGAGCACGATGGCGACGAGCGAGGTCGAGCACGCGGTCTGAACGGTGATGCTCGGCCCGCGGAGGTCGAGCTTGTACGACACGCGCGTCGCGAGGTAGTCCTTGTCGCTGCCGAGCATCACCTGATACCCGCCGACGGACGCGACGAAAGGCGGATTTTGCAGCAGCTGAGTGACGAGGTAGCTGTTGATGGCGGCACCGGCGTACACGCCGACCGCTTGTCCCGACGCACCGCCCGCGTAGCCGGCGTGCTCGAGCGCTTCCCACGCGCATTCCAAGAACACCCGCTGCTGCGGGTCGATGATCTGCGCTTCGCGCGGCGGGACGCCGAAAAACCCGGCGTCGAACGTCTCCGCGTCCTCGAGCACCGTCGCCTTGCGCACGTAATTCGGCAGCGAGCTCAAGCGCGGATCGACCCGCGCGTGTTCGAGGTCCGCGTCGCTCACGTCCACCAAAACCTCGACGCCCTCACGCGTATTGCGCCAGAACGCGTCGAGGTCCGCCGCGGCGGGAAAACGCCCGCCCATGCCGATGATGGCGACCGCGTGGCGAGGGGTGCCTTCAGCCATTGTTCTGCCTCGCGGCGCGCGCCTTCGCACGCTCGATTGCGTCCTGACCGGTCGCCGCGCTCGACAGCCGCTCGGCCTGCGCCGCCACGGTCGTCCATTGGAACAGGTCGACCAGTCGAATGTCGCGCGAGAATTCGCGCTTGAGGGCGGCGTGGAGCTTCACGACGAGCAGCGAGTGGCCGCCGATGTCGAAGAAGTTGTCGTAGAGCCCCACGCGATTGGCCTTGAGTATCTGTTTCCATGCGGCCGCGACGCGCCGTTGCACAGGCGTCATCAGCACGTCGGGTTGCTCCTCGGCTTGCACCGTTTGGGCTTGCGGCGCGGGCAGCGCCTTGCGGTCGATCTTTCCGTTCGGGGTGAGCGGCAGCGCGGCGAGCGTCACGAACGTGTTCGGCAACATGTATTCGGGGAGCGTCTTGCGGAGCGTCGCGCGCGCGGCTTCGGCGTCGAGCGGGGCGCCGTCTTCCACCGCGTAGGCCACGAGGCGCTGGTCGCCCGGCGTGTCCTCGCGCGCGACGACGACGCACTCCTTCACGCCCGGGTGCGCCGCGAGCGCCGCCTCGATCTCACCGAGCTCGATGCGATAACCGCGGATTTTGACCTGGTGGTCGCGCCGGCCCAAAAAGTCGATGCGGCCGTCGCTGCGAATCCGCGCCATATCACCCGTCTTGTATAGACGTTCGGGGCGGCCCCCCTCCGCAATGGTCAGTTCTTTGAATTTGTCGGCCGTGAGTTCGGGCCGGTTGCGATAACCGCGGGCCACGCCCTCACCCGCGATGCAAAGCTCGCCGGTCACGCCGATCGGAGCGAGCCGGCCCGAGGGCTCGAGAACGTGAATGCGGGTGTTGTGGATGGGACGGCCGATCGTGATGGGCGCGCTCGCGTCCTCGATGCGCGTGACCGTCGACCAGACCGTCGTTTCGGTCGGCCCGTACACGTTCCAAAGCTCGCCGACGCGCTCGAGCAAACCTTGCGCGAGGTCGCGCGGGAGGGCTTCACCGCCGCAGAGCACCTTGAGATCTGGTTTGCCGGTCCAGCCGGACTCGATCAAGAGGCGAAAAGTCGCGGGGGTGGCCTGAAGCACCGTGATCTGGTGCTCCGCGAGCATCGCCATGAGCTGCTCGCCGTCGAGCGCGTCGCGGCGCGACGCAACGGTGATGCGAGCGCCGAGGCTCAGGGGCAACCACATCTCGAGGCCGGCGATGTCGAAGGACAAGGTCGTGACGGCGAGCAGCCGATCCGCGCGCGTGAACCCGGGCGCCCGGCGCATGGCCTCGAGGAAGGCCACGACGTTGCGGTGCTCCACCTCGACGCCCTTCGGTTTGCCCGTCGAGCCCGAGGTGTAAATCACGTAGGCGAGATCGGCGGGCTCGACGGCGACGCCCACGGGCGTCGCGGGCGCGCGCGAAAGCTCGTCCTCGGCGCGATCGAGCAGCACCGACGGCACCTGCGTGCCGAGCAGCGGCGCGAACTCGGAGAGCGTGATGACGCACGCCACGCCCGCGTCCTCGAGCACGTAACGGAGCCGGTCCGCCGGATGCCCCGGGTCGAGCGGCACGTACGCGGCCCCGGCCTTGAGCGCGGCGGCGAGCGCGACCGGCATGTCCGCCGTGCGATCGACGCACACGGCGACGAGCGCCCCGCGCTTGACGCCTTTTTGCTGCAGCAGGTGCGCGAGCCGATTCGCGCGCTCGTCGAGCTCCCGGTACGTCAGGCTGCCGCTCGCCGCGACCACGGCCACGGCGTCGGGCGTCTCGCGCGCGCTCGCCTCGAGCAGGCCGTGAATCGTGCGCGAGCGATCGTGCTCGAGCTCGGTCGCGTTCCAGCTCGCGAGCAGCCGCTCGTCTTCGGGCACGAGCAGCGACACCTCGCCGACGCGCGCGTTCGGCTCGGCGACCAGGGCCGCGAGCAACTTCTCGAAACGCGCGTGCAAACGCCGGATCGTGGCTTCGTCGAAGAGGTCGCTCGAGTACTCGTACATCGCGCGGAAGCGCCCCTCGTACTCGGCGAGCTCGAGCGCGAGGTCGAAGCGAGCGATGCCGGTGTCGGGCGTGTCGAGCGTTCGGATCTCGAGTCCACGCACCGGCGGCACCTCTTGCAGGAACGACTGAAGCGTGAAGAGCACCTGGAAGATGGGCGCGTGGTTCGTGCTGCGCTCGGGGCGCACGCCGTCCACCAGCACGTCGAACGGCAATTGGCGCTGCTCGAACACGGCGAGGGCCGTGTTCTTCACCGCCCCGAGGTATTCGGCGAACGAAACGGACGTGTCGAGCCGGCTGCGGAAGACGACGTTGTTCACGAAGCAGCCGACGACGCTTTCGAACGCAGGCAGCTCACGGTTCGCGACGGGCGAGCCGACCGCGAGATCGCTCTGCCCCGAGACGCGGTGCAAGAGCAGCTGCCAGCTGGCGAGCAGCAGCATGAAGAGCGTCGTTTCCTGCTGGCGCGCGAGCCGCTTCACCGCCTCGACGAGCGCCGGGTCGAACGAGAAATTCAGCCGGCCGCCGACGAAGCTTTGCTTGGCGGGCCGCGGGCGATCGGTCGGCAAATCCAGGAGTGCCGGCAACCCCGCGAGCTCCTTCTTCCAGAACGCGAGCTCGCGGGTCGTCTGCGGCGACTGCAGGCGCTTGCGCTCCCAAGCGGCGTAATCGACGTAGTCGATGGTCGCGGCGCGCTGCTCGAGAGTGCCCCCGCGCGCGAGCGTGTCGTACGTCCGGCAGATCTCCTGGAACGCGATCAGCATCGACCAGCCGTCCGAGATGGCGTGGTGGAAGCACATCGCGAACGCGTGCCGCTCGGGCGCGAGCCGCACGAGCAGGTAGGCCGCGAGCGGTCCGCGCCCGAGGTCGAACGGCTTGCGCAGCAGCTCGGCGATGAGGCGGGTCGCTTCGGTCTCGGCGGCTTCCGGCGGCGACGAGCTCAAATCGACGAACTCGAAGCGCGCCGGGCTCGGCTCGTGAATGCGAACGTCGGGCCCGCCGTCACGCTCGCCGATGGTCGTCCGCAGCGACTCGTGGTCGCGCGTGAGCTCGTCGAGCGTGCGCTTCAGGAGCTCGGGCTCGAGCGGTCCGAGCAAGGCGAGACGCGCTCCGATGTTGTACTGCGACTTGCCGGGCTCCATCCGGTCGAGGAACCAGAGGCGTTGCTGCGCCGACGACACCGGCAGCTGCCCCGTGCGCGGGATGCGCGTGAGCTCGTCGCGGCCGCTCGCCTGGCGGCCGTCCTCGAGCGCTCGAATGATCGCTTCGCGCTGCGCGCCGATCGCGGCTTTGAGCTCGTCGGTGAGCGCGCCCTTCGGCGCGTTGACCTTGAGCTTGCCGCCGCTCACGCTGAGCTGCACGTCGCTCTTCTGCAAACGTGCGAGGAGCGCGGCGACGCCGTCGCCGGGCGCGACGGCGGGTGCCGGCAAGGAACCGAGCGTGACTTCCGGATTCGCGACGACCGCGCGAACGAGGGCGCCGTAGACGCGAGCCCACTCCTTCACCGTCGCTTCATCCAGCAAATCGGTGCGGTACTTGAAGACGCCGTGAAGGACGCCGTCGCGTTCGACCATCTGGAGGGCCAAGTCGAACTGACCCTCTTGCTGCGACAGCGGGTAAGGCGCGAGCGCGAGCCCCGCAATCTCGACGGGCGGCTCACCGTCGTCGCCGGCGAGCAGCGACTGGAATTGCTTGAACTGATCGAAGCGCTGCAGGATGAAGAGCGTGTCGAAGAGCGGCGAACGGCTCGAGTCGCGCTCGGGATGCAGCCGTTGCACGAGCAGCGACAGTGGAAACTCCTGCGCATCGAGGCCGTCCACCGTCGCGCGCTTGAGCTGCGCCACGAGCGCGTTGAAGGCGAGCGCGTCGCCGGGTCGCGAGCGCAGCGGCACCGAGTTCACGAAATCACCCACGACGCGCATGAACTCGGACTTGCTGCGTCCGAACGTCGGCGTTCCGACGATGACGTCGCTGGCGCCGGTGATGCGGAAGAGCAGCGCGTGGAAGCAGGCGAGCAGCCAGACGAACGGCGTCGTGCCTTCGCGGACGGCGTGTTGTTTGAGGGCCAGAGTGAGCTCGGCGTCGAGCTCGACCGGCAGTGACGCGCCGCGGAACTCGGGGAGCTCCGGCCGCGGTCGCGACGTGGGCAGCTCGAGCGGAGCGCGCGGGGGAGCGAGTTTTTCGCGCCAGATCTGCCAGAGACGCTCGCCTTCGGCGCCGGCCAGGAACTCCGACTGCCACGTGACGTAGTCGCTGTACTCGACGGCGAGGCGCGGGAGTTGCGCGGGGGGGCCCCCGTTCGCTTCCGCATACAGCCTGAAGAGCTCGTCGGTGAGCGTCATGAGCGACCAACCGTCGGCCGCGATGTGATGCACCGTGAGCAGGAGCACGTGGTCGGCGGGCGCGACCGTGTAGAGCGAGACGCGCATCACCGGTCCCTGCTCGAGGTCGAACGGACGCACGTAGTCGGCTTCCACCGCGCGGCGGAGCTCGGCCCCGGACGCTCCCGGGAGCTCGAACGTCTCGAACGACGCGGACCTCGCGCCGGCCACGCGCTGCGACGGCGAGCCATGCTCGTCGTAGGCGTACGTCGTGCGAAGCGCGGCGTGCCGATCGACGAGCGCCTGGACGGCTTGAGCGAGCGCGGGTCGCGTGACCGGGCTCAAGACGCGCACGCAGAGCGCGACGTGATAGGCCGCGCTGTCGGGCGCTTGTTGGTTCAAGAGCCACAGCGACTGCTGGCTGAACGACAGCGGAAAGGTGCGTGACGACCGCTCGGCTTCGCTGCGGAGCGCGCCTACGAGCTCCGCGCGCTCGGCGGCGAGCACCGCGCGCTGGTCGTCCTGCACGACGCCGCGGGGCGCGCGGAACCTCAGGCGATCGCCCTCGAACCAGAACTCGGCGCCGCGCGCCTGGAGCTCCCGCATGAGGTCGAGGCCGCTCATATCGAGCCCTCCTCCCACGTGTTGCCGGCGGCTTCGCTCGGCGGCGCCGCGAGCGCGCGACCGGCGTCGACCAAGGACTCCATGATTTGATTCAGGCTCGGGCCCTCCAAGAACCGAATCATCGGCACCACGACGCCGAGATCGGCCTCGATTTGACTCTTGAGCTGGACCGCCATCAGCGAATCGAACCCGATCGAGGAGAGCGAGACGGCCGGATCGACGTCGTCGGGACGCATGCCGAGCGTGCGAGCCGCTTCTTCGCGCAGATAGCCGACCAAGAGCTGTGGGCGCGTGGCGTCGTCGGCCGCGCGGAGCGCGGAGATCGTGGCGCCGTTGCGCCCGCGCGCCGGCGCCGCCGTGTCACTCACGTCGACGAGCTCGCGCAGAAACGGATCCTTGCCGAACGCGGGATAGGCGTGCGCGAGCCGCTGCCAGTCGACGGGCATGACGCAGGCCTGGACCGCGCCGTTCGCCACGAGCTCGTCGAGGGCCGAGAGCGCGGCGGCGGTCGACATCGCGCTCATCCCTTGCATCAAGCCGCCGCCTCGCGCGCGCTCGGCGTCCGCCGCCATGCCGACTTCGCCCCAGGTGCCCCAGTTGATGCTGAGCGCGGGCAGTCCCTTCGCCCGGCGGTGGTGAGCGAGGGCGTCGAGGAACGCGTTGCCCGCGGCGTACGCGCCGAGCAGCGGCGAGCGCAGGAGCGCGGAGGTCGACGAGCAGGCGACGAACCAATCGAGCGGCTCGGTCGCGAGCTCCGCGTGCAGGCGCCACGCTCCGGCGACTTTGGGCGCGAGCATGCGACGCAAGCTTTCGGCGCTCTCCTCGGCGAGCGGCTTGAACTCCAGCACACCGGCGGCGTGAACGATGCCGCGCAAAGGCGGCTCTCCGCGCTTGCGCCGCGCGGCGAGCCAGGCCTCGAGCGCGCCGTCGGCGCCGATGTCGAGCGCTACCGTTTCGATGCGCGCGCCGCTCGCTTCGAGCTCGCGAACGGCGGCCACGCGTCGCGCGTCGGCGGTCGCGGCGCCCTCGAGCTCGGCCCAGCGCTCGCGCGGAGGGAGCGGCGTGCGCCCGACGAGCACGACGTGCCGCGCGCCGCGCGCGACGAGCCAGCCGGCGACGGCGAGCCCGATCCCGCCGAGACCTCCCGTGACGAGGTAGGCGCCGTCGGCCGAGACCGAGGTCCCGGCGTGCGGCTCCGCCGGAGCGCGGCGCGCGAGCCGCGGCGCGTAGCGACGGCCGTCACGCCAGGCGACTTGGTCTTCGTCGTCGCTGTGAGCGAGCTCGCGTTCGAGATCACGCGCGAGCTCGCTCGGGGGCGCGCCCGACGCGAGGTCGACCAGGCCGCCCCAGAGCTCGGCGTGTTCGGCCGAGAGCGAGCGTCCGAGGCCCCACAGCAAGGCCGCGAACGGCGCCGAGCAAGCGTCTTCTGCGCGTGCCTGCTGCGAGTCGGCCGTCACGAGCCAGAGCCGCGCCGGGCGTGAGCCCTTCTGCGCCACGAGCGCCTCGAGCACCGCGACGGCGCTCTCCGGGCCGAGCCTCAGGGCCTCGCCCGCGCTCGCGCCGAGCGAGCACACGTGCAAGATGGCGCTCGCTCCGGGCGTCTGCTCGAGCAGGCGGCCGAGCGCCGCGCGATCGGTCACGTCGAGCGTCGCGCGGTCGCCGTCGAGGGAAAAGCCGGAGCCGGGCTTTACGAGCAGCGCTTTCCCGCCCGCGGCACGGCGCCGTTCGGCGAGTGCTTCGGCGACGCCGCCGCGATCCGCGAGGATCAACCACGTGCCGGCGGAAGCGGACTCGGGCTGCTTCGGCGCTTCCCGCTCGACCCAGCGCACCTCGTAGTACCAATCGCGGCCGGCGACGGCGGGCCCTGCGGCGACGTCGAGGTACACGAGCCGCGCCCCGAGCGTCTCGCTCACGATGCCCGTCTCGTCGTAGACGCGCACGTCGCCGACGACGACGCGATCGCGTGTTTCGCCGGTGTTCGGCCGGAGCTCGGCGTGCACCCAGAGCCGCGCGCCGGACGGCGGCCGATGGAAGCGAATCGCTTCGACACCGCCGCCGACGAAGGCGCCGACGTTGGTCGCGCGGCGCGCGTCCACGTTCGAAACGACCGCGACCAAGCAATGGCCGCACGAGTCCGAGAGCGCCGGATGGAACCTGTAGCGCCCGGTCTCGGCGGCGACGGCTGCGGGCGGCTCGACGCGCGCGACGGCTTCGTTCTCGCCGAGCCACGCCTCCCTCAAGCCCTGGAAGGACTCGCCCCATTGATTGCCGGCGCGCGCGAGCGTCTCGTAGAAGCTCGCGCCGTCGACGTGCGCCGCGCAGCGTTCGCGCGCCGCCGCTTCCAAACCCGACTTCGACGCCGCGTCGAGCGCGTCTTCCTTGGCGATCGACGCCGTCGCGTGCTCGACCCAAGGCGACCCCTTCGACGCACTGCTGACGCTCAGTCGGGCGCGCCGCCCGTCCGGTTCGACCGTGAGCGTCGTCTGCACGGTGCGCTCTTCGCCGTCGCGCAAGAGCAGGGGCTTCTTGTTGTTGATTTGATCGACGCGGAGCGCTTGAGCGGCGCCGTGTCCGAGCACTTCGGCGCCCGCGGCGAGTCCGATCTCGATGAACGCCGTCGCCGGGACGATCGCTTCGCCTTGCACGCGGTGATCGGTGAGCCACGGATGACTCTCGAGACTCAGGGTCGTCTCCCACGTGTGCGTGCCCGGCGCGCTCGCGAGGTCGCGCCGCACGCCGAGCAGCGGGTGACCCTGCGCCGCGCGTGCCTCGGCGCGCGCGCTCTTCGCGAACCAGTGTCGCTCGCGTTGAAACGGGTAGGTCGGGAGCGCCACGCGCCGCGCGCTTTCGCTGCGGCGCACGGCGTCCCACGCGACGGGCGCGCCGCGCGTGTAGAGCGTGCCGAGCGCGCCGAGCATCTCCCGTGAATCGTCGCGCCCGCGCCGGAGCGATGCGGCCGTGGACCACGACGCGCCGGGCGTCGCGCGCGCGACGAGACCGAGCAGGGTCGGATGCGGGCCGATCTCGACGAGCGCGTTCACGCCCGCGCCGCGCAGCGCCGCGATGCTGTCGAGAAACCTCACGGGCTCCCGCGCGTGGCGCCGGAAGTACGTCGCGTCCGGCGCCGACTGACTCGGGAACGGCGCGCCCGTCAGGTTCGAGACGAGCGGCACGCGCGGCGGCGCGAAGCGGACGGCGCTCGCGCTCCGTTCGAGCGCGTCGAGCATGGGGTCGAGACGATGCGAGTGGAACGCGTGCGAGACGTCGAGCTGCCGGCTCTGGATGCCGTCCGCCGTCGCGGCGGCGCAAAGCTCGGCGACGGCCGGAGCGTCGCCCGAAACGACCGTTTCTTCGGGTCCGTTGAAGGCGGCGACGGAGACGCGCCCCGCCGTTCGTTCGACCCGGCGCGAGACCTCGTCCGCGTTCGCGAAGACGGCGGCCATCGTTCCGCCCGCGGGCAGGGCCTGCATCAAGCGCCCGCGCTCGGTGATGAGCGTCAGGCCCTCTTCGAGCGTCATCGCGCCGGCGACGGTCGCGGCGACGTATTCTCCGACGCTGTGGCCGAGCACGACCGCCGGCGTGACGCCGAAGCTCGCCCAGAGCTCGGCGAGCGCGTATTCGAGCGCGAACAGGGCTGGCTGGGTGTAGGCGGTCTGCGACAAAGGAGACGCCCCGCCCTCGGTGCCGAAGAGTAACTCGATCAGCGGCCGATCGAGTCGCCTCGCCAGGATAGCCGCGGCCCGGTCGAGCGCCTCGCGAAACACGGGCTCGCTCGCGTAGAGACCGCGACCCATCCCGACGTATTGCGCGCCTTGCCCGGTGAACAGAAATGCGACCTTGAAGCGCTCCCCGGCGTTCAGTCGCCCGGCGGCGCCCGACGACGGAGCTCGGCCTGCCGCGAGCGCGCCGAGCTCCGTCACGAGGCTCGCCTTCGAGTCCACGACGAGCGCCGCGCGTTCGGAAAGATGCGAGCGCCCGCTGCCGAGCGTTCGAGCGACGTCGGCGAGCGAAACGTCCGGCTCCTTCGCGACGAACTCGGCGAGACGCGCCGCGAGCGCCCGCAAGCCCTTCTCTTCGCGGGCACTCAACGGGACGAGAGTCACGCGATCTTCGGGCGCACGGACCGCCGCGGGCACCGGCGCTTCTTCGAGAATGACGTGGGCGTTCGTGCCGCTGAACCCGAACGAGCTCACGCCCGCGCGTCGCGCGCGCTCAGCGCGCGGCCACGGTGTGAGCCCGGTCGCGACCTTGAGCGGCAGCCGGTCCCACGGAATGCCCGGGTTCGGCCGCGAAAAATGCAGGTGCGGCGGGATCGCCTCGTGCTCGAGCGCCATCACCACCTTCAGCAATCCCGCGACGCCCGACGCGGCTTCGGTATGCCCGAGCCCCGTCTTCACGGAACCGATGAGGAGCGGCCGCTCCGTGGAGTGTCCGCGTCCGAGCACCGCGCCGAGCGCCTCGACCTCGATGGGGTCGCCGAGGGGCGTGCCGGTGCCGTGAGCTTCCACGTAATCGATGTCGCTCGCTTCGAGCCGCGCGTTCGCGAGCGCCGACTGCAGCACCTGGCGTTGAGCCGGGCCGCTCGGCACCGTGAGCCCGCTGCTCCGTCCGTCGGAGTTGATCGCGGAACCGCGAATGACTCCGAGAATCGGATCGCCCGCCGCGAGCGCGTCGGACAAGCGCCGGAGCGCGAGGACCGCGCACCCCTCGCCGCGCACGAAGCCGTCCGCGGTCGCGTCGAACGTCTTGCAGTGCCCGTCGGGAGCGAGCATGCCCCACTTGGAAAAGAGCACCATCGCGTCGGGCAGGAGCACGACGTTGACGCCGCCCGCGAGCGCCAGCGTGCATTCGCCCGCTCGCAGGCTCTGACACGCGAGGTGAACGGCGACGAGCGACGACGAGCACGCCGTGTCGACCGCGACGCACGGCCCCTGGAAGCCGAACGTGAACGAAATCCGCCCCGCCGCGGCGTTCAGCGCGCTGCCCGTCGCCGAGTACACGTCCGACGATTCAGGCCCCATTTGCCGCTGCATCAGGCCGTAGTCGCTCGTCGTGATGCCGACGAAGACGCCCGTCTGGCTCCCGGCGAGACGATCCGGAGCGATCGCGGCGCTCTCGAGCGCTTCGTACGCGGTCTCGAGCAGGAGCCGCTGCTGCGGGTCCATCGTCGACGCTTCGCGCGGTGAGATGCCGAAGAGCTGCGGCTCGAAGCGGTCGACCTGGGTGAGAAAGCCGCCGCGCCGCGTGATCATCTTGCCGGGTGCCTGGCGGTCGGCGCTGTAGTACGCGTCCGCGTCCCAGCGATCGCCCGGCACGTCGCGGACGGCGTCGACGCCGTCGCGCAAGTTGCGCCACAAATCTTCCGGCGTCTCGACGCCGCCCGGATAGCGACACCCGGCACCGACGATGGCGATGGGCTCGTGCTTGGCCGCCTCGCTCTGCTCGAGTCGCCGTTCGAGCCGTTCGATCGCGCCGAGCGACTCCCGCAGCAGTTGAGCGTGGCTCGTGTCCTTCACGGGGTCGCACCGTCGGCGACGCCGGCCTTGAGCGGCGCCATCAGCGCGGCAACGAGCGCCAGAACCTCGGGCAAGTGCGCGGCGAGGTAGAAATGGCCGCCGGAAAAGAGCCGTGTCGTGAACGCGTGGGTCGTCTCGCGCCGCCACGCCTCGAGGTGTTCGCGCGGCGTGAGTGCGTCCTCCGCGCCGCCGATGGCCGTCACCGGGAACGGCAGCGGCGCGCGTTCGGGCGGGCGGTGCGTCTCGAGCGCGGTGAAGTCGGCGCGGAGCGTCGGGAGCAGGAGCGCCATCACTTCCGGCTCCTCGAGCAGCGTCGTCGGGATCCCTCCGTAGCGGCGCTGAACCTGCGCGACGAACTCCGCGTCCGGCAAGGTGGCGAGCGGCGTCTCGGTGCCGGGCAGGTGCGGCGGCCGGCGTCCCGACACGACGAGGTGCGCGGGGAGCGACCCTCCGCGCGCCTCGAGAGCGCGCGCCACTTCGGTGGCCACGGTGGCGCCCATGCTGTGGCCGAAGAAGACGAACGGCAGATCGAGCTCGGGCCCGAGCGCGCCCATGATCCCGTCGACCAGCGCCGGGATGCTCGTGAGTGGGGCCTCACGCAGGCGGTCTTCGCGGCCCGGCGCTTGGATCGAGCAGACGTCGATTGTGGTGGGCAGGCCCCGAGTCCAAAGCCTGTACGCGGACGCGCCCACTCCGGCGTGCGGAAAGCAGAACAGTCGAGCGGTCGGACCGTCACGGCGTCCATGCCTCACCAACCAAGCACCTGCCATCGTGGCCCTCGTGTCTTCAGGGCTAGCCCGTGAGCCCATGTACGAGTCGGTCAAGGTAACCCAGCCCGTGCCAACTCGCCTGGTGATTTTTTTAAGTAATGGGTTGGTCGGCCGGCCTGATACGCACCGGAAACCCAGACAACTGTGGGGTAAATTTCCCCGCGTCCTTTCCCGGAGTGCATCATCCTTCACGCGCTCGAGAGCAGCTCGCTCGGGGTGACGCGCGTGGCCCGGAGCCGGAGTGGCGCCCCGCGTGTGTCCGCGGCGATCGCCACGACGTGATCCGGCTCGGCGCGGAGCAAGGCGAAGGCCCAGTTTGCCGCGTCCTCCGGCGCCGGGGGCGCGAACCTGAGCGTGACGCCGTCGCCCGAGATGGAAAAGGTCGCCGCGTCGAGCCGGAGCGAGAGGCCCATGCCCAAAGCCTTGGCGTAGCTCTCTTTGAGAGTCCAATAATCGAAGAAGCGCGCGCGGCGACGGGCGCCGTCCAACAACGCCAGCTCGGCGAGCTCGCCACTGGAAAAATGCTCCCGCGCGACGCCTTCGGCGTCGACGTCCCGGTTCACCCGCTCCGCATCGACGCCAATCCGATCGTGGGCGGCGCTGACGGCGCAGGCCACGAGCTCGCGGGTGTTCGTCAAATTGAAGGAAAGCGGCGGCGCGCCGCGCGGTCCGGCGACGTACGGCTTGCCGCGGGCGCCCTTGCTGAAGCTCCAAACCGCCGGGGGAATTGGATGGTATTTCGAGAGCACGCTGCGGACGAGCAGGCGTGTGACTCGGCACGCTCGCCGGTCCACGTCGAAGTGCAATCGCTCGCAGCTCGAACGCTCCTCGGCGCTCATCACGCCTTCGCCCTCCGGAACGGGGCTCGTCGCGTCGAGCGTGCAGTACCAGAGATCGACGGACCCCGGCGCGCGAGCGAGCGTCTCCGTCGTACGCACTCCGGAAAGCAGTTCGATCCCACGCATTGGGCGAAACCACGGTTCGCTCCGCGCTCAGCACCGTACCACGATCGCCTTCTCGTCCTCCCCATCAATGGCGCATGCAACGCTACTTATCCATAGGTCCTTTTTCGCAGTTGGCGTAGACTGGTTGAGGCAGAAATTCGTCTGCCGTTCGATTCCAGGAACGGGCAGGCAGCGACCCGGCCCGCGCGCGCTCACGCCGTCGGGTGAGCTCGGCCGGATTGCGGCAGAGCGCGAGGCACGCGAGCGCGACGCCGCTCGCGTCGCCGACGAGCTCGCCGCCGCTCGCGGGCGAAACCAGATTTTCCACATTGCCGCCCGCCCGCGCGACGATCGGCACCCCGAGCGTGCGCGCCTCGGCGAGCGCCATGCCGAACGACTCCATGCTCGACGCCGAGAGGAGCACGTCGCACGCCCGGAGCCGCTCGTTCACGGCGTCCGGCGTGAGCTCGCCGAGCAACGTGACGCGCTCGCGGAGCGCCGGCGCCGTCGCGAACACGCGGCAGCCTTCGGCGTACGCGGCGTCTTGGGTGAGGCTGCCGGCGATTTCGAGCGTCAGCGCGTCGGCCGGCTCGACGTGCGTCGCGAACGCCGCGAGCAGGCGATCGACGCCCTTGCCCGCGACGAGATGAGCGACCACGACCGCTCGCAGCGCGGCGGACGGCTCCGGGAACGGCGCGACACCCGGCGCGAGGCGCCCCGGCTCCGCCACCGTGACGCTCCCGCTGCGCGCACCGAGCCGCTCGAGCGCCGCGCGCATGAACCCGCTCGGCGCGACGAAGGCGTCGGCGTGGTCGAGCGCAAACGTTTCGTCGGGCGAGAGCTCGGCGCGCGTGACGGCCGCCCCGTAACGGACGAGCGCCGGCAAAAAATGCGCGATGAGGCCGAGCCGCTGCCCGCCGCCC
>Ga0335083_10003798_pt1 | contig 19396 bp, 15 predicted proteins | sample Lox_Sample_42_FD_206716 | JGI IMG/M metagenome (GOLD analysis project Ga0335083, IMG submission 206716) | Soil microbial communities from Loxahatchee National Wildlife Refuge, Florida, United States - Lox_Sample_4.2 | ecosystem: Environmental > Terrestrial > Soil > Wetlands | place: USA...
CCTGCGGCTGGTGTTTTCGACAATCCAGCGACAGCGGATAGAGCCCTCAGAGCCTTTAGTTGGGCCGGCGCAAAGGCCCTGACCGATAAGCGGACGTCTTGGTCAGCCGAGAAAATAGAATCTCGCACGCTCGGGTACGGGAATGCTGCAAGTCTAAATGTCTTTTACTACAATGTCCCGACCACAACAGTGACAGCACTTTGGAAATCCTGCGCGAATGTCGGAGCCGAGTGGGTTGGGCCCTCGCGATTGAAAAAAGGCGTCCCAGTAGGAAGCCTATACCGATTACGAGCATCCACTCGTGCTCCCACAGCTCATGCAGCGGTAGCAGCTTCCATTCCGCGTCATGATTGCGCCGCAGGTGGAGCAGGTTGGGGCGTCGCCCATGTCGATCAGCTCCTTCAATGCGTCGGAGGCGTGGATGGCGCTGCGGGAAGAAAGAGCAGATCCCTCGGCTTCGCCTCGTGATGACAAACCAGAGGAGGACGCCGGAGCAGTCTCCACGAAGTCACCAAATGACTTTTGTCCGGGCTCATGGCCGCCTTCCGGCGCTCCGACGGGCGGGGCTCCGAAGTACTTGGGGCGGAGGCCGTCGAAGAGTGCCTGCTGCTGTCCGGTGAGGAAGCGCAGTTGCAGCCAGCGGAAGATGTAATCCATGATCGACTTGGCGAAGCCGATATCGGGATTGTGGCTCCAGCCCGAGGGCTCGAAGCGGGTGTGGGCGAACTTCTCGCACAGCAGCTTGAGCGGCACGCCGTGCTGCAGTCCGATGGAGACGGCGCAGGCGAAGCTGTCCATCAGGCCGCTGACGGTCGAGCCTTCCTTGGCCATGGTGATAAAGATCTCGCCCGGCAATCCGTCTTTGTAGAGGCCGACGGTGAGATAGCCTTCGTGGCCTCCCACGTTGAACTTGTGCGTGATCGACAGCCGCTCGTCGGGCAGACGATGGCGGTTGGCCTTGGGCGGCGCGGCCTGCTCGTCTTCAGGTTCGAGTTCGTTCTGGGTAGAGGGGTCCTTCGCTCCGCTCAGGATGACAGACTTCTTCTCTTTGTCCTTGCCGGAGTTGAGCACCTGGTTCTTCTTCGAGCCGTCGCGGTAGATGGCGACCGCCTTCAGGCCAAGCTTCCAGGCCTGGATGTAGGCCTCGGCGATCTCGTCGACGGTGGCGTGCTCGGGCATGTTGATGGTCTTGGAGATGGCTCCGGAGATGAAGGGCTGGGTAGCGGCCATCATCTTCAGGTGTCCCATGTAGTGAATGGTGCGCGTGCCCTTCTGCGGCTTGAAGGAGCAGTCGAAGACGGCGAGGTGCTCGTCCTTGATGCCGGGCGCGCCTTCGATGGTGCCGGTGGCGTCAATGTAGCTGACGATGGCGTTGGTCTGGTCGCTGGTGTATCCCAGCTTGAAGAGCGCGGCCGGGACGGTGTTGTTCACGATCTTGATCATGCCGCCGCCGACCAGCTTCTTGTACTTCACCAGCGCCAGGTCGGGCTCGATGCCGGTGGTGTCGCAGTCCATCATGAAACCGATGGTGCCGGTGGGCGCGAGCACGGTGACCTGCGAGTTGCGGTATCCGAAGCGCTCGCCGTGCTTGAGGGCTTCGTCCCAGGTCGCCTTGCTGGCTTCGTAGACCGCAGCAGGAACGTTCGCCTTGTTGATGTTGTTAACCGATGCGCGATGCATGCGGATGACGTCGAGGAAAGGCTCGCGGTTGACGTACCAGCCGGGGCAGGCGGCGCCGGGGAACGTTTTGTGGGAGTAGGGGTCCTTCGACTCGTCGCTCCGCTCCTCGCTCAGGATGACAGCCGTAGTTTTTGTGGCGGGTGCCAGAGGCTGACACAACTCGGCGATCTTCGATGACTGGAGATACGCCTCGCCGCACATGATGGCGGTGACGCAGGCAGCGTAGTCGCGTCCGGCATCGGAGTCGTAGGGCAGGCCGGCGGCCATGAGCAGCGCGCCCAGGTTGGCGTAGCCGAGTCCCAGTGGGCGATAGTCGTGCGAGTTGCGCGAGATGGCTTCGGTCGGGTAGCCGCTGTTGTCGACCAGAATCTCCTGCGCGGTGATGACGACGGCGCAGGCGTGGCGATAAGCTTCAACGTCGAAGGTTCCGTTAGGCGCGAACTTCAGCAGGTTGAGCGACGCCAGGTTGCAGGCTGAGTCGTCGAGAAACATGTACTCGCTGCACGGATTCGAGGCGTTGATGCGCGCCGTGTTCTTCGAGGTGTGCCAGCGGTTGGTCGTGGTGTCGTACTGCATCCCGGGATCGCCGCAGTGCCAGGTGGCGTCAGCAATCTTGGTGAGCAGGTCGCGGGCTTTGAAGGTGTGAACGGGATGGCCGTCTTTCACCGACTTGGTCGAGAACTCGCCGTCGCGAACCACTTCGTACATGAAGTCGTCAGTCACGCGCACCGAGTTGTTGGCGTTCTGGAAGAAGATGGAGGAGTAAGCCTCCGAGTCGGGACCCGAGCCGTCGTAGCCCTGCTCGATCAGGGCCCAAGCCTTGGCTTCTTCCTTCTGCTTGCACTCGATGAACTCCACGATGTCGGGATGGTCAACGTTGAGGATGACCATCTTCGCGGCGCGGCGGGTCTTGCCTCCGGACTTGATGACGCCGGCGAAAGCGTCGAAGCCTTTCATGAAGCTCAGCGGGCCTGAGGCCGTGCCTCCGCCGGAGAGCGACTCGGTGGAGGAGCGCAGCGGCGACAGGTTGGTGCCGGTGCCCGATCCCCACTTGAAGAGCATGCCCTCGGTCTTGGCCAGCGTCAGGATGGAGTCAAGCGAATCGTTGACTGAGTTGATGAAGCAGGCCGAACACTGCGGCTTGGTGTATCCGACGGAGCTGAACTCAACCTTCTGCTCCTCGGCGTTCCAGTGCCAGTTGCGCGCGTCGGAGTGCGGCTCAATGCGATCGCAGCCCACGTTGAACCATACCGGCGAGTTGAAGGCCGCCTTCTGCTGCAACAGCAGGTGGGCGAGTTCGTCATGGAAGATGGCTGCGTCGTCGGAGGTGCGGAAGTATCCGCCGTTGATGCCCCAGTCGCGAATGGTTTCGGCCACGCGCGAAACAAGCTGGCGCACGCCGGTTTCGCGCTCGGGAGTGTCGAGCGTGCCGTGCAGGTATTTCGAGGCGACGATGTTGGTCGCCGTCATCGACCAGTCTTTGGGGACCTCAACGTCCTTCTGCTCGAAGATCACACCGCCTTTGGCATCGGTGATCTGCGCCAGGCGCAGCTCCCACTCGAGCTCGTCATAGGGCGAGACACCGGCGGTGGTGAAGAAACGTTTGAAGGTTAGGCCGGGCGCTTTCTTCGCGGATGCTGCGGTCGTGGAAGCGCTCGTGGTTTTTGTCGTTGTCGTTACGTCGGCCATGTCGAACTCCTGATCGATATGATTGCGTCTACGTCGGGCTGAAGCCCTCTTTACATCTGTCGTCCCTAAAAGGGACTTGTAGATTTCTATCGCATGCCTACCCAGCACTCCGGCTGCGCCTCCGTGCTGGGCTGTCATGTTGGTCGCCCCCCAAGGGGCTTAGACCATTGCTCATTCCCAACTATTCCCAACGCCGAGTTCTCACACTCTTAAGCGGGCTAAGCTCTGCTGTCCCTAACGGGACGGGGTTCTCCGTGATGCCTACATCCTGCCAAGCCCCATCACGTTCTCGCTCCCTACGACATCAACAACTATTCGCGCAAAGCTGCGGGGGCTGTTCCGTCAGCCGGTTTCAAGCCGGGAAGGAAGGCAGCCCCCAGTCGTTGTTGGTCCGGTGTCACCGCGATTATCTGGAGAAGCACCGTGCGGAGTGCTCATCCAGTTCCGCCAGGCACGACTCGCCTGCGGAGTTGCCGGACTTGTAGGGAAATGCCGCCGAGAGTCACCCCTGGCTCCCGGCGACAATAGTTAGCTGACTTGGAAAGGAACACTGAAAGCCATCTTCTTTATAGGCGGCCTTCAGCTCGCCGGCCCACATGAGGCCGGCTTGGTTACCAGTTGCCCTTGACCTTGGCCGTGCCCGGGAGGACGCGAGCCCAGCCAACCTAAGTTCGTGATTCACGGCTAGTTCCGGACGGCTTCTGGCATAGGAGGAGCAAGCTGCCCGAAGGCTCCGGAACACCCTGTGGAAGCGAACATTACTCCCACGTATTGTGGATGTCAAGAGGCTACTACCACATATTGTTATTTTACACCCATTCTGGGCATCAGACCGGTTATCGCCTGCCAAGTTAATGGAGCATTACTCGCATCGACTCTCGGACGATAGACCGGCGGACGAGCGGCTTCAACGCCCCTTTTCGGTGCATTGATGTGGAAGGCTGTGGATTCAGAGGAAAAGGAGGGCCAGAACCGAACTCGCCGAGTCCGGCTGATCTACTCGGTTTCGGAATCGTTGCTTAATCAGCTTCTGCTCCGCCTCATGCCTTCACAACTTTGCTCCCGCCCAAGCTTTAGAGCAGAACCTGCTTTTGGACCGCGCGGCCCTCAGGCTCGCCAAAGGAGGGCAAATCTGGGAAACCCGGCGTTGCAGCGAGCGCCGGCTGGGGGAACAAGGGATAGATAAGTTGCTCAGGCAGGGTATCCGGCATTGTTGCTGTTATGCCATAAGCTTCAGGCCATTCCCCGCGCGGCAAATGGTAGGTGCCGAAAATGCGATCCATCCACGGCAGCATGGTGGAGTAGTTGTGGTTAATCTTGCCCGTGCGGGTGTGGTGCCAATGGTGGAAAGCCGGGCTGGTGATCAGTGATTCCAGCACGCCGAGGCGCCACCGGACATTGGCGTGTATCAGGTAGCTCCAGTTGGCGCTGACTACGAGTACCAGGAGCACGAGGACATTGCCTGACTTACTCAGCGGATTAGCGATCCCAAGTACATAGATTGGGACTAGAGTGAATAACCGCGAGAACACCAGGTCCACCGGATGGGCGCGGCTGCTGACCAAAAAGTCCATCTCGCGTGCGCTGTGATGCACCGCGTGGAAGCGCCAGAGGAACGGGATTTCGTGACTGAGCCGGTGAGCCCAGTAGTAGCCAACTTCGCCTACGACTAAAGCAAGCACGAAACGTAGCCATACCGGCATTGCAGCCATGGTGAAATAGAAGTCGGCAGACAACAGGTGGTGGGCGGCCCTCACCACCAAGCTCAGCGGAGCACTCAGCAGGGTACTGAGCAGCAAACCGTTGATGAAGTAATACCCGACATCAACAGCGGCTTGCCGGCGAAGTACCTTCTGGTGATGCAGCTCGAACAACCGTTCCAGCGGCAGAAATACCGCGCACGGCACCGCCAGCCCGAGACACAGGCGGACGATGTCGTGCATGAAAGCAGGTAGGTGCGGAAAAGCAGATTGTGACAAGTGTGGCGTCATGGCGTCAGCTCGCGATGCCCGTGTCATTGCTCACGGAAGCAACTTTACTTCGCGTGAGGTGTCGGCGCAATCCAACGGCGCTGAGCCCGATTAGGCTGGAGCCAAAGGTCAACAGGGTCGCCGGCTCCGGAGTCTCTTCGAGATCGATACCGTCCAGGAAAACGATCGGCGGAACCGAAACGTCGGAGCGCGGCACAAAACTAAGAACGCCATCGGGCCCGACGTTCGAGGGCAGGGTAAAGTTCAACGTAACCTGCTCCCACGGCACAACTCCATGCGAGGCATCATTCATGATCTGTGAGTACTGAATGTCACCCACAAAGCCGCTGCCGCAATTGACGATGCAAATGTTGCCCAGCGCAACCTCCCACTGATCATTAGTCGGACCCGAGTACCCTCTCCATTGTCCGGCTGCCTGGTAGAAGGTCAAGCTGTAAGTTCCTCCAGGCTTCAGACCGCTCACATTTTGATAAATGGTTACATAGCCGGCTCTACATGCTCCGGAGCCCTGGTTGTAGCAAGCATCAACACCAAGAAAATTCCCACCTGCTGGACTCGTCGCGGGGAATGGACCATAGACGCAATAGTTGAGGAGGCACGGCATTCCGTCGGCTGTACCGGGAGAAAAAACCTCGCCTGCCTCGTTGCAAACCACTGAGTTTGTGCACTGCCAGCCGGTTGGCTGGACAGTCAGAAACGAGCCTGGCGCAGGGCTGGAGGTGGATTCGAATCCGCCATTAGAAATGAGATTCGCTTGTGCCTTCGGGGCCGCCAAATTCAACGCGAAGACGAAAAGACTGATAACAGCCATTACTCTTAGGGCTTTCCTGAGCGCGCTGTTGATGGCTAGTGATTGGTTCACTGCAGAGGGAACCGCATGGGTGTGCCGATCGGCAATTTGCGATTTCATGGCGACCTCCTTCAGGCCACAATGTTGTGGGTAAACAGCGGAAGAAATACCGCGCGCACGGCACCGCCAGCCCGAGACACAGGCGGACGATGTCGTGCACGAAGCGGGCGAATTCTGAAAAGCGAACTGCGACAAGTGTGTCGTCATGGCGTCAGCTCGCGCTCGAAGTCTCGCTGCGAGCGGAGGTAACTCTGCGCCGCGTGAGGTGCTGGCGCAATCCAACGGCACTGAGCCCGATTAGGCTCGAGCCAAAGGTCAACAGGGTCGCGGGTTCCGGAGTCTCTTCGAGATCGATACCGTCCAGGAAAACAACCGGCGGAACAGAAACATCGGAGCGTGCCACAAAGCTAAGAACCCCGTCAGGTCCGACGTTCGAGGGCAAGGTAAAGTTCAACGTTACCTGCTCCCAAGGCACAACTCCCTGCGAGGCGTTGTGCATAATCTGCGAGTATTCAATATCGCCCACAAATCCGCTGCCGCAATTGACGATGCAAATGTTGCCCAGGCCAACCTCCCACTGATCGTTGGTTGGACCCGAATAGCCTCTCCACTGTCCGGCGGCTTGGTAGAAGGTCAACGTGTAAGTTCCCCCGGGCTTCAGACCGCTCACATTCTGATAGATGGATACGTAGCCAGCATTGCACGCTCCGGAGCCTTGACCGTAGCAGGCATCGAGCCCGAGGAAATTGCCGCCTGCTGGACTAGTTGCAGGGAATGGACCATAGACGCAATAGGTGAGGTTATGGTCACAGGGGATCGCGTCAGCGGTACCAGGAGCAAAGATCTCGGCTGCTGGACTACAGATGCCAGGGTTTGTACACTGCCAGCCAGTTGGCTGGACACTCAAGAACGAACCTGGCGCAGTACCGGAGGTAGACTCAAACCCGCCGTTACTAATGAGATTGGCGTGTGCCATCGGGCTGGCCAAACTCAACGCGAAGACAAAAAGACTGACAGCAGCCATAACTCTTAATGTCTTCCTGAGCCCGGTGTTGATCACTCGTGATTGGTTCGCTGCAGAGTGAACCGCTTGGACGTGTCGATTGTCGATTTGCGACTGCATGACGACCTCCTTCGGGTCAAAATGTTGTGGGGAAAACAACTGCACCGCAAAACTTCCCTCCATCGCGATGATGTTGTGAAGGGCGATGGCTGAGCCCGCCACCGCCAGATTCGTCTACGGCTACTTCGCTCGCCGCAGGCAAAGCTTCCTGCCCTGGTTGTTCTCAACAGAAGCGTCTATAGCTATCGGGAATCGGCTGTGCCTGCCCGATTCCGGCCGCGTGGAGCAGACAATGAGGCAGGCCTGCCAAGAAGGCAATGCTTCGCATATGTTCTGTCAATGCCTTTGGGGTGACCGGGAATCCGATAGATTCGACGGAGGTTACTGGTACAGATATCCGGCGCTAAGCCGCGGATTACAGGGATGAATGCGAATCAGAACCAAAGGTCGAGAGAGTCTGGGCGCGCCTGATGCATTTATTGGAGTGTCAAAGCGGTGGGTGGCGGCCCGTGGGTGCTGTATATCGGAGAATCCAGCCATGACGTAATTACAAAGACTCAGTTCTACAGATTCTCTTGGATGAAGCGCGGGCTCAGGTGGACGTCGAGTTGTACCAGCGGGGAGTCGCCGATTGCCTTGAAGCTGTGTATCTCGCCAGCCTTAATGACAAAGATGTCTCCCGCGCCACCCTCGAAGGTTTGGCCATTCACCGTCCATAGTCCACGGCCCTCGCGGAGGAACTGGATCTCGTCGTAGGGATGGCGATGCGGGCCCGGTCCCGAACCGGGTTTGCCATGGTATAGAAACACCGATACATTCGTGTTGCCCTGCTCAGCTCCGACAAACTGATGCGAACTTCCGACGAAGGGCAGGTCCTCTTGCCGCACATGATGCATCTTCGCATCCTCCCAGCCGCATTAGATGAGTAAGGGTAAATTCCGACTCGGAGGCAAAAGGCCGGGACGGGATCGGATGCAACGCCGCCTCGCGCCCCAGCAACTTATTCAGAGAGAACGCTATTAAAGGAAAGTCCCTTGAAGAAATTGAATCGGAAGCACTCTCTTTTTGCGCTCGCCGGGTTTGGTGCGGCTGCGCTAGCCGCGGGATGGATAGGATCGCGATACAGTCCCAGGGACGCTCGTACCCGGCTGTGGTACCGGCGGTTGAAGAAGCCGAGTTTCAACCCACCGCAGTACGTGTTCCCAGTGGTCTGGACCGCGCTTTACGCGCTCATGGCCGTCTCCGGGTGGCGGGTATGGCGGACGGAGCATTCGCGGGAGCGCTCGCGCGCGTTGTCTCTGTGGGCGAGCCAGTTGGTTTCGAACGCAGCATGGACCAAGATATTCTTCGGCGAGCATCGTCCTGTGTTGGCGCTCGCCGATGTGGTAGGGCTAGAGAGCCTGGTGGTGCGCTACATCGTAACCGCGAACAAGATCGATCGCCCGGCCGCGCTGTGCTTTGTACCCTACGCGGGTTGGGTGGGCTTTGCGACCATACTGAACGCCGATATTGCGAGGCTCAATCCCGACGCGCGCAAGAAGTTTCCGTGGCCGAGAGCTGCCTGAGGCAGAAACTCCTGTGGCATCGGTTGAACCTCACGATCCGAACGCCATGCCGCTCGGGGATTTCATTGGAGAAGCGATGAACATCCTGAAGAACTCTCGCCACCGTGAAATTTGCGTCGAGCGGATGGGGCCGCTGCGCCTCGCCGAAGCTAGGGTTGATTACGAAGCCTTCCACAGGCAGCTCAACGAAACGGGCCGCGGCCAACCACGAAACGCTGTAGCGAGAATTCCGCCGGTTTGCAGGCCGGCATCTATGACTTCGGCGGCGTATGTTTCAAGGGAAGCTTAGTGTACTTCGCCTTGGCCACCTCGATTACCAGTGTGACGCTGCCCGGCATATCGCGCATCGGAAACGGCGCACCAATGTACTTGTGGGAGGTCTTGTCCTTTCCGTCGAAGCTGGAGTCGTCGCGAAACTCGACTACGCGTCCGCGGATCTGGGCTTCTTCATAGGGATCGTCGAAGTCGACAATCGAGAGGCCAAGGCGAGGATCGCGCCGCAAGTTGCGTGCCTTGAGACTGCCTTCACTGGTGCCAACCAGAATACGGTCGCCCTCCAGCTCGACCCACACAGGTGTGACATTCGGGGAGCCATCGGGCATTAAAGTTGCAAGATGAGCAAAATTTGGGCGGGACAGCAGCGACTTCACTTCTGGCTGAAGGGGCATCGGTTCCTCCTGAGACGCCATTGTAGACGGTTCGCATATTCGCGATGTTAAACGTGCTTCGGCGTCAAATCATCCGCGCTATCCGTCTTTTGTCGCCTTTCTTCTAGAATCGAGACGTGCTTTCCCAAGCCCTCGAGTTCGCACCCGATCGCGATTCCGAGCTGTTTTCCGCTGCTCCGGCGAGCTCGGCGGTGTTCGTGTTGCGCGGGGATCAAGGCTCGGAGCCTTACGTCGGCAAGACCTCAAACCTGCGCCGTCGCTTGCTGCGGTTGCTCGGTGCGAGCGAAGGCCGCAAGCTCAATCTGCGCGACAGAGTTCGCTCCGCCGAATGGACTCCTACGGGGTCGGACTTTGAAGCGTCGTTCCTGCTGTATAAGATCCTGCGCCGCGAGTTTCCCGGCACGTACGAAAAGCGACTGCGCCTTCGATTCGCACCACTGGTGAAGCTGATTCTCAACAACCAGTATCCGCGCGCTACCGTAACGACGCGCATTTCCGGGCTGAAGAGCAACACAGAGTATTACGGGCCGTTCGCCTCGCGAGTGACCGCCGAGAAGTTCGCGAACGATTCGCTCGACCTGTTCAAGATGCGGCGTTGCGTCGAGGACCTGCATCCCGATCCGGCGTTCCCCGGCTGTATCTACTCTGAGATGAAGATGTGCCTGGCGCCGTGCTTCAAAGGCTGCACCGACGAGGAGTATGCGACTGAAGTCGATCGCGTCCAGCAGTACTTCGAGAGCCAAGGCCAATCGCTGGTACGGGAAATCGAGCACATGCGGGACGACGCCTCGGCCAAACTGGATTTCGAAGGCGCAGCGGCGCTGCACACGCGGCTGGAGAAGGTGAAGGCCGCGACCTCGCAGTTGCCTCATCTTGTGCGACGGCTTGATGAACTCAACGGAGTGATGATTCAGCCCTCGGCGGAGAGGGAATCGGTTGCACTGTTCAAAATTGAAGCCGGAATGATCTGTGAGCCTGTGTCCCTCAATGTGGGAGCTCAGGCCGAAGCGGAGCATCTGCGGTCCAAGCCGCTCTCAATGGAGGCTCGCATCCTGGAGGCGTTGGCGCAGGTGGCACCTTGCAAACCTCGCGGCGCTCTGGAATGGATGGAGCACCTGGCGATTCTTAAGCGCTGGTACTACCGAACGGCGAAGACGGGGGAACTATTCCTGTCCGACAACGTGGGAGGGTTGCCGATGCGGCGTGTGGTGCGCGGGGTCTCGCGCGTGTTCAAGGGAGAAAAAGCTGCCGGCGACTTGAGTGAAACCGCAGGGGATTACTGGAGGTTTCGCGCGGGCGAGGCAGGAATACGGTAACAAAACTCCACCGCGGATCTCGCGGATGAACGCGGATCGGATGCGCCTCACTTCAAACGCGAGAGCAAATTGACCTCCGCGGCCATCCGCGAAATCAGCGGTTTCTTTGCGTTACTCTCCTGCGACCGTCATGCCGTCAATTCGCAGTGTAGGACAGGCCACTGCACTGCGAAACTCCAGGTCGCTGCCGATTTCGCTGACGTTGCACAGCATGTCTTTCAGATTGCCGGCCACCGTGATCTCTTCCACCGGATAGGTGAGCTCACCATTCTCGATCCACAGCCCGGTGGCGCCACGCGAGAAATCGCCGGTGACAAGGTTGACGCCGTGTCCCAGAAATTCCGTAACCAAAAGGCCTTCCTTAATATCAGCGATGATTTCCTGCAGGCTCTTGGTTCCGGGTTGCAGAAAGAAATTGCCCGGACCTATACCGGGCGTGCCGGCCAAGCCTCGCGAAGCATTGCCGGTGGTCTTCAGTCCAAGCTTCTTCGCCGTGTACGTGTTCAGCAGGTACGACTTCAGCACACCATTCTCAATGACGCTGGTTCGGCGGCTGACCACGCCTTCGCTGTCGAAGGGGCTGGTGCCGAACAGCCCGGGAATGGTTCCGTCATCGACGACGTCGATGTTTTCGCCCGCGATCTTCTCGTTCAGCTTGCCGGTAAGAAACGACGCACCACGGTAAACCGAGTCGCCGTTGACCGCCTCGAAGATATGGCCGAGCAGCGCCGCTGATACGGTGTTCTCGAAAACGATGGGGACCTTGGCCGTTTTGACTTTGCGCGCACCCAGGCGGCGCAGTGTGCGTTTTGCTGCGATGGCGCCCACTTCTTCGGGGGACTTTAATTTGTTCAACGAATGCGAAACTGAGTACCAGTAGTCGCGCTGCATGGCAGAGCCTTCCATCTGCGCGATCGGCACGGCGACCACCGAGCAGTACGAGCGGCGATTGTCGCCGACGAAACCCAGCGAGTTCGCCAGCACCTTGTATCCCACAGCCGCATCGAATGAGCCGCCGTCAGAATTCACGATGCGAGAGTCGACGCTCATGGCGGCTTTCTCCGCCCGGCGCGCATAGTCGATGCGGTCTGCCGATGAGAGCGAATACACGTCATCGTGGTACAGGCCCAGGTCGCCGTCGAGCCTTCCCAGATCAGCCGAATCGGGCAATCCCGCCATAGGGTCTGCAGTGGTGACTCGCGCCAGCGAAACAGCCGATTCCACCATCTTCTTTATTCCTTCGGGCGTGAGGTCGCTGGAATATGTGCTGGCCGAACTCTGTCCTACAAAGACACGAACTCCCACAGCCTTCGACCCCGCTTCTTTCAGGGTTTCAACCTGACCGAGCCTCACCGTGGTGGAGAACTCGCTGCCATCGGTGGCGACGGCTTCCGCAGCGCTCGCGCCCTGCTGCATCGCCAAGCGGACGGCCTCGGTCGCAACCTCTTTGAGGTTGACCGGCACTTTGCTCTTAGTTGTATTCGTCACTGTCGTGCTGATGCTCATTTTTGTCTCAGTTCCGCTCTGTGTCTCACAACGTCTGACCTACGCTCAGCTAATCTCAGTCCTACACTGTCAGAGTGCCTTGGCACAACTTTGGCCGTTCCACCCTGTGGAAGATTTGTGGAAATCCCTAAGTGGGACATCCCACAGAGGATGTGTCTTACAGTAAGCCTCAGGGAATCAACGACTCCCGTGACTATTGCGGGATTGTGAATCCGATCACAATCTGTGGATTACTTCCGCAAAGACTGAAGCCGCTCAGCTGCCGGTTCCACCCACTGTAAGACGGTCGACTTTCAGTGTAGGAATGCCTACTCCCACAGGGACGGACTGCCCATCTTTGCCACAGGTGCCGACACCCTCATCAAGTTTCAGATCGTTTCCAACCATCGAAACTTTGGTCAACACATCGGGCCCGTTCCCGATCAGGGTAGCGTTCTTGAGCGGCGCAGTGACCTTACCGTCTTCGATCAGGTAGGCCTCGGAGGCGGAAAACACAAATTTGCCGTTCGTGATGTCAACCTGCCCGCCGCCGAAATTCACCGCATACACGCCGTATTTCACCGAACGAATAATGTCTTCCGGCGAGTCCTGTCCGGCCAGCATGTAGGTGTTCGTCATGCGCGGCATGGGAATGTGCTGATAGCTCTCGCGCCGCCCGTTGCCGGTGTTCGGCAGGTTCATCAGCCGCGACGACAGCTTGTCCGTCAGATATCCCTTAAGAATGCCTTTCTCGATCAGCACCGTGCTGTCGGTGCGATTGCCTTCGTCATCGACGTTGAGCGATCCGCGTCGCCCGGGCATAGTGCCGTTGTCGACAACGGTGCACTTATCGCTGGCCACACGACGTCCCATCATGTCAGAGAAGGCGGATGTCTTCTTGCGATTGAAGTCGGCTTCGAGGCCATGACCGATGGCTTCGTGCAGCAGCACTCCCGGCCAGCCAGGACCAAGCACCACTTCCATCTCACCCGCTGGCGCGTTACGTGCGTCGAGTTGAACGATGGCTTCGCGCGCTGCTTCAAGGGCGAAGTGCTCGGGCGTCTTCTCCATTTGGAAGAACTCGATGCCAACGCGCCCGCCACCGCCTGATGTCCCGCGCGCTGAGCCCTGGTCTGTTTTGGCGATACAGTAGACGCTCATACGCGCCATAGGTTGGGAGTCTTCCGCGAAGCTGCCGTCGGAACCGATTACCAGTATCCGCCGCAACTCGTCAGCATAGCCCACGCGCACTTCGTGAATCCGGGAGTCGTAGCCGCGCGCTGCCTTGTCGGCGCGCTGCACCAGGTCGACCTTGGCAAGAACTTCGGCTTCCACCGAGGGCAACGGTACGGGATACAAGTTGTGCGCCGGCTTATCGGTCAGCCCGACGACGGGCTGCTTGGCCGGGCCGCTGGCGATGAGAGCCGCCGTGCGCGCGGCATGAAGAATGCGTTCTGATGAGAGGTCGTCGGTGTAGGCGTAACCGGTACGCTCGCCCGAAAGAACGCGCACTCCGCAGCCCACGGAGATTCCCTGGCTGGCCGACTTCACCATGCTCTCGTCGAGCGACACCGAGGTCGATGTCTGATATTCGAAGTAGAGGTCGGCGTAGTCGCCGCCGGCCGAAAGCGCCGCTGCGAGGTAGCGCTCCACATCAGCCTGCGCCAGTCCATAGCGGTCAAAGAAAAACTTGTTGTCCATGGTCACACCTATTGGATGTTTAACGGGCTCCGAGGACGCTTGCAGCCCCAGGCAGCAAGAAAATCGAGCCGCGGACTCACGCGGATGAACACGGATCCGGAATTTGTAAATAAAAGAACAAAAAAAATCCGTGTAGATCCGTGAAAATCTGTGGCTGCACTGCCTTTCCGTAAGTAGAGCCTGCGAGGCCAGCCACGACCCAATGTTTGATTATCACACAGGCTTGTGCGGCTGATTGCAGCACCAGCGAACGCGGTTTGGCTAGGCTTGGCTAAGCTGGATATGTCTACCTCGTCCCTCACCGCCGCGGCACTCGCCCGCGCGCTCGAAGCCTTTCTGCTCGACGCGCCTCATGCTGTGCTAATAGAAAACGGCGACGTGCTGTTCGATTTCAGCAATGCCCGGTACTCGGTTTCGGGCGAGGGCAAGTGCGTCCTGCATGTGTGGTCGGAGGAGCGCAACATCGTGCGCCGCGTGCTCGACTTCGAGACCAGATCGCGCATCTTGCGTTTGTCGGCGCTTCGCTTCGGGCAGTCGAAACCCGAGATCCTTGAGGTCATGTCCGATGCAGGGCAAAGAACCCCGACCGCGCTGCGAGCCGCTCGCGCTCAATATCAGAAGCTGCTGGTTCGCTTGCTCGAGCGCGAGTATCCCGGAGGGAAGATCGAATCTGTCAGCGCCAAAGCCGACCTCGAACATTCGTTCAGCCCCGTATACACACGGGCAGTCGTTCGTCATGGGCAGTCGGCGTTTGCTGTTCTCGGCGTGAATGGCGATGAGACTCAGGCGTCGATTGATGCCGCGCTTACCTTTGGCATTCTGTGGCTCGACTACCAACGCCAACGCGCTGACAGGTACCACATTGAGGGACTCAAGCTTTTTGTTCCGCATGGCCGCGGAGAGATCGTCAGCCAGCGCATGGCCCACCTCGATCAGAACACCGTCAAGTGGCAGCTATACCAGGTGGGGGAGCGGGCTGAAAGCTGCGACGAACTCGACTTCCGCGATCACGGAAACCTGGCGACGCGGCTGGTTCGCGCAGTTGATCCGCACGCAACGCGTGAGCGCTTTACCGCTTCGATCGCGCGTATTCATGAGCTTGTTCCCTATGCTGACGTGAGTATTGAATCGGCGACGGAAATCGTCTTCCGCCTGTACGGCCTGGAGTTCGCGCGCGCGCGGCTGGCCCCAATCGCGGGATCGTTTCGCAATCGTGAAACGATTGTGTTTGGGATGGGTCCAGCAGAGTATACGCTCGACGACGCCAATCATGAGTTGTTCAACACCTTTGTCGAACGGCTTACCGCGAGCCGGCATCCTGCTGGTGGGCATGGCGATCCGCTTTATCGCCTCTGCCCCGAACGCTGGCTGGAATCGCTCGTCACACGCGACGTGCGCTCCATTGACGAACGTCTCGATCCGCGGCACGTCTATTCGCAGGTGCCCGCCTTTACCGCTTCCGATCGCGCCATGCTTGACGTGCTGAGCGTAACCATCGACGGTCGCCTCGCCATTCTCGAGCTGAAAGCCGACGACGACATTCATCTGGTGCTCCAGGGCCTGGACTACTGGGCCCGTGTCCGCTGGCACCAGCAGAATGGCGGCTTCGCGCGCAACGGATATTTCCCCGGATGCGAGTTGTCGGATGCGGCGCCGCTGCTGTACCTGGTCACGCCTGTGTTGCGAACGCATCCAGCGACAAGCGTCTTGCTGAAATACCTGTCACCGGAAATCGAGTGGCAGCTGGTCCAACTCGACGAGCATTGGCGCGCGGGTGTTCGGGTGGTGAACCGTAAGAGAGCAAGAGCTTTTCAACCGCGGATGAACGCGGATTTCGCGGATTCTTAAATCGAAAGAAGGAAACGGAATTGATGTCGCAACTAAGGCATTCAGAGATCACTAAACCAATTATCGGGGCGTTTTACGAGGTCTATAACGAATTGGGTCATGGATTTCTGGAGTCGGTGTATCGGGAGGCGATGATAATCGCCTTGCGCGAAAAGGGCCTGGACGTCGAACGCGAGAAGACAGTCACAGTGCGGTTTCGGAACGAAACCGTTGGGGTATTTAGAGCGGACCTCATTGTCGGCTCGGCTGTCATCGTCGAACTGAAGTGCGGGCGCGTACTCGATAGTAGCCACGAGGCTCAATTGTTGAACTATCTTAAAGCCACCGGCTTTGCAGTCGGTTTGCTGCTGAATTTTGGAGCGCGACCGGCGTTCAAGAGGTTGGTTTTCGAAACGGCCCGTTTGCGTTTTGCTCCCCTTGGACACCCACAAGGTTTCCGTCTCGAAGAGCAATGACAAAATCCGCGTGCTCCGCGCTAATCTGCGGCTTCGTTGTTTTGCTCACGCCGCGATGCGCTGGTCTGGCGGCTCCCCCACAATTTCTTCCGCGCCGCCTTCGAGGGCCCGAGTATGCTGCCAGCGCACCCACAAAATCCGCAGCGTTGCTGCCACGGGGATGGACAGGTAGACGCCGATCACACCTGCTATCTCGTTGCCCATCAGTACGGCGATGATCGCCGCCATGGGATGTAGCTCAACCTTGTGGCCCATCACGCGCGGGGAGATCAGATAGTCCTGCGTGAGTCGCCACAAGCCCAGAAATACCGCGATCCAAAGCAGATGAGGGAAAGCGTCGAGAAAACCTACGCCGAGCACCAGAGCTGCGGCCACCGCCGGTCCTACTACGGGGATAAATTCCAGAAAGCCTGCCGTTACCCCAAGCGCCAGTCCGTAAGGAAGGTGCATCAGCCAAAAAAAGCTAGTCAAGACCAAGGTGGCCGCGCCCGCGAGAATAAGCTGCGCTCCGATAAAAGAGGCGAGCATCTCGTCCAAGTCCCTGGCCACATCACGCAGGAAGCGCCGCTGATTGCGTCGATTGAGAGTGCGAATTGCACCCTCGGCGAGATTGCGACCGTCTTTGAGAAAGAATATAGCGAGTATGGGAACCAGCAAAAACCAGATGGCATGCTTTAGCGAAGCGGCAATGCTGGCGCCGATCTGGCTGATGAAGCCCTCCAAGGCAGCACGGTGGCCGGCGATGAACTGCTCAATATGCAGTTGCGTGTCATAGCTCCAGCCGTGCCGGCTGCCGAGCTGCCAAACGATTTTTCCGCTGGCAACGCGATTGATCAGGCTGGGCATGGACTGGATGAGCTGGCGCATGTCGTCGGCGATGCGGGGACCGAAGATGAACAGCAGCAAGGTCAGAACGCCACCGCAGATGACGTACGTTTCCACGATGGCCAGGCCGCGCGAGTTGCGTCCGATGGGCGAGCGCTCCATGCGAAGCACGATGGGCTCAAGCAGGTAGGCGAAGAAGACCGCGAACAGCACCAGGATGAGTGTGCTACGCACCTCATAGACGAACCACACAGCCACCACGAAGACAAGGACTGTCGTCAGCGCGCGCGCCGTTCGGCTATCGAGAATCGCCATGTACTTTGTCGGATGTGAGCGGTTTGGGAGCGGTTGTAGGTGCTCGCCCCCGCAGCCCGCATAGAGTTTCGCGAGAATAGGGGTCCTTCGACTTCGCTGTTCGCCTTCGGCGAGTCGCTGCGCTCAGGATGACAGCACCTTGGGGGTGCTACCGTCTTCGGCTCACGGCTGGCGCGGGAGGCTTGCCGCTGTAGTCCTTGGGATAGACGACGACGTACCTTTGCAGCGCCTCTCCGGCGCTTTCGGTGCGCAGGTCAGTGGCATTGCGCAGTGCGATATGAACGATGCGACGCTCGCGTGATGCCATGGGCGCGAAGGCATAAGGCATGCCGGTGCGGCGCACCTGTTCGGCGGCAACTTCTGAGGCCATCCGCAGCTCCTTCTTGCGAGCGGTGCGGAAGTTTTGACAATCGAACAGCACCAGGTCGTGCTCATCGGTGGAGAGCCGCAGCATCTCCAGTGCAACCTGCTCGAAGGCGCGCAGCAGCTCGGCGCCCCGCTCCAGGAGCAACGGGCTGTCCGCTCCGCTGAGGTCAACCAGGATGACGGGGTTCTCGGAATCATGAGGATCGACAGCCGGCGGATCGACCATGATCTTGTACTTCAGGCGGAAGTCGCCGTGTTTAATGATCCCGTTCAGCAGTTCACTGATCTTGCGAGCAGCAGCGACTTTGTCCTGAATTGGCATAGTGTTGGCTCACTTAGCGCTCTTGCGAGCACGCTTCTCCATCTCGGCACGCATCTCTTTGCCGAGCCCGGTGCGATTCATGATCGACTGCTGAATGATGGCGATTACGTTGCCCATCGTCCAGTACAGGCTCAAGCCCGACGGCAGCGACCAGCTGAAAAAGCCGAGCATGGCGGGCATCATGAAGGTCATCATGCGTTGCTGCGCCGGATCCATTCCTGCACTGGGCGTCAGCTTCTGCATCCAGAACGTACTCAGCACAATGAGCACCGGCAAAACGTAAAGCTTGTCGGGAGATGACAGGTCGTGGATCCAGAAGAACGGCGCGTGCCTGAGCTCGATGGCATTCCCCAACATGGAGTAGAACGCCCACAGGAACGGCAACTGGATCAGCAGGGGCAAGCACCCGCCGGCAGGATTTACGCCTTCCTTCTTGTAGAGATCATTGATCTCGGCGTTCATCTCGGCGCGCTTCGGATCGCGCATGGGGATGTTCTTGTACTTCGCCTGGATCGCCTTCATCTGCGGCTGCAGCCGTTGCATCTTCAGCGCCGATTTCTGGCTGGTAATGCGCAGCGGCAGCAACGCGATGTTGATGATGACGGTCAGGATGATGATCGACCATCCCCAGTTCTGGACCCAGTGGTTGTAGGTCCACTTGAGCCACTGGAAGAGAGGCCGGGCGAAAAAGCTGAAGTAGCCGAAGTCAACGACATGCCGCAGGTCTGGGCCGCCGGGTTTCCCGTCGTCCAGGCGCGCTTGCACCGACTCGAGAACATCGACTGCTTTGGGTCCGACGAAGAACCGCTCGCTGATGGCCCCGCGAGTGTTGCCTACGGCCGCGCCCAACACCTGGTAGGTGTCCACCTTCTCGGAGTCGGGGTGGGCCGCATCTTTCGGTACTTTGATGTCGTGATGTAGACTCACCAGCGCGGCAGAGCGCGGCTGGTCAGGCAGGAAAATCGCGGCAAAATACTGATCTTGTACGCCGGCCCAGCTCAAGGGCCCCGGAACGGTATTGCCTCCGCTGACTTTTTTGGCTTCCAGGCGTGTGACCTTGCCTTCGGCCTCGTATTCCACACGCGCGGATGCGTAAGACGGGCCGGTCGCCTGATCTCCGAAAGCGGCAGGCCAAGTGGGAAGCGCCTCTACGGGTTTGCCGTTCTGCGTTACCGCGACCTCAACGTGCAAGACGTAGCTGTCATCGAAGCTGAAGGTCTTGCGAACGGTCAGCCCGCCGTCCGAGTATTCGTAGGT
>Ga0335083_10003799_pt1 | contig 19392 bp, 20 predicted proteins | sample Lox_Sample_42_FD_206716 | JGI IMG/M metagenome (GOLD analysis project Ga0335083, IMG submission 206716) | Soil microbial communities from Loxahatchee National Wildlife Refuge, Florida, United States - Lox_Sample_4.2 | ecosystem: Environmental > Terrestrial > Soil > Wetlands | place: USA...
CACCCATCTCGTTCGCCGCGATCGACATCACGCGCGAGGAAAGGTAGGTCTGGACCTTGGGATCGATGTTCTTGACCTCCATCGCCCCGCAGCAATTCCAGTTCCTGACTTCGTCGAGCTCCAGGCCCAGCGCCTTGCCGACCGCCTTGGTCGAGCTGTTGTAGGCGTGCCCCGTGCCCTCGAGCGCGCAGCCCGGGTAGTACGCGACGCGCTGGTATTTGGCTGGTCTATTCAAGCGACAAGGCCTTTCGCTGGCTGGCTTCCTGCTCGTGCACGTACTCGGCGATCGCCGCACCCGCCTTGCCCCAGCCGCGGGTGCGCGGCCGGAGGATCGCGGCGAGCCCCATCAGCATCGCGAGCCTGACCGGGATGCGGCGCGCGACCCGCCTCGCCATTTCTACCAGCCAGGGCTGCATCAGGGCCTGTCCGGTCTTCGCGAAGAATCCGCGGATGATCCTGCCTTCCTCGATCTTCCCGGTCGCGAACACCTGCTCCGAGAACTCCTCGTCGAAGATCGTCGATTTCGACTTGGGAGTGTGCCCCTTCAGCTCCAGCCAGTGCGCGGTCGCCTTCATCACGCCCTCGGGAAAGACGTCGCGCGGGCAGGCGTAGGTGCACTTGTTGCAGGACACGCACTGCCAGATGATCTCCTTGTCGCGCAGAAGCTCCGACTCCATGCCCACGCGAATGAGATAGATCCAGTAGCGCGGATTGAAATCGGGGTTGACCGCGTTGACGGTGCATGAGTTGGTGCACGAGCCGCATTGCCAGCAGCGGTGAATGTATTCGCCGCCGGGGAGCGCGGCGATCTCGTCCTGCAGAGCCTCGTTGTAGTCGGTGACGACGCGCGACTCGATGAACGTGCTCCAGTGGCCGGAGACGTCGACGCCGTCGATCACGAGCTTGTCGTGGGTCTTGAGGTTCTCCGGCCGGATCAGGGATTGCTCGTGGATCGGCATGGCAGCCTCAGCCGGGCCCGGCGTCGTCGGCGAACGCCTGCCCGTCGACCGCCTTGAGACGCGTGCGCCCGTCGGCGCCGACGCCGTCCAGGCCCAGCAGGCGCCGCGTGTGCAGCATCGGGTCCTCGGGCGTGGCGAAGTCGGCACGCAGGTAGGCGCTGCCCTGCTCGCGGATGTAGTTCGCGTAGACCTGCGCGGTGAGGACGTCGACGTAGTCGAGCACGTCGCGGAACACGCCGTTCGCGGTGAGGAACTGAGACAGCTCCTCGCGCAGCACGATGAAGGTCTCGTAGCCGTCGGGCACATCGATCGTGATGCCGTCGACGTCGTGGCCGTGCCAGATTTCCCGGATCACGCCGGTATTGGCGCGCGCGTCCCATACCCAGCGCGTCATCAGCGGATAGCGCTCGGGATCGACGTTGTGCAGGATCTCGGCGGCAAAGTCCCGCGCCCAGCGGTGCTCGCGGTCGTCCGGAAAGCTGCCGCAGAAACCCGCGATGCGCCGGTCGGCGCTCGAGCTGTCCTCGCGGCCTTCGAGCAGCCGCGCGATCGCCTTCCTCAGCTGCTCGAACCCGGAGGGATCGAGGTAGGGGCCGACGCGGCGGCGCACCGTGGCCATGTGGGCGCTAAGGGTCTTGACGGCGGCGAGCTCGATATCGCCGTCGAGCGAATCGCGGAAGAGCTTCGAGCGCAGTTGGACCGCGGCGACGTAGCGCTCGACGCCTCCGTGCTCGTCGGCTCCGGCGATGAGCGTCTCGAACGCGAGCGCGAGCTTCGGCCCGCTCAGCTCCAGGGTCGGACGCCGGGGTAAAGCGTTCATCGCGACAGCGGGCATGGAAGGCATCGCCCGCGATCCTCAGGCGGCGACCGTGTCCGCGCGGTTCGCGACGGCGACCGCGGTCGTCGCGGCGGCCCTGCCTTGCGCGATCGAGTCGTCGATCGTCTCGGGCCCCGTGGCTGCGCCGGCGACGAACACCCCGGCGCGCGATGTCTCGCCCAAGGCGCTGTAAGCGCTTCCCTTTCCGATGAAGCCCTGCTCCTGCAGCGCGATGCCGAAGGTCTTGGCGATCGACTTGTTGTCGACGTTCGGGTCCATCCCGATCGCGTGCACCACCATGTCGAAGGGGATGGTGATCGGCCGCTTCACCAGCGTGTCCTCGCCCTTCACGATCAGCTTCTCGCCGTTCGAGGTCACCTCGGCGATGCGCGCCTTGATGTACTTGACCTTGTACTCCTCCTGGCTGGTCCAGTAGTACTTGGTCTCGTACAGCCCGAACGTGCGGATGTCCATGTAATAGATGTAGACGTGGCAGTCGGGCAGCTCCTCGCGGATTTCCATCGCGATGTTGCACGACACGGTGCAGCAGATCTTCGAGCACCACTCGCGCCCGATCTGGCGGTCGCGCGAGCCCACGCACAGCAGGATAGCGACCCGCTGCGGCTTGCGGCCGTCGGAGGGACAGCGCACACCCTTGCCCGAGGAGATCATCTGCTCGATCTGCGTCGTGGTCACCACGTCCTGGAACGTCCCGAACCCCCACTCCGGCTTGTTCACCGAGTCGAAATGCGTGAACCCCGTGCAGAGGATCGCGGCGCCCGCCGAGACCTTCGCGCCGTCGGAAAGCGTCGCCCGGAAGTCGCCCGGATCGCCGGCGAACTCGGCGACCGTGCAGCCCTTGTGCACCGTCACCAGCGGATCGCGCTCGACGCGGCTCACCATCCCGCCGATCGCATCCTTCGCCCATTCGCCCGACGGCACGAGCTTCGCATAGCCCGAAATGATGGGCGCGCCGCCCAGGCGCGATTCCTTCTCGACGATGATGGCGCGCTGGCCGAGACCGGCGAGCGCCTGCGCCGCCGCGAGTCCCGAGGGGCCGCCGCCGACGATCAGTATCGGCTTGCTCATTGCGCCCTGGCGATGGGAATGAATCCCGGACCCGAGGTGATCATCTTGCGCGGGTCGTACAGGTTCTCCTGCTTTCCCGCCTTCACCTGGTCGAGGTAGGCGACGAACTCCGCCTTCTTCGCCTGCCAGTCGATGCCGAGCTTCTCCATCAGGGTCTCGGTGGGCGAGGCGTGCCAGTGCGACTGCACGATCTTGTAGGGGTGCGCGCCGCACGCGAGCGCGGCGAACTGGCAGTCGGCGAGCACCGCGAGCTCGACCGGCCTGGCGCCGGACTTGCTGATCCACTGGTTCTTGTCGAGCGTGGTGATGCAGCCGGTATCGTGGCCGATCATCACGTCGGCATGGGCCTCTTCGACCGCGACGCGGATCTTGCGGTCGATGGCGAACGATCGCGTGAACTCGCGCTCGGAGATGATGTGGCGGAATCCGAAGCCGCAGCAGTCGTACCAGGTCGAGTAGTCGATCACCTGCGCGCCGAGCGCCTGCATGATGCCGGTGGATACCGCGAGGCGGTTGCCGCCGTTGATGGTGTCGTCGTAGATCGCGTCCTCGGGAACCATCTTGTAGACGTGGCAGGCGGGGTGGATGGTCGCGCGGATGCCGCTGCAGTCGATCTCGCGCGTCGCCGCGATGCGATCGCGCACGACGTGCAGCCACTCCGAGTAGTGCACGACTTCCTCCGGGATGAGGAGCTTGCCGTCCACCAGCCGACCGAGCTTGCCGAGGATCTTCTTCACGCTCTCGCGAAGCTTCGCCGAATGCAGCAGGTAGCCGCGCACCTCCTTGTAGTTGCCGAACGAGGTCCCGCAGTGAACCAGCGGGTAGAAATAGGCGTCGGGGAGCCCTTGCGCGCGCGCGGCGACGTAGGCCTGGTGGAAGTTGCGCAGGAACACCGCGGCGAGGCTCTCGAGGTTGCCGATCCCCGAGCCGTGGTAGTTCCACGCTGTGCACGAGGTCTGGTCGGTCTCGTCGAGATACTCGACGTTGAGCCGGTTCATCAGCCACAGGAGGGACGCCGGGTATCCCGGGATGTTGCCGCACTGGCCGCAGGACTTGTGGTGCCAAAGACGCGTCGTCGGGATCTTCTTGTCCCAGCCGTAGAGCGTCTTCACCATCACGGGGTGGTGCTCCTCCGAGATGCGGTGGACGACGATCTCGCCGTCCTTCTCGAGCTGCCACATGACGTCGCGCACGTCCTCGACGCGCTCCTTGGTGGTGAGCATCGAGCGCTTGTCCACCTTCAGCTCGACCCACCCGGTGGCGATGCGCGCGTCCTCGCTCGAGAGCTTCGCGTCGCGCCATTCCGCGCCGTGCCCGGTGAAGCGTTCCTTGCCCTGGGTCTTCGTGTCCATATGTCTCTCCTCACTCGTCCTTCGCGTCTTCCTGGTCGGCGAGGAAGTCCTTCCAGTCCTCGCGCTTCTCGTCCATGATGTCCGAGATCACGTCGAACAGATTCTCGTCGACGGTCTCGAGCTGCTTGAGCACGCCCGTCTCCTCCCATATCGTATACAGCTCAACCGAGGTCTTCAGGTTCACTTCCCAGGCGGTCGCCGTCGTGTTGAGCGTCGGCATCGGAATCGCCTTGCGGAGGATCTTGAGCGGCGCATCGACCTTGGAGATGTTCGGGCCCCAATCGGCGAACTGCTCGCGGTTGATCATGTCGGGCGAGAGTTGGTTGCCGGTCGAGATGAGCTTCAGCATCACGCGGCTGAAGGGCCGCAGCACGTTCTTCGCCGACTGCATGCCGTGCTTGATCGCGGTCTCGCGCATCAACATCACCAGGCCCCCGGGGGAATTGCCGAAAGGACAGCGCGCCGCGCAGGTGTAGCACTGGGCGCAGGCCCAGATCTTTTCCTGCATCGCGTCGTAGATGCCCTCGAGGTTCTCCGTCCACAGCAGTTGCACGATCTCCCGCGGGCTGAAGTCGTAGTAGTGGGCCGCGGGGCAGGTCGCGGTGCAGATGCCGCAGTTGAGGCAGCCGTTGAGCTCGTGGTCGTAGCGCAGGTCCGACTGGATGTCCTTGAAGATCTCCTCGAGCTTGGCGGGCGTGACCGGCGGCTTCTCGGAGACGGGATCGCCGATGACGGTCTGGACGCGGGTGCCGGTTGCGTGTGTCATGACCGTGCCGTGTGGCTCCTCAATACGTCAGGATCCTGCAGTCCTCTTCCATGACTTCCTCGATCAGGTGCGCGCCGCCGACGATGCCCTCGCATTCCGGAATGAGGTCTTCCTTCGTCATTTCGAAGAGATCGAGGTTCGGAGAGCAGCAGTAGAACTTCGCCCCCGCTTCGTGCGCGTCCTTGATGAAGTCGTAGACCGATTTCGGCGAGCCGGGTTTCACGAACAGCTTCTCGGCGACGCCCTTCTTCATCAGGCGGCCGGCGGTCGCGGTGCAGATCACCTGCACTTCGTACTCCATGGAGGCGGCCACCGTCGCCTGGAAGATCGGCGCGCCGAGCTCCTCCCCGTTGCGCGGGTCGGTGTTGGCCATCACGATGACTAGCTTTTTCGACATGAGGTCGGGTTATCGCGAGCCCAGTATATTAGCACTCTCTAAAATACGAAAGCCGGCGGCTCGCGGCTCCCGGTGACCCAATCTAGTGAGGCGCCAGCCGGACACATTGACCTAGATCAAAGGCTTAGACGCCATGGCGCGCTTCAGCCTGTGTCTTCCATCCAACCGACGACCTGGACCAAGCCGGTCATGATCGGGACGAGCGCGTCCTCGATGGCGCGCTGCGCCTTGCGGAGCTTGGCGAGCTCGCTCCCGGCGTCCGCCGGCGATTCCTCGAACTCCATGATCAGGTCCTCGACCATCGCGACCTTGAGCCCGGGGTGGCCGGCGAAGCCGAGCGCGCGCCGTCCCGCCTGCCACAGCGCCGGGCGGCCCCCGTCGTCCCGGGCGAGCACCTCGGCACCGTCGGGCGGCACCGGCCGGTCGCGCATGTAGATCGCGAGCGGATAGCTCTCGGGCAGGTAGCCGTTCAGCGCATGGTCGCTGGTGCGCCGGGCGGTGCCGACCTCGAAGCTGAGCGGCGCGGTCTCCGAGCGGCCTCCGGCCGCGAGCGCGACGATCTGCGCGCCCAGCCCGATGCCGACGAGCGGCCATTCGTTCGCGAGGCAGGCCCGCGCGAGAGCGACCTCCGCGGCCAGCGTGGGAAGGTCGCGCGCGCCCGCCGAGCCCCAGGGGCCGCCGCCGAGCAGCACCAGGCCGTCGGCGATCTCCCCCGGCTTCGGGAAGGTCTTCTTCTCGGTGAAAGGCCGGTAGTAGCGGAAGCGGACGTTGCGTCCTTCCAGATGATCCTCGATCAGGCCCAGGTACTCGGCCGAGGTGTGCTGGACGACGTGGACGAGCTTCATCGCGCCGTCAGGCGCGGACGGCGGCGAGCGCGGTTTCGATCGCCGCGCGGAAGTCGGCGGGCGACACCGTGAGCAGGCCGACCCTCGCCTGAGCGAAGAAACGCTCGATCGCCGCGCCGATTTGCGAGACCGGCGCGTTGCGCAAGGCCGCCTCGAGGTCGAACACCGTGCGCGGCGGCGTCACGAAGAAGTCTCCGGTGATCAGCACTTCGCGCACGCGCTCGCGCGCCAGCCCTTCGAGGCGCACATAGGCGGTCACCGTGCCGCCCGCGCCGGTGTGGCTGCCTTCGAGCACGCCTTCCCCGCCCGGGTCGTCGATCTCGGCGACGAAGGCGTCGGTCCCGATCTCCTCGTCGTGGTATTTCGCGCAGAGCGCTTCTTCCTCGGCGGTGATGTCGCCTCTCGCCGGCGCGATGCCCAGCCTCTCCGAGAACCCCCCGAGCAGCGCCTCCTGGACCTCCTCGATGCCCGGGGCGGAGCCGAGCAGTTCCTTCAGCGTCACCACGCGCTGCGCTGCGGAGTCGAGCGAGCGCTTCGCGAGCTTGGCTTGGGGCACGTTGAGCGCGGCGAGCATGTCGGCCGGGTTCATGTCGACGAGCACCGTCCCCTGGTAGAAGAGCGCGCCCTCGTCGAAGAACCCTCCGGTGCCGCTGATCTTGCGGCCCTCCACCTCGATGTCGTTGCGCGGCCGGTATTTCGCCTTCACCCCGAGCCGGCCGAGGCCCGCCGCGGCCGCCTCGCATATTTCCCGCGCAAGATCGGCGAGCGAAGCGATGCCGAGGGTCGCGCGGTCGAAAACGAGCTCCCACCCGAGCTGGCCCTCGTCGAAGTAGATGGCGCCGCCGCCGGTGATGCGGCGCGTCACGCCGATGCCGTGCGTGCGGCAATAGTCGAGCTTCACCTCGCGCGACAGCGCCTGGTGCCGGCCGACGAGCGCGGTCGGCGGGAAGCGCAGGAAGCGGATCGTGTCCGGTATCGCTCCCGCCTTGCGCAGGTCGATCATTGCCTGGTCGAAAGCGATCTGCCGGCGGCCTTCGCGGACCCCGGTGTCGATCACCCGGAACGTCTTCGCCATGCCTACCGCGGGGCGATTCGAAGCTGGCGCCGGATCCTGCCGATGTCGCGCCGGTTCGGCTGGAAGGGGAAGCTCGCGATGTTCGACGGCGGCGAGTCGCCGTAGGGCCGGTCGCACGCGGAGACGTCCTCCGCGAACTTGCCCGGGCAGCCCGAGGTGCGGAACGCGGTTCCGGCGTCGATCACCGCATCGAGCTCGGCCTGCGGCACGCCGAAGTCGACGACGCGACCTTGGCCATCGAACTTCATCCCCTCGACGCGGGCGCTGCGGTAGTCGATGAGGTAGCGGCCGAGCTGGACGCGGCGCCACTGGTCGCGCGGCGTCGCCGGCAGGTGGTCCATGAGCGAGCCCTTCTCGGGAAAGAAGCAGAACATGTGGCTGTGCCCGCCGAGATCGACGAGCTTCTGCACGAGCGCGAGCACGTCATGCTCCGTCTCGCCCATGCCGACGATGATGTGCGCGCCGAATTTCTGCGGCCCGAAGATCTGGCGCGCGTGCATCAGGATCTCCCAGTACTTGCTCCAGCTGTGCGGCGATTGCACGCCCTTGCCGCGCGTGCGGTCGAAGATGTCCGGCGTCGCCGCGTCGAGGGCGACGGTGAAGATATCGGCGCCGAGCCCGCGCAGCCGCTTCACGTCCTCGCGCGTCATCGTCGTCGGGTTGGAGAGGATCGATACCGGAATCGCGGAAGGGTCGATGCGCGCCGTCCACGCCTTGAGCACGCTCACCGTATCCTCGTCCGAGCGCGGGTGCGTGATCATCGAGATGCACATGCGGTGGAACGGGCTCGCCGCGCCTTCCTTCGCGACGGTGTCGATCACCTGCTCCATCGGCACCGCGGGCCAGTCGACGCGGATGAAGTTTCGGTCGGCGTAGTCGCGCTCGGCCTCCCGGTGGCGTGCCAAGCCGCAGTAGGCGCAGTTGGCGCGGCAGCCTTCGGGATACGTGAGAAGGAGGTTCAGGCAGCGCGTGCACTCGCAGCGGTACATCCTGCCCTTCATGATGCCGAGCGTGATCGCGGCGGCGGTCGACATCTGCACGTACTCGGGCGAGCGCATGGCGGGCGTCAGCACGTTGTAATTGGGGAGATACACGCCCTGCGGGGCGACGTTGCTCGACTTGACGCGTGCGCCGTTCTTCAGCTCGATGGGAATCGGCGCGGGCTCGCGCGGCTGCATCTCGGGCCTGAAACAGTTCATGAGAGATTCCCCTGGCTTGTCCAGTACTCGGGATAGGCGATCCAGCCGCGCTTGAGCGCGCGCGCGCTCGGGCGCAGTCCCGCCGCGAATTGTTCGGCGAGCTCCCGGCGCCGCAGCCGCGCGCGCTCGAGGGCGGCGCCGAACACGCTTTCCAGCTCTTCCTCGTATTCGGCGCCCGCGGAGCGGTCGCCCGAGATCCACGCCGCGGCCGCCTGCCCGGCGAGCCTGCCCGAATGGACCGCTGCGGCGATCCCGGCGCCCGTCACCGGATTCGCGAGCCCGGCCGCGTCGCCCGCGAGCAGCACCAGGACGCTCGCCAGCATCGCCCTGGGCTTGAGCATGCCTCCGACCGGGATCGGCCCGCCGGTGAGCCCGAGGACATCCCGGCCGACTCTGTCCTCCGCGACAAGCGTCGCGTGAAGGTCCGCGACGATCTTCTTGAGTCGCCGCCTGTATTCCGGATCCACCCCTGCGCCGAGATTCGCGATCCCGCCTTTCGGAAAGAGCCAGCCGTAGCCGCCGGGAATGTCGGAGGAAAGGAAGATATCCGTGGCCTCGTGCGGCCGAAGAAGCGGCACCGTGACCTGCCGCGTCTCCACGACCTCGGCGTTGACCCGGCCGATCGCGCGGCCCGCGATCGAGCGCGGTCCGTCGGCGCCGACGACGACCTGCGCGGCGACGTACCCGCCGCCCGACAATTCCACCGTTCCGTCCGCCGCGACGCGGCGAACCGCGGCACCGAATCGGCGTTGCGCGCCGGCGCGTTCGGCCTCGGCGACGAGCGCCGCGTCGAACGCCGCCCGGTCCAGCATGTGGCCCGGGAAGTTCCACTCGACGTCGGGCGCGGCATGCTCGACGAAAGTCATCATCGCGCGGATCGGCTGGCGCGTCGAAGCGGAAAGGTCGCCGACGTCGATGCCGATCATCGAGGGCACGAACTCGGCGCATTGCACCGGCCGCCCCGCCTCGCGCTTCCGATCCACGGCGAGGACGCGGCAGCCGCGGCGCGCAGCCTCCGTGGCCGCGCTCGCCCCCGCCGGACCGAGCCCCAGCACGAGGACGTCGAATCGCTCGCCCATCACGCCGCCACCGACGCGCGCGGATGAATCCTGATGGTGCGCCCGGTCTTCATCGAGCAGCAGGCGTGCTCCTGCACCGCCGGCCTGCCGATCGCGTTCGCGACCGCGAGCGTGCCTTCCGCGGGAAAAGCGACGCCGTCCAGTCCCGCCATCACCGCGTACGCGTCGGTCACGCGCCGGTGCAGGCCGGGAGGACGCGCGCACCCGAGCAATACTTCGCGATCCGGGATGCGGCGCCGCGCCTCGACGAAGATGCGCCCGGCCTCGTGCGCGTCGGGTGTCCGGAACGTGCCCGGCCTCGCGTAGAAAGGCATTACTACGACGAGGACGAGCGAGTGGATCGGGTGGCGGCTGACTATGTCGAGCGCGCGCGCCTCGCCGAGAATCCTCCCGTAGTGCAGGCCGATCACGATGTGCGGCACGACCTCCATCTTCGTCGCGCACAGCGCTGCGAGCGTCGCCTCGAAATCCTCGACCGGCCGGTCGAGGTGATAGACCTCGCGGATCGTTTCCTGCGCGCCGATCACGTCCATCATCGCCGTATCGACGCCAGCGTCGGCCATGCCGCGCGCGCGCGCCGAGTCGGTGAGCGCCGAATGGATCGCGATCTTGAGGTGCGGGAATTCGCGCTTGAGGCGCTCGATCGCCGGATAGTAGCGCTCGTAGCGGATCTCGTTCTTCCTGTTCGACCCGCCCGAGAGCAGGAACCCGCGCAGGTCCTGCGTCGCGATCATCTCCCGCACCCTGCGCTCGAGCACCGCGGGGCTTGTCGCCGGGATCATCGGCTCGAGGATCTTCGCCTGGCAGTGATCGCAGTCGAGCGCGCAGCCGCCGGCGGTGACCGAGAACGCCGGGAAGCTGTTCTTGCCGCAGCCGTCGAGCTCGCAGCTCGAATAGGACTTGAAGGTAGGCGTGGAGAAGCGGATGGCGCGCGAAGCGAGCGCCCCGCCGGTGCGTTCCATGTCGGCGACGAGCGCCTCGTCGAAGCCCGCGTCCTCCAGCTCCTCGATCGCCGCGAGCCGGTCTATCCAGCGCATGCCGCTCTCCTCGAAAGCATCCGGACCTCGTCCCTCACCGGACCCTCGTTCGGCGGATCGGCGAGGGTAGTTTGCCAGCGCGGAAGCACGTCTTCCCCGTCGATGAGGTCGCACTCGAGACCGCCCAGGATCGCCCGCGCGGCCTCGGGAAGAGTGCCGGGAATCTCGCGGCCCGACAGCGTTCCCCACAGGCCGGTCCAGTAGCGTGTGACCGTCCAGGGATTGTAACCCCCTCCTCCGAGCACGACCGTGGCGGGAGCGAGCGCCGCGAGCCGCTCGACCTGCTCCCACAGCGCGACGTCCGACAGCGCCATCGACGACAGCGGGTCGCCTGCGAGCGCGTCGGCGCCGCACACGAGCACCACGGCCTCGGGCTCGAAGCGAGCGGCGAGAGCCAGGACGACCTCGTCGACGAGCAGCCGCAGCTCGCTGTCGTTGAAGCCCGCCGGCACCGGAAGATTGCATGCCCGGCCGCGACCCGTGTCGGAAGCGCCACCCGTATGCGGCCAGCGGCCGCGCTCGTGCAGCGAGATCGTCCAGACGCGCGCATCGTCGGCGAAAGCGTCCTGCACCGCGTCGCCGTGGTGCGCGTCGAGATCCACATACAGCACCCGCGCCGGCCCGCCGCGGAGCAGGGTGAGGATCGCGAACACCGGATCGTTGAAGAAGCAGAAGCCGCTGGCGCGGTCCGGGCGCCCGTGGTGAGTCCCGCCGGCGGGGTGAAACGCGATCCGGCCCTCGAGGGCGAGCTCGGCGGCGCGGATCGAGCCGCCGACTGCGGTCGAGGCGCGCTCGAAAACGCCGGGAAAGAGCGGGTTCTCCATGGTGCCGATGGCGAAGCGCCGCCTCGTCTCGGCATCCACCTCCCCGCTGTCGCTCGCCCGATGGAGGGCGGCGATGTATTCGGGCGTGTGGAATCGCCTGAGCTGATCTTCGCTCGCGCGGGGACTCTCGCGGAACTCTTCCGGCCCGAGCCAGCCGAGCGCGCGGCACATGTCGGTCACCGACTCGACGCGCGGGATCGCGAGCGGGTGGTTGGTTCCGTAGGCGGCCTGACGATAGATCTCGTGGCCGACGAACATCGGCGCGAATCTATGGCGCACAGGCGTTCAGTCGATGATGTGGTAGACGGGCGCCTTCTCCATCGCCCACTTGCCGGATTCCCGGTCGTAACGCGACAGGGTGAAGCAGTGCCAGTTCTGGTCGTCGAGCTTCATGAAGTCGCCGCGGTAGTAATACCCCGGCCAGCGCGTCTCCTGGCGGAACAGGGTGTGGTGCGTGACCGACTCCGATGCCCGCAGGCGGTGGTGCAGCTCCCAGACGCGCTGCAGCTGGTGCAGGTCCTCGGCGCCCATGCTGCTCATGTCTTCCTTGAGCATGCCGAGCAGCTCCAGGCCGCGGCCGAGCAGCTGGTCGTTGGTCATGTAGTTGGTGCTGATGCCGCCGACGTACTCGTCCATGATCTTCTCCAGCCGCTGCAGCCCGTGGATGGGGAGCAGGTAGCTCGGCGACACCGTTCCGGCGACGATCTCGTTGCGGCCGACCCGGTAATTCTCGAGCGGCTGGTAGATCTGCTTCTCGAGATCGCGGACTTCCTGCTCGCTCACCTGGGGCTGCTCGCGGCCCTTCTCCATCACGTACCTCACCGCCGCCTTGGCGGCGATGCGGCCTTCGGTGAACGAGCCCGAGGAGAACTTGTGCGCGGTGCCGCCGATCGTGTCGCCGGCGCCGAAGAGGCCGTCGACCGTCATCATGCGGTTGTATCCCCACTGGTACTCGGCGGGAGCGTAATCCTCCGGCCCGCTCGCCCACGCGCCGGAGCAGGTGGCGTGCGAGCCCATGACATAGGGCTCGGAGGTGGTCAGCTCGGGATTGACGAACTTGGGGTCGATGTTCTGCGACGCCCACACGACTGCCTGCCCGATCGTCATGCCGAGGAAGTTCTCCCAGCCGACGGTTTCCTTGTGCGGATCCTGGAAGGCCTCCTTGGTCACCATGCGGATGGGACCGCGGCCGGCGGCGAGCTCCTTGAGGAGGGCGTGGTTGCGCAGGCAGGTCGGCACCGGGTGATGGTCGATGTACTCCCCGACCAGAGCCCTCGTGTCCTCGACCCAGCGCTTCTCGTATTCCTCGCCGTAGCCGTTCTGCGTGTACGTCTTGAGATGCAGGAAGTACGCGCCGACCGGACCGTAGCCGTCCTTGAAGCGCGTGAGGACGATGCGGTTCTCCATCTGCGTCATCTTCGCGCCGACCTCGATCGGCAGGGCGTAGGCGGAGGCGCTCGACCAGGGCGCATACCAGGTGCGCCCCATGCCTTCGCCCACGGCGCGCGGCTTGAAGATGTGCGACGCGCCGCCCGCGGCGACGATCACCGCCTTGGCGCGAAACACGTGAAAGTCGCCGGTGCGGACGTTGAAGCCGACGGCGCCGGACACGCGTTTCGCCTTGTCGTCCATCAGCAGGTGGGTAACCATGATCCGGTTATAGACCTCGGTGGCGGCCTTGCGCGCGGCCTCGGCGACGATCGGCTTGTAGCTCTCGCCGTGAATCATGATCTGCCACTTGCCCTCGCGCTGGTAGCGGCCGGTCTTGGGGTCGCGCATCATCGGCAGGCCCCATTCCTCGAACTTGTGCACGGTGCCATCCACGTGCCGCGCGATGTCGTAGCCGAGGTCCTCGCGCACCAGGCCCATGAGGTCGTTGCGCGCGTAGCGCACGTGGTCCTCGGGCTGGTTCTCGCCCCACTGCATGCCCATGTAGCAGTTGATCGCGTAGAGGCCCTGCGCGACCGCGCCGCTCCTCTCGATGTTCGCCTTCTCGACGCACACGATCTTCAGGTCGCGCCCCCAGTAGCGCGCCTCGTATGTCGCGCCAGTGCCGGCCATGCCGCCGCCGATGACGAGGATGTCTGCGTCAACGTTTACTGTCTTTCTGCCGCCGAAGAGTCCCATCACACGATCCCCTTCTTGAGTTGGTCACGGCGCAGCGCCGGCAACCCGCCCTTGATGTTGAGCGCATCCGGCTCGTGCGCGAGCTCCTGCCGCTTGAAATCTTCGGGGCGAGGCGCGTCGTACTCGGCCGGCCCCTTGATCGATCCCCATTGCGTGGTGCGGATCGGGGACAGGAAGTTCTTCTCGCGGCCGTCGCGGAACTTGATCTTCCAGGCGATCGTCCCCTTCTTCTCCTCGCGCAGCGCCCGCACGCTGTGGCCGAGCGGCGCGAAGTCGGCGTAGCCGCGCGCGTCGATCGCGTTCTGCGGGCAGGCCTTCACGCACGAGTAGCACTCCCAGCACATGTTCGGCTCGATGTTCAAGGCGCGCCGGTACGTCTTGTCGATGTGCATGATGTCCGACGGACAGATGTCGACGCAGTGGCCGCAGCCGTCGCACCGGGTCATGTAGACGAAGGTCGGCATGTCTTCTCTCCGTTCTAGTAGTGGCGGGGTATTTCTCGCGCGCCGCCGAGCTGCTCGGGCTTGTCAGCCGGAGCGGGCAGGTTGCTCCGCGTGCCGTTCGCGTTCGACACGCGCTTCTCGAACGCCGCGGCGGGCTTGAAGAACATGTGCGCGAACTTCGACCACGGCACCCCGGCGAACAGCACCGTCGTGGCGAGGAGGTACAGCCAGAAGAGCACCCTGGCGCCCGGGCTGCCCGCCGCCTGGGCATAGCCCCAGGCGAGCGCCAGCGTGCAGCTCGCGAGGAGGGAAAGGATGAACAGGTCCGCGCGCACCACGCGGAAAGGCGAGTGACCTTCGGCGAGCACATCCACCCGGATGAAGAACCAGAACCAGTAGCCGCCCACGCAGACCATGAGGGCGCCGAGCCACCAGAGCTGCGCCCAGATCGCGCCCGCCGAAGCGCCGAATACCAGGGCGACGGTGGCGACCACGTAGAGCACGAAGCCGTACATGCCGAGCAGATGCGCAAGCCGGCGGCGCACCGTGCAGAACTCTGCGGAGGTCATCACGTCGACGAAGCCGGTCTTGAGGGCGATCGCGACCAGCTCGCCGCCGCCGACCGGCTTGGACCCTTTCCTGCCCCTCGACTTGCGCCAGCTCTGAAAGAAGTACCTGGCGCTCCCCTTGTGCACCACGTCGAACAGCGTTCCCAGAATCACGGCGAGGATCATGAGCGCGACGTACCACTGCATGAAGGTCGGCGGCAGAAAATCGGTCAATGCAGCGAACGGGTTGTTGGTCAACATGATTTCCTCACGCCTCCATCGAAAAGACCTCGAAGCGCATGCTCTGGAGGTCGCCCAGCGCCCAGGTCGCCGGCGCGGACAGCCCCGCGACCGTGCCGGGGTTGACCAGCCAGGATTTGCCGCCCTTCACGTTCGCGACCTGCTCCACGCCGGCCTTGTGCGAATGCCCGCAGCAGACGAGGTCCCAATCCCCGGTGCAGGCCATCGCGTAGCCGTACTCCGGGTAATGGACCACGAAGATGCGGCGTCCGCCGAGCTCCAGGCGCGCGTCCGGGCCGTGGTAGTGCAGCTGCCCGGAGCTCTCGCGCGCCCAGCGCGACAGCGAGATCGGATCGCCGATGTTGTTGCCGTGGATGACATGCATCGGCAGGCCCGCGTCCAGCGCGGCGCGCAGCGTCTGCGTGCCGATGAGGTCGCCGCAATGGATCACGGCGGCGGCGCCCTTCTCCTTTCCCTTGCGCACCGCCAGCGCGAGCGGATCCGCGCGGTCGTGGCTGTCCGACACGATGCACACTTTCAATCCCCGTCCTCCCCGGGCCGTTCCCTACTTGCGCTTCAGCACAAACTTGAAGACGTCGCCTTCCTTCGTCGAGGAGACGAGCTGGTTGCCTGTCTGCCGGCAGAACGACTCGAAGTCGGCGACCGCCCCCGGATCGGTGGCGAGCACTTCGAGCAGCCCCCCGGGCTGCATCGTTTGCAGCGCCTTCTTCGTCTTCAGGATGGGCAAAGGGCAGTTCATGCCTTTCGCGTCGAGGACTTGATCGGCCATGGGCGTCACCTCGGTCTTGAATTGATCCGGCAGCCTGTCAGATGAACAGGCTCACGTCGGCATCGCGCGCCTTGGGCAGAAAGGTCGCCGCGCCCACGAACTCCTTCACCTCGGGGATGAAGTCGTCGCGGCTGAACCCGAAGAGATCGACCGTCATCTGGCAGCCTATCAGGTTGACCCCGCCTTCGATCGCCATCTCGCGCAGCTCGGGGATGGTCGCCACGCCCTTGTTGTGGATCGTCTGCTTCATGAGCGTGCTCGCGAGGGTCTCGAACCCGGGGACGATCGACTGGACCGCGTTCGGGATGTTCCAGTTGATGTGCTGGAACCACCCGGGGCCGAAGGGCATCTTCATCGGCATGCCGGGGTTCCCGAGCGGGCTCACCTTCAGATCGCTCAGGTCCTTGCGCAGCAGCTGCAGGCCGTAGAAGGTGAAGAAAACGTCGACGTTCCAGCCGAGCGCCGCGGCAGTCGAGGCGAGGATGAACGGCGGGTAGGCCCAGTCGAGCGTTCCCTTGGTGGCGATGATGGTCATGGAGCCGGGCGTCTTCTCGCGCCGCTCGGCGAGCGCCTGCTCGATCTTCTGCGGCAGGATCTCGTCGAGGCGCCGCTTGATCAGCTCGTCGATGACCGCATCGTTGGGCTTCGGGTCCATGGTTGCATCTCCTTCCTACATCTTCCAGCCGTAGGCGATGCCGAGCGAGTTCTCGTACATCTTGATCGTCTCGTTTCCGGCTGTGCCCGGAGCGACAAGAGGGCTGAACAACGACGACCCGGTCACGGAATTCTGGAATGCGTGCATGTACGCGGCCGTCAGCTCGCCGCCGCCCTGGAACGTATAGGTAAGCCCGAGCGTCACGTGATCCTGGACCACGCCCGGGGCGAGGATGTTGAACGTCACATCTGCGGCCTTGATCGGGTTGTCGCTGTGGTTGTAGCCGCCGCGCAGCGTAAGCTGATCGCTGTGACGGTACTCGACGCCAAGCTTCCAGATATTGACGTCGTGCCAGCCGAAGCCTGCGCCGTTGCTCCCGCCGAGGCAGGCGTTGGGATCGCTGCCGCCGACGGCGGGGCAGTTCAAGAGCAGCGAGCTCGGGTTGCCCACGGACGCGACTTTACTGTAGTTGATGCGCTGGTAGTCCGCTGCGACGGTCACCGTCGGCGAGACCTTGAACGCCAGGCCGACGTTGTAGTTCTCGGGCATGTCGAAGCCGCCTCCCTCCGCGAACAGCCCCTTATACTTGTCGAACTTGCTCATGGCGACCTTGGTCGAGTAGGCCGCGCCGAGCGTCAGATCGTCGGTGAGCCTGCCGAGCCAGCCTATCCTCGCCCCCCAGCCGCTCGCGGTATCGTAGCCCCGGTTCGTCACGTTGCCGGTTGAAGTGGAGAGCCCGGGAAAACTGTCAAATGCCTGCAGCCCGTCGGCCTTGAAGCGCTGGTAACCGAACAGAGGCGAGATTCCGAGCGCATGCTTTTCGGCGACCTTGTAGGCGACCGTCGGCGCGATGACGAGCTGGCTGAGGTCGACGCCCAGCCGGCCGTTTCCGCAGAGCAGGTTGTACGGTCCGGGTGCAGGGTTGAAGCCAGCCGGAGCCTGACCGCAGGCGGTGCCCTGGGGAATCTGGTCGCCGGGATAGTCAGTGTTCATGCCGCCGTTGCCGTACACCGTGACCCCAAGCGACAAGTTGGGATTGATGAGCTTGTTGAAGCCGAACTCGGGAATAGCGAACAGGGTGCTGTCGCTGTCGGCCGAGCCGTCGATGCCCACGTTGCTCCCGCTGCGCGACGCCGACCGCTGGGGACTGAACGCGTCGACGCCGAAGTCGATGCGGTCGCCGACGAAGACCATCTGGGCCGGATTGTTCGCGCCGCCGAAGGCGTCGTTAGTCGCGGCCGTGCTCGCGCCGGCCATCCCCTTGCCCTTCATGCCGTAGCCGTGCTGGAAATAGCCGTCGGTCGCGCCCGCCGGGGCTGCGACGAGCGGCGCGCTCGCCAGCACCAGCGCCTTGATCAAAGTCGCATTGCGTTTCATGCCCCCTCCTCGGTGTTTGTGCGGCTTGCCGCTCCCGCTTATATTAGTCTAATCTAATATAAGAATTTTCTGCAATATAGCGCGACTCGAGGCATCATTGTTCCCGTTCGCTCGAACGACAGCTTGACCTAGGTCAAAGGACGCAGCGTGAGGGCAGGTATCTTTTCGTGCCGATGGCCGATGTCTGACGAGCTGGAGTTACGTCATGCCGCTGGTTAATCCGCACGGCGGCGGCAGGCTGCTGCCGCTGCTCGTCCAGGGCGAGGAGCTCGCCGCCGAGAGGCGGCGCGCCGCGACCTTGCCCAGAGTCCGCGTGACTTCGCGCGAAAAGGGCGACGTCATCATGCTCGGCGTCGGCGGCTTCACCCCGCTCGACGGCTTCATGACGCACGCCGACTGGGCGGGCGTGTGCGACGGCATGAAGATGGCGAACGGGCTGTTCTGGCCGATTCCCATCACCCTTTCCACCGACAAGGACACCGCCGCGGCGTTCAGGACCGGAGCGGACGTCGCGCTCGCCGACCCCGAAAGCGGCGAGATCCTCGCGGTCATGACGGTCACCGAGAAGTACACGATCAACAAGGCGCACGAGTGCGCCACGGTCTTCCGCACGACGGACCTCGAGCATCCCGGCGTCAAGATGGTCATGGAGCAGGGCGAGGTGAACCTCGCCGGGCCGGTCAAGGTGCTCTCGGACGGCGGCTTCAAGGCGGCGTACGGAAATCTCTTCATGACGCCGGCCGAGACGCGTGCCGCCTTCGACAAGCTCGGCTGGTCGAGGGTCGCCGGCTTCCAGACCCGCAACCCGATGCACCGCTCGCACGAGTACCTCGTCAAGGTCGCCATCGAGACCTGCGACGGCGTGCTGGTGCACTCGCTGCTCGGCAACCTCAAGCCCGGCGACATCCCGGCGGACGTGCGCACGCGCGCGATCGCCGTGCTGATGGAGAAGTACTTCCGTCCCGGCACGGTGGTGCAGGCCGGCTATCCGCTCGACATGCGCTACGCCGGCCCGCGCGAGGCGCTCCTGCACGCGCTGTTCCGCCAGAACTACGGCTGCTCGCACTTGATCGTAGGCCGCGATCACGCCGGCGTAGGCAGCTACTACGGGCCCTTCGATGCGCATCATGTCTTCGACCAGATTCCGAAGAACGCGCTCGAGACCCAGGCGCTCAAGATCGACTGGACTTTCTGGTGCTACAAGTGCGGCGGGATGGCCTCGGGACGCACCTGTCCGCACCAGGACGCCGATCGGCTGCTCGTTTCCGGGACCAAGCTGCGCAAATGGCTCTCCGAAGGCAGCCCCGTCCCGCCCGAGTTCAGCCGGCCCGAAGTGCTGGATATCCTGCGGGAGTACTACGCCTCGCTGGCGGCGAGCGAGAAGGTGGAAGTCAAGCTGACGGGACACTCCGCCCGGTAGCGCTCAGCACTGCTCCCAGGGCAGCCCGTCGTGGCGCCAGCCGGCGACCACGTTGCGCTGGTGCTTGGCATTCAGCGGGCCCTCGAAGCCGTTCGCCACGTTGTAGACGCGCGTGAAGCCCTGCTGCTCGAGCGCTTGTCCCGCTTCCTGAGAACGGTTGCCGCTGCGGCAGATGAGCAGGATGGGGCGCGTGGCGTGGTCCGCGCCGGCGAGCTTCTTCACCTGCCCGACAAAATGCGGGTTGACCTGCCAGTCGACACCGTCGTTCCACGCGACATGCAGTGCGCCCACTGCATGGCCGACGAACAGGTATTCCATCTCGCTGCGGCAGTCGATGAACAGCGCGTCGGGAT